>Ga0315320_10000329_pt1 | contig 38192 bp, 27 predicted proteins | sample M140m21515metaG_FD_203458 | JGI IMG/M metagenome (GOLD analysis project Ga0315320, IMG submission 203458) | Ammonia-oxidizing marine archaeal communities from Monterey Bay, California, United States - M1 40m 21515 | ecosystem: Environmental > Aquatic > Marine > Coastal | place: USA: California... | reverse complement strand
CGGACCCGTGACATTGGACGTGAGTGTTCTGGTGACCGATTCGGATGACCGTTTGTCTTCATCGGCCACTACGGTCATGATTCTCAACGCCGATCCATACGTTGTGTCCATGAACTGTCCAGATTCAGCGCTGGAAGGAACATCGTTTCGCGTCGAAGCCGAAGTGGACGATCCAGAGTCTGCGGACACCATCACGATTCAGTGGCGGCTCAACGGTGTGGATGTGGACACGGGCGGGGGTGTATCCCTCATTGTGATGAATGAAGCCGAAGTCACGGTAGAGGCTGTTGTGACCGATGACGATGGCGGCTCTGTTGTGGCGGTGTGCGACCCCGATCCCATTGTGGTGGAGAATGTTGCCCCGGTGATCACGGTAGAACCCGATGCTGCCGTGGATGCATGGGCCTCGTATTTGGTGGTGCCGGTCGTCACGGACCCGGGAAGCTCTGACGTCCATACATGGTCGGTGGATGGACCGGAGGGTCTCGATGTGGAGAGCGATAGCGGTATCGTCTACTGGATGCCCACTGTCGGACAGGTTGGGATGCACACCGTTACCCTTTCGGTGTCGGATGGCGTGGATTCCAACAGTGTCACGTGGGATGTAGAGGTGCGCTGGCCGGACGTGGATATGGATGGCGAGACCGCAGAGACGGACTGCGATGACATGGATGAATTGATCTATACCGGTGCCCCCGAAGTCTGCGATAGCGTCGACAATGATTGCGATGATCTGGTGGATGAAGCCGGTGCGGTGGGTTCGACTCCGTTCTATGTAGACGCCGATGGCGATGGATGGGGTGGCGCTGAAACCGCGTTGTTATGTGCCGAGAGCAGTGGATTCTCATCATTGGATGGGGACTGCGATGACGATGAACCCACCACCTACCCGGGTGCCACCGAGAGTTGTGATGGGATCGATTCCGATTGCAATGGTTCGCTATCGGATGGTTTTCCGGATGAAGACGGAGATGACCGACCCGACTGCATCGATTTGGATGGAGATGGCGATGGGATGTCGGATGAATGGGAATCGTTCTACGGATTGGATCCGGCGGACCCGACGGATGGGGATGGCGACCCGGATGGCGACGGCCGAACCAGTGCCGAGGAGTTCGAGTGGGGGACCGATCCCACGGTGTACCATGGGCCTGGCGTGCCTGAAGTTCTTACTCCAGCAGACGGTGCGGAGGCCGCTCAACCGCTCGAGTTGATGGTGACCGATGCGGACGCTCCGCTGGGTCAGCTTCTGACTCATGCGATTGATCTCGCGACAGAACGAACCCTTGATCCAGATGCCATGGTTGTGCAGGTTGATGGCCTGGCGGGTGATTCGGGCGTGACGGGCTGGTTGGTTGAAGCGGAGCTCGAAGAGAACACCTGGTATTACTGGACGGCCCGTGCGACGGATGGGTACGCCACGGGTGACTCGATGCCCACGGCGTCATTCTTCCTCAACACAGAGAACGACCCGCCCGGTGCGCCCGGTATCAATAGCCCTGCCGATGGTGTGGCTGTGGACTCTGTGACGCTGGTTGTGGATGTCCCTTCCGACCCGGACAACGATGCGGTCTCGATTCGCTTTACGTTGGTGATGGGTGAAGGGGTAGATTTCGAGAGTGATTTGATTGCCGGTGATGAGGCGACAGCAAGCTGGACCCCGGAAGAGACGTTCGATGAGGGCGCCACAGGGTGTTGGTTGGCCGTTGCCGTCGATGAAGAAGGACTTGAGAGTGCGCCGTCGGAGGAAGGCTGCTTTACGATTACGTCGATCAACGAGCCCCCCTCTGCTCCCATCATAGAGACCCCGCTTGCCGATGCGTGGGTGGAGAGTGCACAGCCTGAAATATGGGTGGTCAATGGTCTCGATCCCGATGGGGATGTGACGGAACACCGGTTTGAAGTCGATGTGGAGAGCACCTTTGATACCGATGCGCTTCAGGTGGGCACTGTCGAATCTGGAGACGATGGAACCACCGGCTGGATTCCGGACGTGGCCCTTCCTGAAGATGTTTGGATATACGTGCGTGTTCAGTGCACGGACGGAGAGAGTGATTCAGAGTGGGCGACAAGCAGCTTCTTTGTGAATGCAGAAAATGGTGCACCGACTGTCCCTGTGTTGCTGGACCCTTCGGATGGAGTGGCTTTTGCTGAGGATGGTATTTTAGTGGTGACCAACAGTGTGGACCCCGAAGGGCAAACGGTACGCTATGACTTTCAAGTAGCAGATTTTCGAGATGCTCTTGTGGTTTCCGTTGATTCGGTAGATGAGGGTGATGAGTCCACAGTATGGGCCCCCGGCGCTCTTCCTGACGGCTCCTATTTGTGGACGGCCCGCGCAGTAGACGAAGAGGGTGAGGCCAGCGAATGGGCGGAGCCCCGAAGCATTGCGGTGGGGAGATCCAACGCACTCGAAGAACCGGAAGTCGGAGGGATGGTTCTTGATTCCAAAGCCGATGGATGCAGTTGCACCTCAACCGGTCGAACGACACGGGGATGGGGCTGGCTGCTTCTGCTCGCCGGCTTGGTGGCTCAGCGGCGCAGAAGTCCCCGATTCTGAAGACGCTGAATCTCCTTTCGGAGGTGCTCAATGTCGTGCTCTAAACGGCCGCGGAGTCCGTCCATGGCTGTAATTTCGGCCGTCTTCTTTTCGATGTCGGCGCGCAATACGGCGATCTCATTGCGGGCCTCTTCGAGTGACAGTCGATCGTTGGAACTTTGATTTCCGAGCAGTGTGATCGCTTCTCGCTTGAATCCGGCAACCTCATCGACTGCCCGTGACAGCCGGTCAACGGTGCTGGTTAGCGCTTGAATTTGGGACACCAGTGCAGCCACCTCCGCTCGTTTGCGGGTGACCTCCGTTTCGGCGCGTTTGCGTGCATCATTGGCATCGAGTGCGGTCTGTTGAGCCCGTGCCGCATCGGCCGCGAGTTGCGCATGTTCCAGTAGATCCGTGGGCGCTCGCCGCTGCCGCGTGCCATCCCGTACCCATCGAAGCAGGGGTGCAAGCGCGATATCGGAAGAGAACTGTTTCTTTGCCAATGTTCGTGCGGTGCGTGAACGGGCTTTTACTTCATCGGGATTGTCCAGTACTGCATCGAGCGTGGCCTCGATGTCATCACTCGCCCATCCTCCATGACCGAGGACGTCTGCAAGTGGCGAGTCTGTGTGGGTCAGGATGGGCAGTCCGCACCCAAGGTAGTCGGCATGACGGAAACTAAAGGCCAACTGTCTCTCTGGATTGGGGCTCATCCAATCGATGGCTGCTGTGGCGCCGGCCAGTGCCCGTAGAAACGTGTCTCTGTCGACCCAGCCTGGCGTCTGAAGCCTGGGATGCTCAGGGAGTGTCCATGGTGCATCGGCGCCATCTGGCACACCGCCGTACCAGACGACCGTACCTTCTCCTCGCTTGTCGAGATGATGTAGGGCCCGGATGAGGCCCGGGGTCGGGTCTTGCCACGGCCAGCTGGCTCCCCCCGCCACAAAAATCGGAGATTTTGGGGTTTTTCTACGCGGTCCGGTGGGGGCGATCAGGGGCACCAACAGGGTTGGGTCGGTTTGAACATCGATACCGGCCACGGCCAACAGGCCCCACCAGAGCCAGCGTTGTCGCGGATTCGAAACCAAAAACGCATCACCGGATGCCAGGGCTCGCAGCGTCTCAACGCTGGTCCAGCGCAAGGTGCCTTGGAAGGATGCTTCCATGACGCGGGGTGCATACAAATCCACCGCCAAGGGCACACCCACCGCCGCCAATGCCGGTGCATCTTCCAGTTGTGTGGCGATGATACGGTCGGGTCCCCATGCGCGGGCCTTTGCGTACAGGTCTTCGGCGGATGAAAAACCACCGTCCTCATCTTGTCTACGGTTCATGGTGCGAACCGTGTAGCCAGCAGCTTCCAGCCCTGCGGCCATATCGGATGCACGAAGCGCCCCACCCGTGACCATGTGGCCAGGAGTGGGGCGCTTTCCGTGATGGACAATCAAAACTCTCACCTGCACACCGTATCAGACGTGTAGGTGGTTGGTCAGTTTACAGACCGAGACCAACCGAACTGGTGAGGGCCTTTTCAAGAATGATGGCTTCCGTTCTGGTGTCCACATGCTTTTCGTATACGAGCCCAACATCTTCAACCCAGTAGTAGTCGGCTTGACCGTCGTAGGCGTGGCTGAAGCTTGACCCGCCTTCCAGATCTGGAATGCTCAAAAGGTCCATGTTGTAGGTACTTTGAATGTGCCATGCTTCCATGCTGTCACCCATGACATCGATGTCTGTCATTCCCTGGTCGGTGTAGGTTCCGTTTACAGGGATACTGATGGTCACTCCAGTGCCTGATGTGTCGGTATAAGTAAGGTTGTAGCTGAATTCCCAGCTATCACCGGTACCGATCTTCGAGGTCTTGGTCAGGTATTCACGGGGAGAAGAAAGAATCATCAGTGTCGATGTCGGACCCGTCGGCAGTTCGTCGAAGGTCAGCATCATGTTCCATTCGACGACGCTCAGCTTGGTGCCCGCGCTGTTGTCGCACTTGTGGTAGACGGTCCCTTCCCAGCCCTTGCCGCTTGAGGTGGTGAGCGTGTCCCATGTTTTGAACACGGAAGCACCCGTTGAACTGGTACCGGTTCCCATGCCTTGTTCGGTCGCGGTCGCGGTTCCGAGGGCAGGGTTGTCGCTAATGAAGGTGGACGTGTAGGTCTTTTCCCAGCTTGTTTTGTCTACGGGGTTGTACGGGTGGCTGCAGTCATCGGGATCGCCCGGACCATCATCGCCGCCATCGTCATCGCCGCCATCGTCGTCGTCACCGTCGTCACCGTCGTCACCGTCGTCACCGTCGTCATTGTCCATGTCGGTCGTGCCGTCATCGTCACCGCCGTCATCGCCGTCGTCTTCGTCTTCGTCGGCATTGGAGTCATCGGCATCAGAGTTGACCATCGCTCCGGCAGAGTCGCTGTCGTAGTCATACTTTGGCGTGCTGCAGGCGAGTGCGAGTGGGGCGATAATTAAGATCGATCGGTACATTTTTAGTGCTCCTCAAGCGTTAGAACCGCACGGATAGCATCTTGTGAGTAGATTCGCAGCTTCCTTAATGTGAAGATCACGCTACAGAATTGACAGTGCGCCCAGTCCAACAACTGATTCGGGATTCCCGAATGTTCCTCTCTCGGAGGTTCAACCGCTCGCTTGCTCCGCCCGATAGGGTGAGTGTGAACGTGACGCTGCGGTGTAATTTGAAGTGCACCATGTGCACGACTTGCTACGACTCTCCCGAGTTGAGCCTCGATGAAATCAAGGGGATCATCGATCAGACTGCCGCCTGGGGCGTTGGGGTTTTTAATCCGCTCGGTGGCGAGCCGTTCATGCGAAACGACATCGAGGAGATCCTCTCCTATGCGGTTTCCCGTGGGTTTTATGTCACGGTGACCACCAACGGAACCCTCATCACCAAGCGCCGTGCCCAGCGAATTGCCCGCATTCCATCCGACCGATTGCACTTCAACTTCTCTCTGGATGGAGATCGGGCCTCCAACGATGAGATTCGTTCAACGGGAATGTTTGATCGTGCGATCGAGGGCTATCAACGGCTGCGCGATGCCGACGAAGCGGCGGGGAATGCTCGCCGAAAGATTCTCGCCAACACCATTCTGCACGCCCGGAACCTTGATCGGTTTCACGCAATTTTGGACGAACAGGCGGCCCTTGGCTTTGATGGTGTGCAGATCCTCAACCTGTTTCGGCAGGGGGATGAAGTCCCTTCCGAAGCCTCTGCACTGTGGTTTCATCCCGACAATCTCGAGGCCCTATCCACAGTGACGGAAGGCTTGGCGCGACGCGCCGAGGAGCAGGGTGTGGTGGGCTACCGCATTCAAAACAGTCCAGAGAATCTTCGCCAGATCCCACGGTATTACCGCGACGATCTCGAGCCGCTCGAAGCGCCCTGTTGGGCGGGATGGAAAGAGCTGTACATCAATGCGGATGGGCAGGCCATCATGTGCGACGGGGCCTTGGATTTCCTCAACGGAAGCTTCGGGAATGTGCGGGAGCAGACCTTACGTCAGTTGTGGGCGTCACCGGAACTACGAGAACGACGTGCAGTGGTGAAATCGTGTACGACCCCGTGCGTGCAGAACTGCTACTTGCGCCAAGAGAGCGATTCTGCGACATCGCTTGTCGCCGATGCAACGCGCATTGTGGGTGAGCGTGTTCGCTCGCGTGTGGCCCGATTGCGTCCGGGCGTGGTGGACCACCCGGATGCATGGCTGCGGTTGGAGTTGTCGGACGTCTGCCCCTGCGGTGCGCCGCATTGTCGAACACCAAAACACCGCTGGGATACCCTCACCGAAGGCTTGCCCAACAGTGTCGAGTCCAAAGACTGGACCATGTACCGTGACCAGGGACGCATCGACTTTGGGCGGGGCTTTATGGGCTTTGATGTTGTGCGCTCAGTGGTGGATGACATCCGCGCGAGTCGCCTTCGTTTTGGTGTGTTGGCGGTGCGTTGGCGTGGGGAGCCCCTTCTTCATCCTGAAATCGAACCCATTTTGCTTCACCTGCTGAATGTGATTGCGGAAGGCGATTTGGCTGAGCGTCTGTGTATCGAGACGGATGGGCGTTTCTTAAGCGAGAAGATTGCAGCCATGGCGGCGCATCCGGCCAAACAAATTTGGGCCTTGGATGCCACCCGGGGCAGCCCAGAACTCGCGGCTGCGGCACGCCAGTCTCTGATGGCACACCGCCATTCTGACGTTGCGATCCAGACTGTGTTCACGGCGGCGGAAGCCTTTGATGTCACTGCTGCGCGCGAGGTCGGGGTGCAGATTTATCCGGGTCATCGACCACCGGCTGTGGATGCCACTTGGATTCGGCGGGCGGACCATGATCAGTTTCAGGCGAATCAGGCGGCACGGGCCCATCTTGTTCAGGCGGCGGAAGCTGTTGGGCACACAGAAAAAATGTTGAATGAGAGTGGCCCTCGGACGTGTTCGGCTCCGGCGCGCTCTCCGACCATCAGCTGGGACGGAAAGGTGACCCTGTGTCCGTGGGACCACAGCTTGCGCAACCTGGTCGGTGATGTGGTTCATGAACGGTTCAGTTCAGCGTGGTCTGGCGATGTAATTTCTGCAGATCGTCGGACAAGCGCATCCAAGGGTGTACCCGACCGACCGCTGTGTCGAGATTGTCCGATGCCGTGGAGTCCAAACCAAGAGTAGTGTGCGCAGTGGGTTTGGTCGGTGCGATGGTTTAGGGCAAGAAGCTGTTTTCGCTGACGGCCAAGGTGTAGGGGTGAAGACACCCGTAGCCCTCGAGTGCTGAGATTTTGATTTCGTACAACCCGGATTCGCTGCCCACGATCGTGTCATTTAGCTCGATCACGAGTTCGTCATCGTCGGCCTGTTTGAAGTCTTCCTGCTTCTGTCCGGTACTGAGTTCAGTCACCACGACTTTGTAGGCAATTTCACTGGTGAAACCGCTCAGTCGCACGCGGATCCCCAGCACAAAATCGAACCATCCATCATTGATGGTGAACTCAAACAGGTCCACATCCTCATCAGAATGAAGAAAACCTTCGGCGATCAGTGGGTCTGAATCGACGGTTCCCATGGTTGCCCGCACAAGGTCATTGGGTTCAAAGTCATCCAAGGCATCTTCATCGATCTCGTCGTCGCAGTCATTGCTGATCTCGTCACACACATCTTCTGCGCCGGGAAACACCTCGTCGTCCTCATCGTCACAGTCATCTTGGTTTTCGGTGTAGCCATCGTCATCGTTGTCGACGTCGCGGGGGTCTGGACCGTCTTCTTCCGCCTCTTCACCGGTATCCTCGGTCTCACTTCCGCTCGCCTCCGCGTCTAATTTGGAGCCTGAATCAAGGCCGTCCATCTTGGTGGAAGCCCCAAAGTTGCAGCCAATCGCGAGCAGAAGCAGAACAGTGCGCACAGAATCTCCTTTCATTCAGGTGTATCGTAGCCCCGTGCAGTGGACATCAGAAGAAATATGGCGGGGTCGTCTCGTACTCGTCACCGGGAGCTCGGGTTTCTTGGGCTCTGCGGCCAGTCGCGTCTTGCTCGATGCCGGTGCAGATGTGCATGGGACCGGTTGTTCGCGGGTCCCCACAGACGGTGTGGTCCCACACCAAATGCGCCTACCGGAAGATGCGGCCAGTGTGATCGCGAAGGTGGCTCCCTCGGTTGTCTTTCATTTCGCGGCACCCGTAAACCCGGATCCGGAAGATCACGCGTTCGAGACATTTCGGAGGGGAATTGTGTCGGGTACGGAGGCGGTAGTCGGAGCCTGCATAGATGTAAATGCTCACCTCATTCATGTGGGTACTTGTGCGGAGTACGGCCCCATCGCTACACCGTATCGAGAGGATCAAACATGTCGCCCACAAGGCTTGTATGGGACACTGAAGCACGAGGCTTCGATGATGGTAGCGGGAAATATCGACCTGGACTGGACCATTGTGCGACCGTTTCGGGCGATTGGTCCGGGGGACGAATCCAGCGTGGTGGCAGCGGCTGCGCGTGCCGCGATTGCGGATGAACCCTTTGAGATGACCGACGGAACTCAAGTGCGAGAATGGAATCATGTGGATGCTGTGGCGCACGGAATGGTGGCAGCGGCAGCCCATTCTGGGGCGCGCCGGCGTGTGGTCAACATTGGCGGCGGGCCGCGGGCTTCGGTGCATGATGTTGTGCGGCGTACTTTTGAGCTTGCGGGCACCAACACGGATCGGATGCGTGTGGGCGCTCGCCCACAAAGACGGCATGAAGTGCAGGCGCTGTTTGGCGATCACAGCCTTGCGGAATCTCTATGGGGGACGGTGAAACAGCCTACGCTCGATGAGACCCTGCACACCGTATTGGCCTGGCAACGAAGGCAGAACGGTGGGGCAGCATGATTGACGGTGCCATGTGGGGTCTTGGCGCCTTGGCGTGGGCGTTGCCCATAGTTCTGGTGGGTCCTGGCATTGGGTTCGCACTGCGTTGGAGAGCAGGTGTCCGGGATTCGCTGCTCGGTTTGGTGATCGATGCGGCGTGGATCGGCATGGCGATTACATGGATAAATGTGGCGGTGGTCCGTGAAGTTGGCCTGAACGCTGAACACCATTGTTCCGCTTTGATTGGATTGGCCGCCCTGTGGATGACGGTGGGGTTGATCGGGTCGCGACGTACCGATCGGCCCACGGGGTTGGCCCGCAGTGAACGCTTGGGCGTGGGTGCGGTCCTGATCGCCGTCATTGGTTTGAGCATTTGGCGGAGTGCCGACATCGCTCGCCCATTGCACGGACACTGGTACCTCGAAGGTGCGGATGCGTGGCACCATGAAGCGCTGCCCATTTCAGCGGACGATGCGACCTTGCACGGCTGGCCAGAGGCGGGGGCTTTTTCGGTCGTTCCCGCTGATGGGCAAATCGTCTTGACCGCCGATGAGCCGGCCAGCGGTCGTCTTACACTCGCGGTACAAGGACCTCTTGGTAGCCGCCTCGCGGTGGCGGATGCCGAGGTCAGAGTGGCTTCTTCTGTGACCTCGCGAGAAGAAGAAGGGGCAGTCCGCCGCTATCTTCGGGACGGAGTGGCGGGACTCACCGTTGACGTGGACCTTGCGGCGGGCGATCAGCTTGAACTACACGCCGATGGTGACCGTGTTTTTGTGATGCCAGGCGCGGATGCCGTGTGGTCTTTGCATGCAGCGGGTGTGCTTCGGTATGTCCACTACTACCAGTTGCTCAACCAGGTGGAGAATCAGGTCTGGGCCCAGGAGATGCTCCAAGATCGGTGGGCGACGCTCAACCAGCCTCCAGGATGGAGTCCGTTGCTGACTGTGGCCACGGTGATGTTGGTGGACGATATGCAGTCGGCTGCGTGGCTGTTTCTTTGGGTGTTGGTTCTCGTCGGCTTTACGGCCGTTCGTCTTGGTAGCATTTTGGCTCCGACAGCACACCCCGTGGCGATGCTGGTTCCAGCCGCCATGATGCTGTCGCATGGGTTGTTGATGTTTGAGCCGGGTTCCTACAACTTTCCGGACAGTCTATACGCAGCGGCAGTGTTGGCTGTGGCCTTGGCGATCGCCGAGCGGAGGGTGGGCTGGATCGCCGCCATGGGCGTTGCCGCTGGCTTGCTTCGCTGGCCGGGTGTGTTGGTGAGCACGATTTTTATTCTGGTGTACTGGCGCGCCTGTGCCGGTTCACCGTTGTTGGCTCTCCGACGACTGTGGCAGCTCGTGGCCGTTGGTGCTGTGATTGCAGCACTTGGTGTCATGGCAGGTGAACTGAACGACCTGTTGTTCATTCTATATTTTGAGACGTTTCCCGAGCACTGGCATGGGGAGTATGGCCTCAGTCGGCTGCTTCCGCGTGTGCCGGGCTTTTATGCCTTGTGGGTGGCGTATACCGGAGGTGGTGTATTGATGGCGCTCGCGGCGTGTTGGGGGGCACCCAACCCACCGCGACGAGCATTGCATTGGTTGTTGGGGTCCATCGGCCTCTACAGTCTGATGCTCGCCACAATCGACCACCACCCCACCCACTATTTCTTGCCCTTGGTGGCTATCAGCGGTGTTGCCGTCATCTGTGCGAGTGACGCGATTCGAACCGCAACATTGCGCTGGCTCGTGCCGGTGATGACCCTCATTGGCGTGTGGGTGTTTCTGTGGGTCGGTGATGTCGGTCTTCAACCTGTCGAGGACATGGTTGTTTGGTTGGAGGCCCTGCTTGTCTAGTCCGGCCCCACAATCCGCGGTGCATTGGTTTGATGCGGGACGAGCATGCCTGGGCATCGTGCTGGGTTGGCTGGTGTTTTCCTTGGGGTGGATCTCCGCCGATCACCTGCCCCGAGATGGAGATGAAGAAGGCCATGTGGGCGCAGCGGAGCTGTTTCTGGGTGATCTCATGCGGAGCGATTGGGTTGCGTTCATGGAGCGTCTGTGGGTCGGACCCATGGGGGAGTATCCGCAGGCATTCACCGCAGGTGTGGGTGCGTGGTGGTGGTTGTTTGATGGAGGCCAGCCTGGACACGTGTCTGTCCGCAGCATCTGTCTGTTGAGTTTGGTTGTGGCTGCTGTATGTACCGGACGAATCTCGCGTAGATATGTACGCGAAGAGACCCAAGGGGTCGCCGAGTTGACCGCAGTAGTTGTGGTGTTGGCCTTACCCTTGGGCAATGGCTTGACCCGTCATTTTATGCCTGAGGGCGCTCTTGTGGCTGCCGTGGCCGCGAGTATCTGGCTGGCTCATCGATTGGTCGAACGTCCAGGGGTCATCCGAGCGGCGCTGCTTGGACTCAGTATTGGTGCGGGTTTGTTGACCAAGCAGACCTTTGTGCTGGTGGCAGCAGTGCCGCTATTGTGGGTGTTGCACCGCATGGGACGTTCAGGAGTTCGGTACGGTTTTGGCGTGGTGTTGTCTACGCTCGCGGTGGCTGGGCCGTGGTTTGCCCAAAACAGTGCCAACCAACTGACTTATGGACTGGCTTCCGTGTTTGGTCAGGGTGATGGTGGCTGGTGGGCGCATCTTGTGTTCTATCCAAACTCCCTGGTGCTGCTGGGGCTTGGGCCACCGTTGGCCGCGTTGACCGGGATAGCCGTATGGCGGCTTCAAAGTCACCGAGACCGTCGGGGGTTGTGGCTTGGTGCGGCATGGCTTGTGGGCGGAATACTCATTTTATTGTTGGTCCCCAAGAAGTATCCTCGGTTGATGGCTCCGTTGCTTCCGGGGGTGGCCATATGGATTGCCATTGCCTCTTCTCGCGCAATCCACTCGCATCGGTGGGTCACCATTGGTGGCGTGGTTTCATTCGGTTGGCTGGGCCTGGTGTCGATGGTCGACTTGCCCCTTCATCCGCCACGTCCAGCGATTGATCCTGGGTGTCCGCAAGTCTGGGTACGGCCGCCAAGCCCCGATGATCTTGGACTCTCAGCGGTTGCGGAACTGTTGCGAACCGCACCGCCCGGTCCGGTTCGAATTGTCTCGGATCCACCCATCCCGTGTTCCATTCAAACTACTCATGACTGGAGTGCTCACCTATCTCCATGGCTGCGGCGGTCCGGTCAGGAACGTACCATTGTATTCGAATCCAGCGCAGCGCATCGGATGGTGATCGACTGGGAAAAGGGACCAGGTGAAGAGATTGCAGTACCGACATTGGGTGTCACGGCACATATCCGTGATAATCTGGTCCCATGAGTGACGATCAAAACCAGATTCCCGTAGAACGACGTGGGCTCGCCCGCGAGTTCGTAGACTTTATTGTGCACAATAAATTGTGGTGGATGACACCCATCATCATCGTGCTGGCCCTGATGGTTGGATTCATCTTGTTCGCCGAATCGAGCCCTGTGCTTCCGTTCATCTACACGGTGATTTAGGCTACCAAGGTCGCTGTGCCCGACGGATGTCTTCCTGCTCGTGATTCAACGGTAGCCAGAAGCTATCCCAGCTCTCATCGCCGAGACCGCGGTCGATTAGGTCCGGATTTTTGATTCGCATGATCAAAGAAACCGGACCCATTGCAACGGCATATGCGACCGCCATGATGATCCAATTCTGCGCGGCAATGATGCGGTGCGCGAGCCCTTTCCAGTGGCGCCAAAGAGTCTTGAGAAGTGCGAGCATACGGGTCCTGTTGTTCTCACCGTGCCTTGTGCAAGCCAAACCGTCAACCGACATCGATGGCGCAGGGTCTATTTGCGCGATACTGGCCCGGGTCTCGGGAGGACTGTTGCCTGTGTTTGGAATCCTCACAGCATTGATGATCGCCGCACCCATGGATGCCCACGCTGTGGAAGTCGCATGGGATGGCCATTACCGCACCCGCATCCGCTACTTTGACTCGTTGTCTCTGTCGACACCGACGGACAATCCGAATTCGGAAGAAGAGTCGTGGACTGCGGACCACCGCTTGCGCATCCAGCCTGGCTTCAAGATCTCCGATCAGGTCAGCTTGTTCACGGACCTGGACGTGCTCCCGTTTAATGACTGGGGCGGGAGTCCAGTCACGATGACCGATCCCGCAACGGGGGAGAACATCCCATCTGTATTTGCGCACAGTGTGACTGCACCCACGGGTGAAGATGGCGCGGCGGGGACACAAAATCTCGAAGTTCGGCGGGCGTATGCCGAGCTGGATGCCGGATTTGCGCGCATTCGTTTTGGGCGTATGCCCGTCGAGTGGGGCTCGGGCATGGTGTACAACGCCGGCAACGATCCCCTGTCCGAGTATGGCGATACCGCTGATCGTGTTCAAGTGATTGCACCCGCAGGTCCCGTCTACGTGATCGGTGCGTTCGAGACGTCCGCAGAAAACTTTGTAAACGTGAATGATGATCTCAAGACCGTCACCGGTGGCGTGGCCTACTTGGGTGAGCGTGTGGGCCTGGGCACATACAACACATACCGATGGCAGCGTTTTGGTGATGACAGCAACTTCAGCCTGTTCACGGGCGACTTGTGGGCCAAAGCTGAGATGGGCAATGCGTTGATCGAGTGGGAGTTTGCATTCCAATTGGGAGGCGGAGACCTCTCAGAGAGTGTCAACGATGTTCGCATCACGGGTATGGGTAGTCAGCTGACTGCCATGTTGGGAAGCGATACCTTCCGGTTTGGTTTCACATCGGGAATGGCCACGGGTGATGCCGATCCGTACGACAACGAGTACCACTCCTTCAGCTTCGATCCCGACTTCAATGTTGCCTTGATGATGTTCGAAGAACCCATGCCGGTGCTCATGCATGAAAACAGTCACCTCGCCAACAACGGTGGTCGTGAAATGGGTGCGGTTCGGTTGGGCGATGGCGTGAGCAATGCGCTCTACTTGAAGCCCACGGTGCAGTACAACCTGCGCGAAGACCTGCAGATTGAACTCGCCTGGATCGCGGCCCGTGCGGCCAAGCTGTCCGAGGCTGAAATGGACAACAAGGGCTATGGTTCCGAGGTGGACCTTACGCTTGAATACACACCGTTCGAGCATTTTGAGCTGCAATCGACCACCGGAATGTTTTTCCCCGGAAAGCGCTTCTCTTCGTTTGAGCATGAAGAGTTGGGCGGTGGATTTTCGTCGGCTGCCATTGGTTCGCGGCTTGTCGGAACGATCAGCTTTTAGGCATCATGGCTACACGTGTTGCGATTCATGGGGCCACCGGTCGATTGGGCCAGTTGATTGCCCAGGAAGCAGGTACCGCTTGTGTGGGTGAAGTGGGTCGAGATGGCCCGATTCCAGATTGTGATGTGGTGATCGATGTATCGAGTCCCGCGGGTCTCGAAGCGTTGTTGGGCCGCATGTCGGGACAGCCGCTGCTCATTGGTACAACAGGTGCCCTTCCAATGGAGGCGATTGAGGCCTACGGAAAGACGGCGCCGGTTGCACTGGTGGCCAACTTTTCCGCTGGAGTTCCGCTGTTGCTCAAGCTGATTCAGCAGGCGGTTGCTTCGATGCCGTCTGAGTGGAGCGTCGAGATTGTGGAGTCTCATCACGACCAAAAAAAGGATGCGCCCAGCGGAACTGCTCGGCGCATGGTGCGGGCCGTTGAGGAGGCCGGAGGCCCAGCGGACCCTCCGACCCACGCCATTCGGGCAGGCGATACGATTGGCGAACACACCATTTGGCTTGCTGGGCCCGGTGAGCGAATAGAGATCAAGCATGTGGCGACAAAGCGGACGGTCTTTGCCCTGGGTGCGCTCCGTTGGGCCGATTGGCTACAGAGTCAACCGGCTGGAATCTATACGCCCTAAGCGCTCGATGCGGCCAATAGAAGCTTGGCGGCCCGAAGCCGTGCCATGGAGGAGAGCCACCGTACAATGTGTTCCGCTGCGACATCCGTGGTACCCAAGGAACCTTGAATTTCTGCCCGAAGTGTTTCATCTCCTTGGGCACGAAGGGCCCACGACCGCAGAAGAAAACGAGCCGACTGGGCATCAAGTCCTTGTCCTGGGGTAAAGATGATGGGGAGGAAGCGGTCTTCCGCGACGTCGGCCACAGCCCCGCCACGAACGCTTTCACCATCGCAATCTGCAATCACGAGGACGCCGTCCACCCCTGCGCGCAAACAGACCTTTCCAGGCGGTGGTGTCATTGAGTTGCTGAGCTGTCGTACAGCCCGAGCGAGCCTGGCGGTACGTCCCATTCGGTGTGCTGAACGGCCTGCAATGCTGAGCCGATGTCGTTCTGCCAAGAGTGTGCCGCTCAAGCGGCGAACCAAGAGTCGAATTCCATCTTGGGCAGTGGGGGGTGGGTTTTCGGACCACTCTTCGGCCAGCTGTGCGACTGGATTATTGCCAGTGGGATCGAGTGCCATGATCGTTCTGGAGAGGGCACGAAGGTCATCAGCAGGTGTGCTTTGTGGATCAAATGGGTCGAGCCAAATCAGTTGTACACGATCAGCGCTTTCAACAATGAACGAAGCCAATGAGTCCCCGTGTACCCGGCCTCGTTTGTGCAGTGCGGCCAAGGACTCCAAGCCCCCGCCAAGCAGGCGAGCGAGTCTTCCGGTAGAAGGTATGTCTTCAACTGGAAAACGGTCGATCAAGAGTGCGCCCTGTACCACTGCCCGAAGATGAGGCCAGTCGCCATCCGCATGCCAAGAGAGCGCGGTGCCATTGGCCTGCGCCATTCGTCGAAGCATCACAGGATCTGCGCACCAACGGGGACGCAGACACCGCATGAAGACCCGCTCTCCGCCGGTCAAACTCCATCCTTCCCAGGTGGTCGAGATAGAATCCATGGCCAGCATACGGGTTCGGCGCGCCCCATCGATGATGGGGGGGAGTGAGAGGTGTGCGAGTTCCATGTCGCGCATTCTCAAGAGTTCCGCATCGACCCCACGGGCCTCGGCATCGATTCGTGCTTCCGTAATGGCGTTTAGATCGGGTGGAAGGTCCATCATCTGTTTGACGTACTGTCCGAATCGACCCTGCGCCACCCGTTCATGGTTCGATTGCGCAAAACCATTCCCCGATTCGGCTGATACCGAGTTTTCCGGGTCGTTCGTCCAGTCGGTATAGGGCCACGCGTTCTTCGCTAAATACGGCAAACTCTCGGTTTCCATCCCCATCATAATCGAGGGCTGGAATCACTCGGAGCGGGGTACATGTTTGCGGAAGACGATCATATGCCAGGGTTTTTTCGGCTTTGAGATCTGTGATGATCACAGCACCAGAGCACGAGCGGACACCGGTGGCAATCAACAGGGGTGGGGCACCGTATCGTCGCGTCTTGCTGACGCTTCCCACCTCGACCCCTCGCTGCACTGAGGGTTGGTTTGAACTCACCTTTGCATCGAACCGACCCCGTGGGGGCAGGACTTCGTCTAGTCGCCACGCGGCACGCTCTATGCGGTGGGCTTGTATGGCGGGTGAGCCCATGATGTCGGGCGCCGATGTCCCTTCGGGCAGTGCCAATGCAGCGTGGGGTGGCGCTCCCTTCGTTGCGATCCCGTTGCAGGTCAACGGATCTCCGCTTTGTCTCACCGTCGCTGTGGCCCGAGGGCTCACCACAGTCATACCACCGCCGATCTTCCATGCGGTGGCATTCCTCCAAAAGATGGCACCCCAGCCGTCCTCAATAGATTTGACTGCAACAACCGCATCCGCAGCGGCCGGGGCCGTCACCTTCGGTGGGCCTTTGGGCGGAATCGGTTTGCGGATGATGGCGGCTTCATCGGAGCCACCGCACGCAAGCACCAGGGGTAAGATCAATAAGACCATGATGGGCATCATACACAGGAGGGTTGATTGATGCATCCACTGCTATGAGGCCCCTGGTTGAACCTCAATTTACGCGTAAAACGCACGTGTGAGATGCACGTGATCCTGGGGCATTGGTGCTGCATACGACGAAGGCCGCACCTTCCAGAGGCGACGAATGTTGGGGGGGGGACGCATTCGACGAAACTACTGGAAGGACCGGCCTTCTGGCCGAAAAGAAAAATCCTTCCGACTACCTTATTGGTAACGGAAGGATTTTTTTATGTCAACGAAAGTTTAGTTTGATCGCGCTTTTTACAGCGTTGTGCCACCGCAGAACTCAGTTCCGTTTTCTGCACGCTTTGCGTCTTCGAGGATCTCGTATCCCCAGCGATCTTCCCGAAGGGCTTCAATATCGAACTCTCCGCGTACCAGGACACGGGTTCCGCCTTCTTCACCCTTGAAGAGTATTTGGAAGTCACCCTTTACATTCTCACCATCTGCGATGGTTTGGCCACCTTCGAGACGAACCCAAGAAGAGTGGACTTCCATCCAGCCGTCGAGGCCTGAAATGGTTCCATCAATCGGCCGCCATTTGTTGCTTTCGACCTTGTGTTCGAAGCGGGCTTCACCATTTTTATTCGCACCCAGCACGGTCACGAACTCATCCGCCCAACTCATGGGCAGTTCGGTGTCGGTGGTACAATCGGCGGGAAGAACCTCGGCGTCTGTATCGTCACAGTCGCCATCATTCTCCGAAGCGCCATCCCCATCGTTATCTACGCTCAGGTGGGCACATGTGGCGCCAACGGTCCGCTCGCAGAGCGCTTCGACCCGCTCATCATAGACGCTCAGGTCTGGTGTTTCGTGGTCGTCGATGGCCAAGAAGCTGGCACTCATCTCAGGCTCAGGAATGTCGTCTGGGTAGAATCCGTAGTTTACGGGAACGGAAGACATCTCTTCCGCAGAGAACTTGGAGAACCCGTAGCCGGAAAGCATGTCGTCGCTCAAGTACCACGTGTCTGCGCCCTTGAAGGGGTTGTGTTGGTACGCGCCTGTGTTCAGGTAGTAGATGAGATTTCCGTCTTCATCTTCAGACCATTCGTCGACCCAACTAGAGCCATCACGGTGTGCGACGTAGGCGTTGCCTTCCTCGTCTTCCAAGCAGTCGACGGGTGCGAAGTTGGGATCGATTGCGAAACCAAAGCGAAAGTCTTCTCCGTCACCGAGGTCGATGTGGGCGGTGAGTTGAAGGTCTCCTTCGGAGTTGATCAGGGCCTCTGTCCGCCATGGTTCAATGTCGCCCGTCATGCCGTAGTGGCCGTCATCGTTGATCCAGGTATTGTTTTCCAGGGTTTCAAGCTCAGCGCATTGCTCTGCGAAGGTCTCCAGAGTTTCTTCGTTGCACTCACTGGTGTAGTTGACGTTGCAAGGCCCATCACTGCGTTTGAAGTTGCCGGCAGCATTGGTCATCGGGCAGTCACCACCGACAGACATTTTGACAGGTCCATTGATTGGGCCAATGTAGCCATTCTCGAAATCACAGATTTCTGGGTCCCAGCCCTTTTTTCTTTCCCCTTCGTCGTTCTTCGCACATTCGAACGCTGTCGAGCCGGCGAGGTTCAGGGTGTTGTTTTCGACGGTAGCGGAGGAGTTGGCGGCCAACCATGCAAACCAGTCTCCAGAGACAGTGGCATCGTCAGGAGCACATGCAGTAAGGGCAGTCAGAAGCAAGAGGGTCATTACGTCTCCGAAGTAGCGCTCGCGCGCGTATTCAAATTGAAGCATGGGTCTATAGGACGGGCATAGGATGCGGTCAAGGATCATGCCTCATGCTTTCAAGGTGTTTTCAGAACCATAATTGTTGACATCAACCCTCAGAAATGGATTTCATGATGCCCTCGATGGCGCGTGGATATTTCCAAACCATGCCTCTCTCTCTCTCCATTCGATCCACTTGAAGCCGACATGATGCCGTGAATAAGCGGAGATTGTCGGGAGTGAATCGGGGCGTCAACGGGAACCGAGACTGTATTTTCTCATTCCACCGTGCCAATCCAAATTGAATGTAGCTGGGCACCCAGGTGGACCAGAACTTGGGGGTGTTTCCTCCGGTGGCTCGTGCGACGGCACCGTAGAATTCGGCCAAAGTGACCGGTTCAACATCCGCAAGATTGTAGAAATCGTGTTGTGCGCTGGGATCCGCACATCGGATCAGTCCTTCCACGGCATCATCGATGTGGATGGTTGGAACGTAATTCCGTCCTTCTCCAGGGAGTTTGGCCTGTCCAGACCGAATCCAGTCTTCCATTAAGAAAGGGAACCCGGGTCCATAGACGGCGGCCAGGCGAACAATTCTGAGCGGTAGGTCGCTCGCCTGGGCTGCAGTGAGGAGTGCGTTCTCGCTGTCCAGCTTCGCTTTGCCGTATCGGGTGTGTGGGTGTGCAGGCATGGCCTCATCCAGCCACAAGCCCGAACGGTCTCCGTGCACGGCACACGAACTGGTGAACACCAAGGCATCCAGATTGGGACAGTCTTGCAGGCGATCGATCAAATACAAGGTGGATTGTCGATTCACTCGGTCGGGAGTGGCGGTACCCGGGCCACGTACACCGCCGGCCAGGTGGTAAATGACCGAAGCCCCCTCGATACCCTCGTCGACCATCGAGGGTTGACTCAATTCGCCGACCAGGCAGGTGGCACCCAAGGCGCGGACCAGGGCCGCTTTTTTCTCGGTGCGTGCGGTACCCACCACCTGATGGCCATCGGCCAGCAGTCGCCGAATCAGGTGTTGCCCAATTCGACCATTGGCACCGGTGACAAAGACGTGGCCTGCCACGATACGCTCTCTTTACTCGGAAGTGCGGGAGTGAAGTAGCTTTCCATCAGCATCTACGGACACAAATTCAATTTGGCCGTCTTGGTTTACATCCGCCAAAAATGCCGGGCCTTCTAGGACCCGTTCGGTGCGGATGGACCACGCGGGGGCAAGGCCACCATTCAGGCCGCGATGGATCGAGAGTGTACCCGTGAACTCATCAAAAGTGAGCAAGTCGGTTCGCCCATCGCCGTCTACATCATCGGTAGAGAGGGAGCCTCGACTGTTGAGGTGTTGGGTGCCGCTCGCGGTATAAACCGTTGTGTCCGTGATGGTACTTTCGACGATTTCATCCATGCCGTCCCCGTTTAGGTCCGTGGCCAAAATGTTGCAGTTGTTTTCTGCACAACTGTGGACCTCGTCGACACCGTCCCCATTGGTATCGGCCAGCGCAATGGCTGCTGAGGGCCCGTTGTTGCCCGCATCTACTTGGGTTCCATCATTGTTGTACAGGATCCAGTCACCGGCAAAACTGGCCACTGCTACGCCAAAGCTGCTGCTTGTGGCTTGACCACATGCGATCACATCGCCGCTTACGTTTTGGGGTGTCCACATGTTTTCGAGCGTGAACATTCCGCCCGCACCGTTGATCTTGACCCGATGCAAAGTCTGTCCATCGAGCCCACCAATCAGGGTGTACACATTGTTTCCACAGTGTGCGAAGTCGAGAACCAAGCCCGGTACCAGCGGTACCACGCCAGCAGTCTGAAGGGCTGGCAGTCCATCCTCACCATCAATGAAGGACCATGCCCTGATTTCGGGGATTTCATCGGCATTGGTGATACCGAGTACGTCCGGTTTGCCATCATCGTTGAAGTCACCCATTGCGGTGGGTCCATAGAGATCGAGCGCGTAGCTGCGCATCCCATGGGAGGTGACCGACCAACCGCCGATATCGGGTACGAGACCTTCTCTGAGGGTGAGTCCTCCGGACAAGATCACCAAATCAGCCAGTCCGTCGCCGGTGAAGTCTTGGGCTGCGATGGGCCCCTTCTCCCCCATGCCCATGGTGGACTGGGAGATGAATTTTTCTTCATCCGCAGTGAACCGGATCGCATTGAGAATGTCATCTTCGAGGGCGATCAAGTCGTCTGCACCATCTCCGTCGAGATCCGCGAATGTGACTTCGAAGGGGTTGAAGCCCAGTGGGTATTTGGTGGGTGGCGAGCCCAGTACATAAAATACGAGAGACTGTTCTCCCGATTCGGAGGGGCCGACCACAGCGATTTCTGGTGCACCTTCATTGTTTAAATCGACGGGGGGGAGGAGAACTGAACCCGGATCCGCCTTGTATTGTGCGATATCGGGTGGACTTCCACCGACCCATCCCTCTTCGGTGACTGTGTACCGGCGAAGCACCCCGGATGCCCCCGAGAGAACCGTAATGTCTGGGTCTCCGTTTCTGTCATCGTCTGAAGCGGTGACACCATCGACTGGGTAACTGAGTGGGAGGGGTTCACCGGCCGTGAAGTTCCACCGTCCGTCTCCAATGAGTACTTCGATCAGCGAATCTTCGTCTGTGGAGATGGCCACCACAAGATCCGTGAGGCGGTCTCCATTGACATCATTGGCGACCACACCGGCCACATCTCGATCCCCGGCGGTCCATGCGCCGCCCCATCCGTACCCACCACCCGGACGACCGCGAAGCAGCAGCACTTGAGTGTCGGCCCAGATCACCAGGTCGGCCACGGCATCGGCATCGATGTGAGCAGCCCACATTCCGTCGATGAGGTAGGGCAGATCTGCGACTTGATGTGGAAGTTCACCTTGGGTCATGGGGACCCACCAGATTTCGTTGTTTCCTGCAGCAGCAACCCCCCCGGAGCCTGCGACCAGCCACTGACCTTCGGCAACCACATCGTTGATCGCGAATGCGGGCGCGAGCGGGAGCGCTGGCATGGTGGGGCTGAGGCCGTAAATTCGTGCAGAAGCTCCGATGTCTTCGGTGTTGTCTGCGGACTGAACTTGGACGTCGACGAGGCTGTCATCGGGTACGATTACCGTCGCATTGGCATATCCATAGGCATCGAATTCGACTTCACTGGTGGCAATACTCCCGCCACCGCGAACCGCGATGCTCGCCGTTCCTCCCGAGATGCCCACACCAAAGCTGTTGACTTGTCGAATGGGAACGTCGACAGCACCCACACCGACGGCATCGTCAAGCTGAATACTGATCGCGCCAGAGGATTCGATTTCGATGAGACGTTGGTTGGACGAGGGGTCGTCTTTGCAGCCCATGAGGGCGATGACGATGACCATTGTGGGTAGACGCATGATGGTGCTCCTGGGGGTGGAGTGTACCGGTAGACGGGAGGCTTGGGGGATCAATTCCGCTGTCGGAATCGTCCGAAAGGTATCCAGCACAAGATCATAAGCAAGGGCGTACCGTGTCCACAGCCCGTGTTGGCGTCCTGTAAAGAGGGCAAATGGGCTTTTCCGGCTCCCATGGAAGGATCGGGCTGGGCCCAAACGGCTTCATCATTCATGGCCACAGCTTGCAATGCAGTTGCCGCTTCACGCGGCGTGAGGGTGGGGTCATCGCTCATTATGAGGGCGACCATAGCGGCCACCACGGGGGTGGCTGCAGAGGTGCCAAAGAAGCGACCGTTGCCGTATACAGAGGACGTCAGTCCATCTGGGCCCACAATGTCCGGCTTGGTGACGCCAGCCGAAGTGGGTCCTTGCGAACTGTAGGATTGAACCGCATTGCTGGCATACCCATCGACATGGACCGCCCCCACTGTGAAAGCGTGGGGGTGGCTGCCAGGGTCAGTGACCGAACCTTCGGGCATGGAGTTGTAGACAGAGCCCGCTCGAATACTGACATCAAAACGGACGTCAGGACGCCCAGCGGCGCGATGCACCACCAGGTAGTGCCAATCTGCTTCATCCACCCTGGCTGTGATGGTTTCTGTGGGGCGACATCCATCTTGTTCTGCGCGTTGGGAACGGGTACCTCGGCCCACCAAGTCACCGTCCGAGTTGTACACATAGCCATCGAGGTCTGTGGAGCCGCAGTCGCCAAAGTTATCCCAGATGAGGTTGACCTTGGTGTTGCCTTCTGGGAGATAAATTGGCAGATACTCACTGCCCCAATCAAATTCATGTCGATCGTCTTGGTCGGTGTCCGTGAACGTGGCTTTGTGGTGCTGTTGGGCATAGTTTCCGGCACTTGTGACCATCAGGACGCCGCCAGCAACCATGACATCGACCGCCGCGTTGATGCTTCCGCTTCCGTCATAAAATGACTCGTTAAAAAAGGACATCGACATGCTCACGACATCGATGCCTTCCCGTACGGTCCACTCGACGGCATTTTCCAGTGCCGTGAGGCTGTTCACCCGAACCAGGAACAGCTCAGCCCCAGGGGCCAATGTCTGGATGACCTCCGCACAGGCGATGCCGTGACCTCCCGTCTCGAAGGCAAATTGCGGGTGGATGGTGTTGATGGGTTGAGCACAAGAGCGGTGTCCAAAGCAGTCGTGCGTCGATAATTCAGAGAGGTTTTCGTTGAGTTCGACGCCGTACCATTGAAGGTCAAACACAGCGATTCGAACTCCTGCGCCATCGATTCCTGCATCATGCCAGGCATCCGCATTCACGGCTTCGATGGCCTCGATGGCTTCCCAGGTGTCAAGTACGGGTATGGGCTCGTCTCTCCATGGCGTGCCTTCTGCGGGCGGATCTAAGATCGTAGAACCCAGATTACTGGTGGCGATCGCCTCCGGATGATCGGGGATATCGACGCGAATCAATTCGGCCCCAAGCAGCATGGAGATGGCGAGCGATATGGGCATAGTTCCGTCCAGACGCTAAGCCTACCGCGAGACTGTCAGGCTTGGAGGATTCGTGAGCACCGATGTCGAAAACACCACGAGTGTGATGACCAGCTTTGACCCGGGGGCCACCGTGCCACCGGCGCACTCCCCCGATGAGTTGATGGCCATCGAACACAAACATGGGGCCCACAATTATCACCCTCTCCCGGTTGTGATCGCCCGGGCGCGGGGCAGTTGGGTTCAAGACACCGCGGGCCGCCGCTACCTCGATATGTTGTCGAGCTACTCGGCCCTCAATCAAGGTCACCGACATCCGCGAATCATGGCTGCCCTCAAGGCGCAGGCTGACCGCATTACGCTGACCAGTCGCGCATTTCACAATGATCAGCTCGGTCCTTTTGTGGCCAAGCTCAGCGCCATCAGCGGTTTTGATATGGTGCTGCCCATGAACACCGGCGCGGAAGCGGTTGAGACCGGAATTAAGGCGGCCAGAAAATGGGCCTATACTCAAAAAGGTGTGCCAAGCGGCCAAGCCGAGATCATCACTGCCGCCGGTAACTTTCATGGCCGGACGACGACGATTGTTGGGTTCTCATCCGAAGATCAGTATCAGGATGGCTTTGGTCCGTTTGCGCCGGGTTTTGTCTCGGTGCCATTTGGGGATGCTGCGGCACTCGAGGCAGCCATTACGCCCAATACAGCAGCCTTTCTTGTGGAGCCAATCCAGGCGGAGGGTGGGATTTTGATGCCGCCTGAGGGCTACCTGCAACAGGTCCGTGAGATTTGCACGCGCCACAACGTGCTGTTGTTTATCGATGAAATTCAGACAGGCTTGGGGCGCACGGGACGAATGTTTGCCTATGAGCATGCGGGGATTCGTCCCGATTGTGTCAGCTTGGGCAAGGCGCTTGGTGGGGGTGTGTACCCGGTCAGTGCCTTCCTCGCGGATACGCAGGTGATGTCGGTTTTTGCGCCCGGAGATCATGGCTCGACCTTTGGTGGGAACCCCCTGGGGGCAGCGATAGCGATGGCATCGCTGGATGTGGTCATCGACGAGGATCTGGCGACCCGTGCGGAGTCCCTGGGTACAGAGCTGATGCAAAAAATTCGAGACCTGAACTCGCCCCATGTCGTACAAGTGCGCGGTGCTGGGCTGTTGATAGGCGTCGAGATCAAGGCCGAGTCTGGAACGGCGCGCCCCTTCTGTGCAGCGATGATGGAAAAGGGGTTGTTGTGCAAGGAAACCCACGCGCAGGTGATTCGTCTTGCGCCTCCATTGACCATTGATCAGGAAGACTTGGATTGGGCATTTGAACGCATTGCAGAGGTGTTGGTTTGAGTGACGCGTGGCCGCTCCGACTCAGTCATGAAGGCCGTGCTGGAGTGGTTCTGGAGCGTACCGGCCGCCGAATTCGTTTCGATCCGTGTACACCCGCCCTCTCCGATGACTTGATTGTCTTGACTGGGGCGGACCCCTTTTCGGCGGATCGGGTGGTGGGGGTACGGAGTGTCGTACGGGCCCACGGCCCGACCGAAGTGGTCACAGAGATCGATGGGGTGCGTTTTGAGGGGGTGCCTTACGTGCCTCCACCGGCCGAGGGTCCGTTGGTTCGGCTGACGTCTGCTGTGCGGGAACCCACCGATGCCGCGCGTCGGTGGATGGCGCGCCGCAGCCCGGATCCCACAATGGTTTGGCAGATCACGTTCCCAAATGGAGACCGTTTGGTTCACTTGGGCAATTCGTTTCACAATGACACGGATGTGGGTTGGGCGGCCAACATGGTGACGCGCTTTGGCGAGCCTCGGTGGTTGATCGTGGGGGTTCCATTTGGGCATGGAGATGCGGTTCTCAACCGTGTTCCCGCGATGAAGGCATCGCACGTCATGGTGACCGATTTACAGAGCGATATTCGCCGGGCAGCAGGCCGAAAGACTGCGTTTGTGACCCCGTTGGTGGACCAGATAGAGACGGCTGGGGTGCCAGTCATTGTTTTCGTTCCGCAAAGTAGCGTACGATTTGAGTGAAATATCGTATGCTGCTGTTTCGTACACTGAAGTGAGACTCAACAAGGAGTAACCATGGGTATTTTCGACAAGCTTAAGGGTCATGTTGGCGCACAATTTCTCGACGTCATTGAGTGGACCACCGATGATCAAGAGTTGGTTGCGTGGAAGTTTCCGATCTTCAACCAAGCGATTCAAGATGGTGGACAGTTGGTCGTGCGAGAAGGGCAGGCCGCCGTGTTTATTCAAGAAGGCAAGCTTTCCGAAGTGTTTGCTCCCGGCACATATGAGCTTTCGACCAATACACCGGCCATCACCAGTTTCTTTGATTCGATCGCATACCAGTTCAACTACCCATACAAAGGCGATGTTTACTTCTTCAGTACGAAGCGATTCGCCAATCAGGGATGGGGTACCCAAAACCCGATCATTTACAATGCAGAAGGGTTTGGGGGATTGGAGCTGCGGGCCTATGGTCACTACGATTTCAAGATCACCGACCCCGCCACATTTCTGAGAGAAGTGGTCTCGACCGAGAGTGCGGTGAACGCAACGGCGGTCACAGGCAAGCTCCGCAGCAAGCTGGTGAGTGCGTTTGCCGACATGTTGAATGAGTCCCAGTTGGCGCTTGAGAAGGTCATGGGTCAGTTTGATGAGCTGGGTGCATCCATGCTCGAGAAGCAGGGCGCTGCGTTTGAGTCCGGCTTTGGTGTGTCGCTGACTGACTTTGTCGTCCAGAGCGTGTCTCTGCCTGATGAAGTTCAAGAGTTCTACCGAAAGCAACAGCAGATGAAGATGGTGGGTGCACAGAACTTCACCCAGTTTCAGGCGGCCAATGCCATCGAGTCGGCGGCGGATGGTTCCGGAGCGGGCGGCGGTGGAAATGCCATGATGGACGCCGGAATGGGGCTGGCCATGGGACAAATGATGGCGGGTCAAATGTCGGCGGGGGCACAGCCACCACCACCAGCACCTCCTGCCGCCACGCCCCCTCCAGCGCCCGGGGCGACGACATTTCATTACAACGGTGTGGGTGGCTCAGGCCAATACACCGCATCGCAGATTGCCCAATTGATCACCGCGAATCGAGCGGGTGCGCACAATGTATGGGCTGCGGGTTGGCCACAGTGGAAAGCCTGGTCTGATGTAGCCGATGTGGCCGGTTTGGTGCCTCCGCCAGCACCCCCTGCCGCCACCCCTCCGCCCCCCCCGCCTCTTGATGGTGATTCAGAGGGATGAGCAGTCACCCTTGCTCCGGGTGCAATGCGGATCTCGAGTGGTCTCCTGGGGCCGGTGAGTTGCTCTGTCCGTATTGTGGGTCCACGACTGCGGTGGAGTCCGCTACAGCTGTGGGAGATACCCCCGCAATGGTGGTGGAGTATGACCTCGATGCGGCACTCAGCACAGTGCCCCGGGGTTGGGCCGCCGAAGTGGTTGAGTTTCGCTGTACGCATTGCAATGCGCTGAGTGCAGTGGAGCCCCATGTGACGGCCACATCGTGTGCCTTTTGTGGCACCACGCAACTGGAGGTTCAGCCAGTGGATCAGGACTTGATCCGCCCCGAGAGCCTCTTGCCCTTTTCTATCGAAGAGGGCGTGGCACGGAAGGGGTTTGCGGGTTGGGTCAAAGGACTGTGGTTTCGACCCAATGATCTCAAGCGATTGGCTAGGCTCGATGGTCTCAGGGGCGTGTATATACCGGTGTGGACTTTCGACATGAAGACGTCCACAGACTGGCAGGCTGAATCGGGATTTTACTATTATGTGCAGGTCCCAACCAGTGATGGGAAGACCCGCCGCGAGCGCCGCACCCGATGGGAGTGGCGCAACGGAAATGTCCGGCTCAACTTTGACGACTGGCTGGTTCAAGCCTCTGGTGGATTGTCCACCGAGCTTTTTGATGGGTTGCGGCCCTTCGATACAGGCGAGTTGGTGCCCTATGATACGCGCTATCTCGCGGGATTTGTGGCGGAGCGGTACCAGCTCGATTTGCATGATGCGTGGGATGTGGGTGTCGCGGGCATGATGAGCCGGGTCCACGCCGCCGTGGTCAATGACATTCCGGGGGATACCCACCGAAGTTTGTCCAAAGAGTCCAAGAGTTGGGACGAGACCTTCAAGCACTGCTTGGTGCCTGTCTGGATCAGTGCCTATCGGTACAAGGGGAAGACCTTTCACTACGTGGTGAATGGGGTGACGGGAACCTTGAATGGCACCGCACCCTACAGCTGGATCAAGATCACATTGGCGGTCTTGGCCGCACTCCTCGTGGGAGCCGCGGCTTACCTGTATGTGACCCACACGACCTGAGGTCGAGTGTTTAGTCCTCGTTGGTGTTTTTGACGGACAACTCGTCGAGCTGCTCGCTGGCCACCAAGTTGGGTGCGCCGGCCATCAAGTCTTGGGCGGATGTGGTCTTGGGGAAGGCGATGACATCTCGGATGTTTTCGGTGCCACATAGGAGCATGCACCACCGGTCAAAGCCCATGGCAAGACCGCCGTGTGGAGGCGCCCCGTACTGCAGCGCGTTCATCAGGAATCCAAACTTATCTTGGGCTTCTTCATCGGAGAGACCAAGCGCTTCAAAGATCTTCGCCTGCACGACAGAGTCATGGATACGAATGGAGCCACCACCGATTTCAGAGCCATTGCAACACAGATCATAGGCGTCGCTGAGGATGTCCCCCATCTTGTCCGTGCCCAACCAGCCGATGTGCTCGTCGAGTGGCTTGGTGAACGGGTGGTGCATCGATGCCCAGCGTCCATTCTCTTCATCTTCTTCGAATGCAGGGAAGTCCACCACCCAGACGAAAGCAAATGTGTCGGCAGGAATGATGTCTCTCTCTCGCGCGATGTGTTCGCGAAGCTTGCCCAGTCCGGCATGCACGTGTGCTGCTGGACCTGCGCCCACCAGGACGACATCGCCCACTTCAACGTCAGGAATCATGTCGCGGTACTGCTCTTCCACCTTTGAGAGGGGTCCAGACCAGCCGTCTGCGTTGACCTTGCCCCAGAGCAGTCCGCCAAGACGGTAGCGCTTCACGAACTCGGTCCACCCATCGATCACTTTGCGGCTTGTGCCTTCAATGGCACCCTTCACCACCATGGCTTTTACGATTCCACCGTTTTCGATGGCCCCAGAAACCACGCGGAATTCGCTGCCGGTCCAGTCGACCGTGGTGTGCTCCATACCAAAGCGCAGGTCGGGTGCGTCTCGACCAAACCGTTCCATCGCTTCATGGTAGCTGATGATCGGAATCTCACCGACATCGACACCAATCACGTCAGACCACACATGACGAACCAGCCCGTTGGCCAGTTCGATGATGAGGTCACGGGTGGCAAAGCTCACCTCAACATCGATTTGAGTGAACTCGGGCTGACGGTCTGCACGAAGGTCTTCGTCGCGGAAGCACTTCACGATTTGAAAGTATCGGTCCATGCCGGATACCATCAGCAGCTGCTTGAAGATCTGTGGGCTTTGGGGCAGTGCATACCAGTGGCCGGGGTGCACGCGGCTGGGCACCAAATAGTCTCGGGCACCCTCTGGTGTAGAGCGGTTCAAGATGGGGGTTTCGACCTCACAGAAGCCGTTGGCATCCATGTAGTTTCGCGTGCTGAGTGCGGCCTTGTGGCGCAGCATCAGTGCATTCTGGAGCGGTCCACGACGCAGGTCGAGATAGCGATACTGAAGACGCACTTCTTCGCTGGCCTTGGCTTCATCCGAGATGGTGAATGGCAGGGGTTTGGTGCGGGACAGGATGCGAACCTGGCTGGCGAGGACCTCGATGGCTCCGGTGGCCATCTTGTGGTTCACGGCCTGTTCGGAACGGTTGTGGACTTCTCCATTTACTTCGAGCACATACTCGAGGCGCGATGCCTTGGCGTCCGTCCACGCGGCTTCATCGCAGCGCTCATCAAGCGTGATTTGAACGGCACCGTGTCGGTCGCGGAGGATCAAGAACAGTACACCACCCTTGTCTCGCACCGAATCTACCCACCCTTGAAGGGTGATGGACTGGCCCGCATGATCGGGTCGAAGTTCTCCGCAGGTGTGTGAGCGACGCTGGATGCCTTCCATGTTCTCTCCTCTGGGTCGGTTTACGACCGGGTCGTGCGTTTAATCCGAACCACAGACCCGCGCCGCCTGTTAAGAGCGCCCGGTCAATCTTGGAGAGACAATGAAGGTTTTTGTTACGGGTGGAAATGGCTTTATCGGGTCCCGCGTTGTGCGCTCTTTGCACGCACAGGGTCACGAAGTTCGGTGTTTGGTGCGCGAGACCAGCAAGACCCACCGCATCGATATGGTTCCATTCGAACGCCATGTGGGCGATGTTCGTGATGTAGACAGCCTCGCTGCCGGAATGGATGGGTGCGATGGTGTGATTCACTTGGCGAGTATCAGTTCATGGGATCAGATTCGCTCTCCGATCATGCGAACTGTGGTGATCGACGGCACCCGCAATGTGCTTGAGGCATCCCAGCGTATGGGGAATATTCGAACCGTCTTTGTGTCGACCTGTGCGGCCATCAACGGAACAAAGGAACCCCAGGTCCTCGATGAGACTGCATCATTCACCTTGGACCCAAGTATTTATATCTACGCGGGCGCCAAGCACGAGGCGGAGGCCATCTGTGCCGAGTACGCAGCAAAAGGCGTGCCGGTCATGACGGTAAACCCCTGCGAGGTCTATGGCCCCGAAGACGAGGAACTGATCACGGCCAGTTATTTGGTGGATGCGCTCAAGGACTGGCCAGTGATGTCTCTGTACGGCGGAACGGCTGTGGCCCACGTTGAAGACGTCGCCAATGGCATCATCTTGGCCTTGGAGAAGGGTCGGGGTGGGGAGCGCTACATCTTGGGTGGAGAGAACCTCCATGTTCGTCAGGTCATGGAGAAGACCCTGGCGGCAGGTGGACAGGCTGGCAAGTTTATCTTGCAGCTGCCGAATGGTCTCACCAAAGCTGTGATCAAGACCCTGGCACGCCTCAAGCTTCCGACCCCGGTCATCCCCGATATTGTCGACTATGGGACTTTGTTTTGGTTTGTGGACTGCTCCAAGGCCCAAAAAGAGTTGGGTTACACCTACCGTTCAGCAGACGAGACCATCGCCGATGTGGTGAAGTGGCTTCAGGACGAGAACTTGGTCCCCAAGCACTAAGGGGATTTGTTGGTCCGCACCCATTGCCCGGGGGTGAGTTCACCGAGTTCGTATGGGCCCACCCGATAGCGAATCAGTCGCAAGGTTGGGTGACCGACGGCGGCGGTCATGCGACGCACTTGGCGGTTCATGCCCTCGCTGATGTGTAGATCCAGCCAGCAGGTGGGAACCGTTTTACGAAACCGCACGGGGGGCGTGCGTTCCCAGATCTTGGGCTCCTCGATGATGCGGACCTGCGCGGGTTTGGTTTTGCCACCTTTGATCTCAATGCCCCCTCGAAGCTGCTCCAACGCTTGTTCGTCAGGCATGCGCTCCACCTGTACCCAGTAGCCCTTTGTTTTTCCCTCATGGGGGTGGGCGAGTGTGTGTTGGTGTTTGCCGTCATCGGTGAGGACCAACAAGCCTTCACTGTCCCGATCGAGACGGCCTGCCGCGTATACGCCGGGCACATCCACATGGTCCGCCAATGTAGGGCGACCGTCCGGGTCGGTGAAGGTGGTCAAGACCCCGAAGGGTTTATTGAGCAGGAGAATGGTCGCCATCGGACCGGCTCTCCTATTCAAACTCGTCGTCATCAGCAGCAGAGGTGCAGCCAGGATCATCCGCATCGCGGAGCCCATCGGCGTCGTTGTCTACACCGTCGTTGCACTCTGCTCCGGATGGAGAAGTACCATCGTCTTCGAGTTCCACTGAGATGGAAGTGCAGACCGGATCATCGGTGTCCAACCAGCCATCTTCGTCGTTGTCGATTCCGTCATTGCATTCCGTTTCGGGATCCGCCTCATCGTCATCGGAGCCATCAAGACAGCCCGGGTCCACAGCATCGGCCAGTCCGTCGCCATCGTTGTCTTCCCCATCGCTGCAGGCCGACGGGGTGGAGCCGGTTGTGGCGTCCTCAAATGCTTCGTCCGTGCTATCGCAATCTTCATCGTCCATGTCGACCCATCCGTCGCCATCATTGTCGATGCCATCACCACAGTGTGGGTCGTGCTCTTCGCTCATGTCGAGCGCGTTGGTGCAGCCTGGATCTTCGGTGTCTTTGCGACCATCAAAGTCGTCATCGAAGTTGTTGCCGCAGGCAAACATCAACTCAGGGCCGTCTTCTTCGCCTCCCCAGGCACAGTCGGGGTCCTGGTCGTCGATCCACCCGTCGCCATCATTGTCTTCGCCATCGAGGCAATCAATGTCTGGACCATACGGTGTGTTTTCATCGTCGTCCCAGGGCGCATCGCAGTCGATGTCGTCGATGTCTGTGTATCCATCGCCATCGTTGTCTTCCCCATCTCGGCACTCAAAGTCGAAGGTGCTGGGAATGGTCGCGCCTTCCTCGTCGTACATCAAGCACGCAAGGTCTTGGTCGTCCAACCATCCATCGCCATCATCGTCCGAGCCATTGCTGCACTCGGGTGCCGTTTCGTCCTCAGCGGTATCGAATGCGTTTTCGCATCCTGGGTCCGCATGATCGAGAAGGAAGTTGCCATCGTTGTCGATTCCGTCGTTGCACTCCGTGTCCCCAAAGTCGTACTCGGTCATGCCACCGAATGCGCAGTCTGGGTCATCGCCATCGACCCACCCGTCATTGTCGTCATCGAGCCCGTCTTCACACGAGAATGCTTCTTCGGCGTCGTCGAACCCTTCGACACAGTTTGGGTCGTCTGCGTCGATGAGCCCATCACCATCGTTGTCGATGCCGTCATTGCATTCGGCACCGGAGAAGTCGACCTCTTCAGTTCCGGTGACGCAATCCGGATCGTCTTCGTCGGCCCAGCCATCGCCATCATCATCGGAGCCATTGGCACACGGCGGTGCATCGCTTTCGACGGTGTCCCATGCATCTGCACAGTCTTCGTCTGCGGCATCGATAAACCCGTCTTCGGGGAAGTCGTTGTTTTCGCCGTCATTGCACTCTGTGCCGATGCGACCACTCTCTTCCTCGCCCAACACGCAGTCGGGATCATCGGCGTCTGTCCAGCCGTCGAAGTCATCGTCGTACCCATCGCTACAACTGGTGGTACCCGCCTCACCGTCGCCGTCGTCCACGCCATCACCATCGATGTCTCCATCGGGTTCATCGGCGCTGTCGCAGCCCAGATCTTCGGCGTCGATAAACCCGTCTTCGTCGTCATCGACACCATTGTTGCAGGCATACCATGCAATCAGGCCGAAGTATTCGGGTTGGCTGGGGTCACCCAGACACTCCGGATCGTCCAGATCCGTCCACCCATCTTCGTCGTTATCGATGCCATCGTCACAGGTACCGCTGAAGCCTTCGTAGTTGTCCCAAGCGTCGTTGTTGCACTGTGGATCTTCAGAGTCTGTGACGCCATCTTCATCGTTGTCGATGCCGTCATTGCATTCCGTGGTGCCTGGACCCGCTTCGTCGTCGCCTTCCATGCAATCCGGATCATCGAGGTCGTAGTACCCGTCACCATCGTCGTCGAGACCATTTTCACAGGTGGTGCCTTCATTTTCTCCCAGGCCATCGTCACAGAGGCTGTCCCGTGAATCGATCATGCCATCGCCGTCGTCATCGATGCCGTTGTTGCACGGAGCGGACCCATAGCCGTCTTCGCTGTCGCCCGCGTAGCAATCGGGGTCCTCTGTATCGAGCCACCCGTCTTCGTCGTTATCGAGACCATCTTCACACGGAAGCGCTTCGTTGTCGTCGTATGGTCCCAAACAGCCGGTATCGGCCCGGTCGGTCATGCCGTCGTCATCGTCGTCTAAGCCGTTGTTGCAGGCCCAATCGCTAAATCCAAGTTCGTCGTCACCGGTGGCACAATCGGGGTCTTCGGTATCGGTCCAGCCGTCTTCATCGTTGTCGATACCGTCGGTACACAACGTGCCTTCAAGGTCGTCCGTCGCATCGACACAGTCGGAGTCAAAGGCATCGATGTCGCCATCGCCATCATTGTCTTCGCCGTCGGTGCACTCGGTGGTGCCTGCAAAGCTGCCTTCATCGTCGGTGTCCGGGTCGCCCCCACAGTCTGGATCGGCCAGGTCGGTCCATCCGTCGCCATCGTTGTCTTCGCCGTCGCCACACAAGTTGGTTTCGCTATCGTCCGATGCATCAGAACAGGCGGTGTCTGGGTCCACCAGTTCGCCGTCTTCCCAATAGCCAACATCGATGAAGCCATCGCCATCGTTGTCGATACCGTCGTTGCATTCGGTGGCGCCAAAGCCAGACTCTGTGGCCTCTTCGTCGGCATCATCACAGTCGGGGTCTTCCGCATCGATGTAGCCATCTTCATCGTTGTCGAGCGTATCGAGACACTCCGGATCTGGAGGCGGTGCAGTGCGTTCACCGCTGTCACCATCTCCGGTGGCCAACTCACAGTCGTCGTCTTCCCGATCGATCAGACCGTCGCCATCGTTGTCTTCGCCGTCGTTGCACGAAAAGCTGGAATAGCCGCCTTCTGGGTCATCAAACCCACCACCACCATCGAGACATCCGGGGTCTTCGGCGATGCCGGATTCAGGATCAAACGTGTCGATCCATCCGTCGCCATCGTTGTCGATGCCATCTGAGCAGGGGTGTTGTTGCTCGGAGTCGCCATATGCATCTTCACATTGGTCGTCTTCGCTATCGATCAAACCATCTGCAGGCTCGTCGTTGTCGATGCCGTCGTTGCAGGCTGTCGAGCCAAACCCGAGTTCTTCAACACCCGACGCACAGTCTGGATCGGCGGCATCGGCATAGCCATCACCATCGTCGTCAAGCCCGTTGTTACAGTCGTGGGTCGACGCTGTTTTCACCGTCAGTGCGACCTCGACGGTCTGGACCTCATCGGTGAACTCGAGGGGTCCGACTTCTTCTTGGGTGACAACCCACTCGCCGGTTTCATTGTTTCCGTGGACCATGACCGTGAAGGCCGAGGTGTTGTCGCCGGGTCGAAGCTCGACCGTAGGCAGCTCATCGCCACCGGTGGTGGCATCTACGCTGAGGACCAGTTCAATTTCACCGTCACCGTCGTAGTCGGTGAGATCCATCCAATCGCCGCTAACGGGCGTGGTCTCGCGATCGTATTCGACCGCGTGATTGAGTACGACGTCCAGTGTACTCACATGAGACCGTACGGCTTCCACGTCGCCCGTGAGCTGCAGTTGGATCGCAGAGCGTTCCAGGGGGTCGAATGTGTCCTCCGTGGAACAGCCTGTGAGCGCGAGAAGCGTGAGAACAGAAAGGGTCAGCGTAGTGTTGTTCATGGCAGATTGATCAGTACATCGCCATTTGGCGTGGTTGGGTCAGACGAGGTGTTGTTGTTGCCACTCGAGATGGCGATGGCGGCAACGGTTCCGGTCAGCGCGGCAGCACCACCGACGGCCGTGTAGAACAACCAGTGCCGATAAAAGGGCTGGCCTTTACTCAGTACGGATGGTGGCACACCATCTTTGTGTCGCAGTCGAGCGCGGTACAGCGCGGTCCCTGAGATGGGTACTTCTACGGTTTGCTCGATGGTTTTTTGGCCGGGCGCTTCAATGACCAAGGCATAGCGACCTCGTTCGACAGGCCCAAAGCGATAGTTGGACTGTGGCCCAAACCGTATGCCTTCGATGGTCAGGTTGGTCTCCGGGTTTCCGGCCCGCACCGTCAACGGTACGCCGCGGCTCGGCATTCGGACTTCAATCTCGCCCTTTGAGCCATCCGAGGTATCGATTTGGCGGAACACGGAAGCATAGCCGCGTTTGATCAGCTGAACAGAGTGCTTCCCACTTTCCACTTCTTCTAAGTTGAGTGGCGTGCTTCCGACTTCCTCGCCATCCATGATGACCAGGGCTCCCGAGGGTCGAGAGAGCACGGTGAGGAGTCCGGCAGAACTCGACATACGGGAGGTGACGAGAATGTTTTTGCCCTTCTCGAACACAAAGCTGCCGGTTTCGGTCTCGTAGCCCTTGTGCGTGATTGAATATTTGTACATTTGCTCATCAAGGTCTTTTAGCCGAACGGGGGTGGGCCACTCGTCTTTGCTTCCATTGAGCGTAAGGATGGCCCCTGCTGGTTCCACCACAAACTCAACCGAGCCTTTTCCGGGGAACAGCCGAGCACTCACATCGGTGGCCTGGTTGGGTCGAATGTGTATCTTTCGAACGAATGGTTCGAACCCATCCTTGAGCACACGGATGGTGTATGCACCCGGCTCCATATATCGGTTGATGGGGGTATTACCGATCTCTTCGGTACCCAAATACACCGAAGCCGTGCCCTGGTCAGTCTTGACCCGAAGCATGCCTTTGGCCTCTTCAGCATGGACTTGTCCCGATAAAAACAGCACGAAGATCGCTGCAAATTGAACGAGTGTCCTAAAACGAAATTCAAACATGGGGAGAAGTGCCTCCAATCGGGTTGAAGCGTAGCAGAGGTATCGCGCATACGCGAGGGTTCCCCATCAACAACGTACGCGGGCATTTCCTTCTCGGCGCGTAATGCCTGCGGTGTCGAGCCATTCCAAGAGGGGTATCGCTGTTCTTCGGCTCAACCCTGTAATCTCCTTGAAAGATGAGGGCGAAAGCTCATTATTCTCTGAAAAGAATGCATTCACCTTGGCCGTTAGTTGGTCCAGAACGTGTGCGTGAAGCACCCGTTCGCCGACGCGTACAGCCAAGCCGGCATCGATCAAGAGCTGGAGCATTCGATTCTGATCGCGAATCAAATCGTTAAACAGAAGACCTTCATAAGCGGCGCCCCGGAGGTCTTGGAGCATGGTCTCACGGGCTGAGGCTTGCTCCGCAGTCAACTCAACGGTGAAGCTGGCGAGTTGACAACGGGGACCCTGTGTCTTGATCGTACCGGCTGTGACTTGGTGACCGATCAAGGCGTCGAATGCTTTTTCGGTAAGTGCGGCCAATGCGCCGGCGTGGACAGAGCGTCGGGGCGCTCCGGGCTCGAGAGGGTGGTCGGTATGCCAGTCTGTGAGTGCAGCGAGCAAGTGGGTGGCTAGGGCATCCACATGATGAGGGTGGAGCATGCGGTCCCCCAATAGAACCCCATCTTGGATCTGACGAACGTGGGCCTGCTCGGGACTCAAGCCCGCTGGACCGGCTCGCCGAAGAAGCATGCCGCGGTCGCCCTCTGCAAGTGCGCTGATCTCTGTGCAGAGTTGCGCGTGATGTTTCTTTCGTGCGCGGCGTGCCCACGGGTCGAATATGGTTCCGCCTCCGAGTGTTTCGAGGGGCGACTCCCGGCGAATCACAAATCGATCTCCCGGCAAGGCCACAATGGGGGTTTCGGTTCGAAGCTGTACCCAGTGATGGTGTCCAGGGGCCATCGCATCACCATCCAAGACATCCGCAATGGCGAGGACCTCGGCTGTACCGACCAGCAGACGAACATGGCTGCCCGATGCAATCGTAGCCGCGTGGTCGAGCATGCGAAGTTGGGTATCGATCACAGAAGCGGGTTCGATGTCTGGGTTGTTCAGCACAACCATTCCGCGGGCCAGGTCGTCTCGTTCGATGCCGGCCAGGTTCACCGCAGTGCGCTGTCCGGCCTGCGCTTCCTTGACTTCAAGGCCGTGAACTTGAAGACCCCGCACTCGAGAGGAAATCCCCAAGGGTTGAATCCATACAGGACTGCCATCGCTGAGCAGGCCTCCCCGGGCTGTACCCGTGACGACGGTGCCAAACCCACGTTGAATGAACGCACGATCGATGGGCAATCGGAACCATCCGTCCGTGGTTCGTTCTGTGGCCACCAAATCTGCGATCAATGTCCGGATTTCATCGAGCCCTTGCGGGGATTCACCGACGGCTGTGCAAACTACGGGGGCCCCTTCAAGGAAGGTGCCCGCCACGGATTCTTCTACGTCCAGCATGGCGAGTTCGAGCATTTCCTCATCGACCAAATCACACTTGGTCAGTGCCACAATTCCCCGCTCGAGTCCCAGCAGGCCGAGAATGTCCAAGTGCTCGCGGGTTTGGGGCATCACGCCCTCGTTGGCTGCCACGCATAAAACCACGGCATCCAGACCCGTGGCACCGGCAATCATGGTGCGAATCAACTTTTCGTGTCCAGGCACATCCACGAATGCTGCGCGCCGTTCGTCTCCCAAGTCGAGATGAGTGAAGCCCAGCGAAATGGTGATTCCCCGCTGCTGTTCCTCGGGCAAGCTGTCCAGATTGACTCCGGTCAGGGCGCGGACCATGCTGGTCTTTCCGTGGTCGATATGACCCGCGGTCCCGATAATCAGCGGAGCGGTGGCCATGACGCTATCGGGTTGTGAGGCGGCGGAAGACTTCTTCGAGATTGCTTTGAGAGCGGGCGAGCTCATTCATCGCAAGACCCTGTTCCTGTGCAAAGAAAAACAGGTCTTCTCGCAGATCTCGGTCGGCCAGAATCTCATACCGAAAATGTGCCGGCGATTCGGCCTCTAAGCGGGTGATGTCTTGCACCCCTTTGATCCCGGACAGAGCCACCGTGAGTGCACGCCGTTGGGGGTTGACGGTATTGGGGGCGAAGCACACCTGAATTAGCAGGCCACCCTGTTCCTTGGCGGTCACCACATCGGTGCGGCCATCGGCGACAATGCGTCCATTGTGGATGATGAGCACCCGGTCACAGGTGGCCTGTACTTCCGACAGGATGTGGGTGGAGAGCAGGACGGTCTTTCTGCGTCCGATGTCTCGGATGAGATTCCGAATTTCCACAATCTGGTTTGGGTCTAAACCGGTGGTGGGCTCATCCAGGATTA
>Ga0315320_10000326_pt1 | contig 38245 bp, 44 predicted proteins | sample M140m21515metaG_FD_203458 | JGI IMG/M metagenome (GOLD analysis project Ga0315320, IMG submission 203458) | Ammonia-oxidizing marine archaeal communities from Monterey Bay, California, United States - M1 40m 21515 | ecosystem: Environmental > Aquatic > Marine > Coastal | place: USA: California... | reverse complement strand
TTGTATTGTTTCAACTTTCTTTTGTGTTTTATTAAGACTTTCTACAGGTAATACTATGTTTAAGTTTTGACTTATAGCTTGACCCATAGCTTTGTAGTCTATTACATTATTAGTAATTGGACTCGGAGGAGAAAAAGATTTATCAATAATCTTTGTACTCATAGAGTTTAATGTTTCAGCAAATGTAGATTCTTTTTTATTATTCACTACATTATTGTAAGTAAAACTTTTTGTTATCCCACCATCAGCAAACTTAACTCCACCACCAGCCACATTCATGGCAGATAATTCATTTTTAAACATGGCTGTTGACTTTTTATTTATAACAGCTTCACCACCTTCTAGCTCTGTAACTTGACCACCTGCAGCAAACTTAACCCCACCTTGAGCGTGACTCGGGCCTTCAACAACCCCACCTTTAGCCATCGTTTGACTTGTTATTAATGCAAGGTTAGATGCGTATGCTACAGCAGCTATAGCTGATAATGTTTGCGCTTGAGTTAAACCCCAAAGTCCACTTGTAGCTACGTTTTGAACATTTGGAGACATCGCGTTCAATCTAATAGCAGCCAATTCTCTAGCAAAAGATATTGTTAATAAAGCTATATCTCTTTTCTTAGTCTTTTCAAAAGCTTCTTTTTCTAAAGCCTCTCTCTCTCTCTCGTATCTAGCTTCAGATATAACTCCGTTATCAAACTTTAATTGCAAAGCATCCATCTCTTCTTGATTTGACTTCATGTAGTTTTCGTGTGCACGATTAACCCAAGAAGAAGACATTTGAGCTAGGGTGTCAAACATTTTTTGATGTAGCTTTATTTTTTGTTTAACCTCATCCCTAGTAGTATCAATACTTAACTTACTTAACCTTAAGTTTAATGCAGATTGTTTCTCTTTAAGTTTGTTTATATTATCAATACCTAGTTCGTGTGTAGCCTCTACTGTTTTCATCTCAGCAAGCTCTGCGTCAAATGTAGCTTGAGTTATCTCACCCTTACCAAGTTTATCTAACAACTCTGAGAAAGCATTTATGTCTACAGGTATTTCAACTACACCATCAAGCATCTTTTGTATCATGTCAAGGTCAGCTCCAATCATCTTGATTTCAATCTCAGTGATTACCTCTTTAGTTAAGGCTTTCTCTTCACCATCTATAGTGACCATAGCTTGGTCAGGTTTCTTAAAAAAGTTAGTCCATATATTATCTTCGCTTGGAACTAACAGCTTACTTAAATCTGCTTTAGTTTCTGCAGCAGTAACCTTAGCGTCTTGAGCCATCTTTCTATAAGCCATAGATGTGGCAGCAATTCTTTTTATTCTTTCCTCATCCCCCTCTGTCAACCTCTTTAATCTTTCTTCATCACTCTGAGCAAGTTTAATTAAGTTGTCATCTAAGGTCTGAACATTTCTTATCATCGTCATTACATAAGAGCTTTCTATTTTTGCTCTCTCCTGCCCATCAAAACCTAAATGAAGTTCTTCTTGCCAATGTTTATTATAATCATTTCTTATTTTGATTAGTTGGTCAAATAAATCTATTAACTCTTTAGCTCTTTTCTTTTGTTCCTTAGTCCCTTCTTTTGCTTCAAGTTGAAGTCTTCTATAATCAGCAGCACCCCCATCTTCTTTTATAAGCATGCCTGAAACTTGACTAGCATCCTCGCTTCTTAATAATCTTTCAGCTTCTTTCTTTATTCTTTGACCTTCTAGTAAGCTTTTCTCTTTTACTACATAGGCTTCAGCGGCGTCTACTCCAACAGTATCGCTAATCAGTCCTAGTGTAACTATATCATTAAATATAGCGAGGAAAGCATCCCAATTTGATAAGACATTATCCTCTTCATTAAACAAGTTAAGCATTCTAGTAACGTTGCTTAGAGCATTTACAGCAGCATCACTATCACCTACGTTAACTTTAAAGTTAGTCCAAGCAGCAGTCATTTTATCTATAGCCATCTGACCTGAATCCATCTGCTCATTAAGACCTTCTTGTAAAGATGATGCAGTACCTGTATCTGCGTTGTATACTTCTAGCTGCTCGTTATACATATCCATATTCTCCCCTGCGATAGCAAGTATAGATGTAAGACCACGAACATTACCAAACATTTGTTCTACGAATGCAGGGTTTTCTTTGTAAGCTATATTCAACCTTCTCATTGTTTCAGTAAAACCTATAAGCTTCATTTCTGCAGCACCAACAGGTATACCAAACTTTGTAAACAAGTGCATTGATTCAGTAGCAGGTTTCTGCATTTGAGATATAGCAGCACGAAGAGCAGTTACAGTCTTAGCAGCATCAAGACCTGTACGAGTAGTAACAGATATAGCAGCACCTAGTTCTTCAAAAGATATTCCTGATGCAGCAGCGAAAGGTAATACAACCCCTATAGATTTAGCTAACTCCTCTACTGTTGTTACACCAAACTTCTGAGTAGTAAATAATGTCTCAGCAATTCTTGTAGCCTCATCAGCAGACTTACCATAAGCGTTCATTACAGAAACAATACCTGTAACGGCAGAGGTTAAATCAGTAACACCTGCGACAGCTAATGTAGAAGCTGCGTCTAAAAACTTAATAGCTTCACCACCCTTAACACCTGCAGATACAGTATTAAACAATGCTTTGTTTACATCGTTAGCAGCAAGACCATACTTATTCATTATGTCAAGTGATCCTGACCATAAGCTTTCTCTAAGTAAACCTTTATCTTCAGTAGATAGTAATGTTAAAACATTCTTAATTCCTTTTTCAAACTCAGCAAATTGCTGTACACTTTCAGATGTAAACTGCGCTATTTGTCTTAAGGCTCGTGAAACAGCAGCCATCTTTATTCCTTGAAGAGCTAATTGTTTAACGCTTTTCTTTGTAGCTTTAGCGTTCTTCTCTCTTAACCTTGCTTCTTTCTTTAAAGCTTGGTGACGCATCTTAGCGTCTTTCTTTTCTTTTGCTACCTTAGCTTTTCTTGCCTTCTCTCTTTTCTTTTCTAAATCACTAAGCCTTTTCTTTTCTTTCTTCTCGTCAGCTAATTGTTTTTTCCTAGCAGCAGCAGCTTTCTTTTCCTCTTCTTTCTTTTTAGCAATAGCTTTCTTAGCAGCAGTAACACCTGTAGCCTCATCTTTCAGATGCTTCATATGTTTTTTTAACTGCTCGTTTAAAGCTTCGTACTTAGCAGTTCTTTTACCAAGCGCGTTTGTTTGAGTAACACTAAGTTCTATAACCTCTTTAGAACCTTTTATTTCTTTCTTTCTTTCTGCGTTCCACAACTCTAAAGCTTGCTTGGCTGCATCTGTCTCCTTTATAAGGTCATGTAACTGATTTAAACCAGTTATATCTAAATTAAATATTACGTCTTTTTGCATTGTAATTGTTTTACTACTAGTGAGTTAATCTTTCTTTAGCTCCTCTATCGCTAACCAATACTAATTCTACTTCAGTAGGTTCTGCGTTAGCAGGATTATAATCTTTTATTCTACTTATAATATATCTTTCGTTTCCTATAACAACAAGTCTTCTGTAGTTTATTTGAGCTACATCACTAGGTGTTAAGTAAACTAAAGCAGTAACTAATTCATCTCTATCTTTAAACATCTCAATTTGTGACTGATGAAATCTATTAAAGAATCCACCTTGAGAGTCAGAGTTTTGAGAATTAGCTTTACTAAATGTTGCTGGTAAAACATTTTCACCTGGCATATATGAAACTCCGTGACCATAGTAACTTGATACTTCGTTTATATAATAATCATTATCGCTATCGCCTTGACTTAAACTTTTTTGTATGTTGTATGTTATGTTGAATCCCTCGTTATATTTACATCCTAAGAAAATCAATAGCTTATGTTCATGACTCCCGTTAACATCAGGTTTTCTATGGTTTCTCATAAACCCATAAGTGTCTTCATTGTACACTTGAGGAATCCATAAAGCCAACCTATATACGTCACCACCAAGAGATTTAGCTGCTAAGTTTGATTCCCAATTCATTTTACAGGTAGCTAAAAACTTTAAAGAAACATTTTTAACTTCTTTATCTTTATTTCTATTTGTTTCAAAAAGAACATCTCCAAACAGAACAGAGTTCTCAGTCATACCTTTCTGAAGGGTTCTATCAGAGCCGTCGTTAACAAGATTGTAAGAAACATTAGTAGAAAGTAATGAGTCTTTCTTTGTATTTATTATTACAGCCTTATCATCCCAAAGATAGTAATCATATACACTAGCATCCCAATCATAAAAGTAATGGAATGGTTCGCACTCAGCAACTTTAGTGTTAGGGTTTGATTGCCAAACTAAATTATAAAGCTTACTTATTTCAGAAACAAATTCAATAGGTGTAACATTAGGGAGTATGTGCTCCATCTTAACTTTAGGTATTGCTTCAAATGTAGCTCCGTTACCTGGATATATTAACGCCCAATTAAATAAAGGCGCTACCTGATGAGATAATTTTATTTCAAGCTCGCATCCAACGACCTCTGAGAAACCTCTATTATAAACTCCTTGCTGAAAATCAACTGCTAACAGCCCGTCAAAGTAAACTATAGCATATTGATGGCCTGCTTTTAAAAAACAATCGTAGCCTAAGTTAACGTTTCTGCCCATAGCTACATTAAGGTTACCACCTAACTCTTGGTTATTTATGGTATCATCAAATTGTATCTCTTGTTTGTTGTTTTGATTACCGTCACTTAGAGTTTGCATGTTAGAGCAAAGCAATAATCCCATTCCTCTGTCCGTAAACGTAGAGTCGTTGTTACCCCAAACAGGAACTAATCCTAGTGACACAAATCTTGTAGGAGCCCAATTATATTCATAACCAAACCCTACACCATTGAATAAAGGCATATACATATTCACAACCATGTTTGCAGTTATTCTGTAGTAACCACTTTTGTTTACTGTGATAAAAGATTTCTGCCCAATACTACCAGCACCTTGAGTAATGTCATTAAAAAAGTTAACCTCGAAACCTGATGGTTGGCCTTCTAAAGCACCACTACCAAACTCCCCACCACTTGAACCCCAATTTTGAACTTCACTAGAATCAACATCTCTAACTACATGCTGAGCATTATCATCCCTATGCTCTGTTTCAAAACGTAAAGCTCTTTGAGTAACCCAAGCATTGTTGTTTGGACTTGCAGGAAGCCTTATCATCCTCATATGTGCATTATCCCCATACATAGGATTAGACCTAGTCTTCTGAATACTAGATGTTTCTAACAAAATTAAACTGTTATTTATAGCGTCTTCGTGAACTCTAGCTTCAGGAGGAGTACCTATAAGTTGATTATAATGATTTTCAAAATCACTACCAAAAGAAGCCAACTCATTATTTTGTTTTAGCACTTCAGATTTAAAAGACCAACCTATACTCTCAAAAGCCTTATCCATTACTCTTGCAATTTTATAACTAGGTCTTAAGTGGTCTACTGTTATAGCTAATATTTCTTCGTTATCATCCCACTCACCTTGATTAGTGTCACGCCACTTACCAACATCCAATAACGGAAACTTCATGCTACTAGCCGTAAAAAGATTAGCCGTTAATATGTCGCCTGACATAAGCCTCCAAGAAGACATTTCGTCGCCAACAAAAAGGTTTCTTAAATGAGAGGTGGTTGTATCTAAAAGTTGTGCCCAACCATTGTTACCACCTTTAAATAATAAATCTAAAGATTCTTCTCCGTACTCATTATATTTAACGTTATCTAAGAACACGCTACCTTTAAATACTTGAGTACCATCTACGTAAGCCTCAGCTCCAATACCTTGAAAGAATTGCTCACTATATACTGCAGTTATTTCATCTTGACTATCAAAAGCTTTTAAGTTATTTTTAGTAGCAGGAACATTAACAGTCTTAGTGTAATCCCCATTAAGAGAATCTAACACTTCGTAATTCTTTGAGTTTAAATTTAAAGCAAATGGTTCTGTGTCTTTAAATAAATCTATATCATATTGAGCAGATTCGTAACCAAAATAAGTAGTTGGATTTTTTGTTTGCAACCAAACCTTTCTTACTTGGCACTCAAGTGTTGTGTTAGCGTTGTCATGAGAAAACTCCAAAATTATATTACCTAACCCGTAAAGATTACTAGGTACATTTCTATCTATTTCTACAATACCTGCCGACGTTATATCGTGAGTTAATGCTGTGCCTGTAAAATAATCAGTAATAGTCAACGTTGTATCTGCATGAATCATTTGAACATCAACATAAATCGTAACAATTTGCGCAGCCATTACTACAGGAATCATGTTTGCAGCAGGGTCAGAATCATATAGTAAAAGGTCTAAGTTTGCACTAATAGATGGTAAGCCTGCAGAAGAGGTTGTCCCATCGTTTGTTGTTACAGTCCAAGAGGAATCGACTACTCCAGGATTGTTAGCGTAAACAAGGCAGTCATTGTTAACGCCTGTAGGCGTTTGTAGTACTTGTAAAGTTGGTTCGTTTATAGCGAAGCCTGCCGTGTCAATTAAAGCGTCAAGACCATAACCTGTATCGCCTGACGGAGTTATCTCTAATAGTTTAGTTTGACCTAAGTTGACGTATTGAGTGTATGTTTGACCTGTTGTGGTGCTAGCTGTTATATTCCAAATAATATCCCCATTATCATCTAAGCCACGTATTCTTAATGAATCTTTTTGTTGAGCTGCCAAACCTTCAGGAGAGGCATACACTATTGAGCTAATGCTTATAGTAAAATTACACCAACCACTTTCACCCTCCTCGACTACAGGAACTTTTTTTATTAAACGAGGCTTTGGTGTTTTAGTTCTTGTAGGGTCGTAATACAGTCTAGCCTTATTAGTACCTTGAGGGTCTTTGGTTATATGTGAAAACTCATTAGTGTGAAATTTAATATAACCTAACCTAAAAAAACTAATGTTATCGAAACCACTCTCCTCTCTACATGTTGTTAGCAATTCACCAACTGGGCTACCTGCTTGGTTAAGGCCATTCATTTCAATAGACCCCGTCTGAGCGCAAGCAATATGCTTATACATTTTTGTATTCAAAGTATTTATTCCTGAATTTTGCGCAAACATACTTAAACTGCGAGAACCTACAGCTATAGTGAAATCAAAGTCCTTATGTTTGTTTATATAAAACCCTTTATTATCTTTAGGTTGAAAAACAACAGGGTATAACGTTACTGTCCACGGATCATTGTTAGAGCCTGACCCCCAATTATAATTATTATCATATCCGTTTGGGGTTGTTAATTGAGCCCACTCACTGTTCTCTGCATAGTGATAAGTGTTTGCTTGATAAAACGACATCCCATAACCTGCTGATTGACCGAAGTCAGTATGAGTACCCTCTAATATATTCCCTCCAAAATAGGCATTTGAATCAACCTCCCAGTAGTAATCATTGATAACATCTGACCTTGTTCTTCTAGTTGTTAATACTAATGGATGTAAACCTAACCTACCTATTGTAGAATCTACTGTTGTGTGAGGGTGTCTAGCAAAAGCAGCGTCATCACCCCCGTTAGCTAATTGTTGATAGTGATAAGCTTGAGTTCCCATCCTCCAACCTAAGCCCTGCTCTTGTATCTGCATCTCCCATATCTGACTTAAGGTAGCTCCCTCTTCCCAAACAATTATAATATACCCATCTCCATTAGATACTAGGTGATTTTCAGCTATAAAATCAAACTGAATATGCTCGTCATTATATTGGTCTCCACCAAATTTCATCCACTGAGTACCTCTGTCTGCTATTGCAATTTCCCAATTATCGCTTCTATTTTGTGTAAAGTAAATGTGACCACCCTTATTAGCCATGTTCGTTTTAAACTTAATGTACATGTGATAATGAACTTGGAATAAAACATTAATCCTCATTCTAATAACCATGTTACTCGTTTGGGGTTGCACACCTTGACCTGGAAGAACTTGCATGTATTGAACTCCACCCTCAGAAAAACTTGAATTCATATTTGCAAGAGTTTGACTTACTTGAGCTTCACCATTCCAATATGAGCGCTCTAAAGGTTCAAACATCCCAAGAGCTCCTGTGTTAGAGGAATGACTTGGAGGATAGTTAGTGTGACCATTTTGCGTCCAAGCATTTAAAAGAGTATAAGGAGATAAATCTACAGGAGTCCACTGCGAACCGTCTTCCTGAGTCTTGTAGAAATTTAAAGATAAAGTTATCGTAGCCATTTCTCCAGAGTGACCTAATATAGTATCGTTATCATTGTCAGGTTGTGTTATTTTATTAAACGCAGTGACTTGAGCTATAACAGGGTTGTATCTATTAAAGGCTTGTGGGCCTCCACTAACAGACTCAGTCCCTCTACTATTTTCATTTACAACATTATCATAAAAATAAAAATTACTATCACTACCATTTAGTATATTATCTGTGTTAAGGTATAAGTCTAATACAGAATCTACATTCAAGTAGTGCCAAGAGTTACCTGTATTTGTGACCCAAGCATTATCTAAGGAAGTAGAGGTGTCGAGCCTGAGATACCAACTTCTCTTGCACGCTGAGTACCCAAGAGCTAGTTGATTGTTATAAAAATTAAAAGCATCCCAAGCAGCTATCTTATGCCAATTGTGGTGTATAGCAAACTTACCACCAACAGCTGTAGTGTTATATATCATAGTGATAAAGTTTGGGTAAGCAAGGTTGTTGTTATTATATTGAGAGTTTGGATTATTAGCGTTGTCTGTTGCTGAGAAGTTGTCTTCATACCTAAGAGATGTTACGTACATATCATAACTTGCCATTGAAGAAGGTCTAATGTATACCAACCCTTTATACGCATAATCATCCCCAGTAGTCATTCCTGGAAAGTTGTTTGAGGTAACGAATGGATATGTTTCAGCGTCAGGCCAAACGTTATCAATAATATCATCTAAGTTTGCAACAATCCACGGATCATTCAGACTACCTGCTCCTTGAATAAGTCCTGAGTTATCTACGCTATACATTAATGAAAACCAATCTTCAGGCTGTAAAAATAAACTCCAAGCATTTGAGTCGGTTAAGTCTAACGTAGATGAAGAAAGTATTGGACTCGGAGCAGGTGAGCTCATTATTCTTTTTTCCCAAACAGAGAAGTCACCACCTGAATTAGCTCCCGAAAAATTTTGAACAAATAAAGGAGAGAAGTTTGTATTTTCCCATACAGAACCTACTACGTATTCATAATAATCATCATAATACCAATCTTTCCAAAAATTGTTATTCCAATTAATCTCTTGAGTTTCGTAAGTAACAGTAACATCAGTTACTTGAGCTCTATCTACTAGTATATTAAATATGTTAGACTGCATATTAACCTTTTTGAACTATTGTGTTATCTATATAAGTAACGCTAAACTGAGCATTACCACCCCCAAACCCTAAAGGATTTGCCATACCATCTACAACCTCTATTGAGCGAAAACCTCTTCCAGCCTCATCGTAAACAAATACATTAGTACTTCTAAGTATCTCTGACAACCACATTATAGCATCTTGATTTACTGCTTCAGTATAACAAGTCTTCTTAACTATTGTTTTACCTGACGCTACACCAAATCTTAATTTATCGGCGCTAGTAAAGTCGTGGTTGCCTCTAATGTAGTTAACTCTTTCTGATTCTGTTTCTATTTCAAACCCACCATTAAAATAATAAAAATCTAGAAACCCTAAGTCATTTATCCAATAAATCATTTCCGTGTTTGGTTTTCTTGGGGTTATATACGGATTACTTGGTGAGCTACCAATCAGTTCAAACAAATATTCTTTTGTTGTTGAACCTGTATTGCTTCGTAAATATAAACCAAAGTTTGACCTAATGTTAGGCCAAGCGTGTGTAGCGTTTGCAAATAAACTAGTTCCACCAACTATGGGGTCTGCTTTGTAATTCCATATCCAAGATTTAGTAGTAGACCCAAGACCAGGAACATCATCAAGATTGACTACATTAGAGCCCGTATTATAAGTGTAGTTAAGTTTCCAAGTACCCGTAGTTAAGTCTGCGTCATTAAATATCATACCCATTATTAAAGGGTAAGTCAAAGGAATCTTTCTTCTTAAACCAAAAGGGCAGTTTGTTGCAGCACCTTTACTTGATATTGTCGTTGTAGTATTGCCATCCCAAAGCCAACTTTGAATAAGACTGTTAGGTAAGTTTTTTAAAGTTGTATAAGAAGGTATGTTATCTGAAATCGACAAGTCTGATGCAAGTATGTATTTTCCACTAACAGCAGGATACTCTACAGGAGTAGATGTATCTGATGCAGATTCTATTAATCCACTCACTTCGTAATAACACTTAGCCTTTACTCTGCAAGCTATCATGCCTTGATAGTTTGGGTTACCACCCTCGTTCCTCATACTGATAGGAGCGTTGTAAGCTTGTTCTAAAATGTCTTTATGAAAGCTTTTAGTAACGTTAGCTTTTAGTATTCCTGATATATCAAATGTAAATATTGGAGCTGTAGCTGAAGAATCAAAATCTTTATTCTTATATAAGTTAGCGCCTAGAGGTAACCAATCACCATTACTATTTCCCCAAACAGTAATCTCTACTGCTTTAGGTATTTCAGTTCCTGCTGTAGAGTTATATCTAAATGAAACTATCACAGGTCTATTTACTGTGTAAAGAGTGTCTGTTGTTATAGCTCCTGTGTTTGGGGTTATGTTATTAGTATTAATTGCCATCTGTATTGTTATTTAAATTTATCAAAAGCTCTAAACTTTCTCTCAGTAAAGGTATCTATTTGAGTGACAAAATCTATAGCCATTTCATCTAAGAATTTTTTATTTTCCACCTGTAATGTTTCATTCAACCAACCTACTTTATTTTTTTTTCTATCAGTAAACATGAATCCTTTTTTCTTCATGTTGTTTACTATAGCGCTAATCATTGACTCAAAAGGATTTTTTAATTTCTTCCCACTTTTATAATGAGTCTTGTTTGGCTTTAAACCTTTAGCTCTTGCCCACTTTCTAATCTCTTCTCTAGGTGGATACCAATTAGGTCTTAAGTCGTTTCTAGCGTTTATGTAATCACCATACCTAAGCATTGAAACCTGAAGCTTAAGTTTCCCATCAGACGTAACTTTAGTTCTAGTTCTTATTGAGTCGTGAAGTTTTCCTGTAACAACATGGTCACGAGTCACAAGCTTTCTTTTTAAAGCCTGTGTCATGAGCCTTGCTCTATACATCATCTTACCTTTAAGGCGCTTCTTTAACTCTTCAATAGTCATTAATCTATAGGTCTTCTCATTAAATATTCATTAACTCTTTTTGCACTCTTATCGTTAAGAGCACCCTGATATACAATAACATCTTTCATCTCACCATTCATGCTAGCGTATGATGCAGAGTAAGCAAACGTCGCTATAGCAAAAGCTCCTAGAAATAAATCTTTTTGACCAATATCATTTTGATAATCGTCGTAATAATTATTTACTTTAAAGGGCTCGTTGTTGTTCACAACAATCCTTGACTCTTGATTTGTTTTATCATTTATAAACCCAATAGCAATCCACTTATCAAACTCTATATCAGGACTAACTTCTTCTTTATACATGTTAACTTCATTATTTCCTTCAACGCTATTAAGGTTATCAACCTCTACTCCAAGCTGACTTTTCCTTCCTCCTGATGTATATCCAGAGTTAGTGTACCATAGTCTAAAGTAATCATCTGTTGTACTATTTGCTGCGGTAACTCTTGAGCCAAATAAAGTTCTTTTTTCTGTATCGTTATCATCCTTAAGTTTTACTAAAATAAAAATACTGAAGTTATCGCTAGCAGGAAAGTTTTCAGCAAAGTTTGGAAACATCATTGTTTGATGTGGGAAGTGGCCTTCAAATATCCAAGAGTTACTTACATTACTAAATGCAGGTATTGAGTATGGAACAGTGTCATTTGATAAATCACTTTCTTCTATAATTTCATAAGGATTATTTACTGAAGTCCATATAAGATTTGAACTACTTACAGTAACTCCTTGCGTAGTTTTAAATTGCGCTCTAAGGTCATTGGTTGGAAGTGTAGAAGTAAACCCACTACCCTCACTTAAAACAGAAGGCATGTCAACTTCAAACTGAACCTTAACTCCTATAAGTTTATCATTACCTAAATTCTTAACCCTCTCTACCTTTACTCCTTTTTTATTTACAGAGACTCCACCAAACGCACCCGTTCTAGTCGCCATTAAATAATCTAGAAATTTAGAAAATAATTTTTGAGTAGAATCATAATGCTCTACATCCGAAGTAGAATCGTTATAACCATCAGGCTCTAACAAGTAAGAAGTGAAGGAATGCCTTTCCCAACTTCTATTTAAATTTTCTACTGTAGATGTTGAAGGTTCAATAATAAGTAAAGGATAATTAGTGTTGTGAGTTTTATTAATATCACTAATATCTTCCATCCTGTAAGAACCCAAGCCTGTAGTTGAGTCAGCAGATTGCTGAAACCTTGTGCTTATGTTTCCTAATGTTGAATAATTTGTAGGCATTACATTCTATTTTTATTTTCTAATTTATCTGTATGGTATTCGTGAATTAAATGTTCATAATTACCACACTCTACTTTATAGTTAAGGTAGAGTAGAACATCTGATGTGCACGTATCTTTAACACATTCAATCCCACTTTTACCTTGTCCATCAAAGACACCCGACTCTGCGACTTCATATAAGGACTTAAGCCAACCGAACCTTCCAAGAGTTTTTTCATAGATTCGTTTTTCTTTTCCAGTGGAACTCCCGTGTTGGTAAGAGCTGCTAGACTGAATATCTCTAACTGCTTGTCCAAAAAAAAAGCGAAGTCCATAGCTATTGTGCTTGGAAGTTCTAAGAAATCTTCTGCTAATTTATCCCTCTCCTTTTCACTCATATCCCCTTTAACTGTATGGGCTATCTGATGAGATAGGAACTCCATGTTCGATGGGTTTTGAGCTTGAGAAACCATTTCGGCTTGCAAAGAATTTATGTACTGACCAAACTTTGTTTCTAAAGCTAAGTTCTCAGGGATGAAATATTCAACACCCTTAAACGTAAAGCTCTTAAGTGTTTTATCTTCTCTATCTTCGTGTATAAATAAAAGAAGACTTATATAATCTCTTATCACATGAAGGCTTTCAGTCTCTAAATCCTTTGTGCTTACACCTGAAAACGCAGACATTATACCTGCTTTTAATTTTGCCTCAGCAATCATTTTCTCTAAATCTGTAGCCTCTTCCTCTCTCTCTTTAAATTCTTCGCAATCTTTTTTGTAGACCTGTAAAGCTACGTTGTAATCAGAGAATTGTTTTATTGTAACATCTTCCCATGACTCAGGTAAATCGTATCCTAAATGTTTTAACATATCTGTTTATCTAAATGCTGTTATCCTTGAACTTCTATTATTTAAATCTAATGCTATCTGTAAGCAGTCAACCATATCATCGTGACGAGCATTTGGAAACTGAGTGCACTGAGATAGAAAGTTATCTATCCATTGTCCCTCAATTAAATTTACTCTTCGTGATTCTATTATATTAACCACATCCATTACTCTAGCTACTTTGTCTTTAGCAGGTGGCTTAGCCTCTAATACATTAAGGGATGTATTTCTCCTTAAGGTTTGCACTATAGATTTACCACTAGCTTTAGGTTCTACATATATCCTTGAGCTTCTATTGTAACCATTACGCTTACTAAATAGAGTAATGTATTTAAGGAGTTCAGGGAACTCCAAATATTTTTCCTCAACACTTCTTATGTAGAACTCATTATCTTTTACTGCAAAAGCTAATAGAGCAGAAGGGTCGTTGTTTTCTTTTGATGTGTAAGCAGGGTCAACAACAAACTTCCAAGCCTTAATATCGTCAGGAGCTTTTCTTATTATGTTGAACCATTCCTTTTTTATTATACCACCATCTGCAGGAGCAGGTGATTGTTGTAGCTGACCTGCGTATTCGTAGCTACCTAATTGATATTTATAGTCTTGTAATATATCTCTAGAGAATCTAGTATCCCAAAACAATTCGTTCTTATAAAACTTCTTTAACCCTTCAGGTTGTAAGCCATTAGTTATTTCAGCAGGTATACAAATATGTTTATAGTTGTCAGGATTGTTTCTTAAAAGGAATCCACTTAAGTCATCCTCATGTAATCTTTGCATTATAATAATACGAACACCAGTCTTTGGATTATCTAAACGAGAGTACAGAGTTCCTGTATACCATTCGTTAGCTCGAGTTCTTTCTGTTTGACTCATAGCCTCCTTAGGACTTGTAGGGTCATCGACTATTATTATAGATGCACCTGCACCTGTAACTGTACCTCCGACAGATGTAGCTCTTCGCGATCCTGTGTAATCGTTTACGTAATTCTGTTTTGTGTTTTGGTCTTGTTTAATTGTGAATAGTTCTCCCCAATTATTTTGAAACCAATCACTATTGATTACATCTCTCGACTTTGCTGAATGCTCAATAGACAGAGAAGAGCTGTAAGAAGCTGTAATAAACCGAAGCTTTGGGTCACGAATCCAACACCATACAGGAAAGAGAACAGTGCACATAAGAGATTTTGAAGCACGAAAAGGAATATTAATAATAATATCTTTTGTCTTCTTTTCTCCATTGATTATTCTTTCAGCTTCTGTTTGTAATACTTTGCAAATATATTTATGATGCCAATTAATATCTAACTCCACAGCAGGTTCGACTACCTTGAAAGATTCTTTAAAGAACTCAAAGTATGAAAGCTCACACATCTTTTTCTTGATGGCTTGCTTTACCTCAACACTTACTTCAGGAGTTTCAGAATTAATTTCCATTACGCATCTATAGTGAAGTTTGTTCTAGTAGGTAAGTGTTGTATTACTAATCTAGCAGGAGTTCTTCCTGAAGCTGCAACAAAAGTAAACGAGAAAGCTCTCATTGCTGCTACTACAGTTTGAGATGTGGCATCGAAACTATTCTTTGCAGTGTTAGCTGTTATAGCTGACGCTTGCGCAGTTGTTATTCCAACCTTAGCTTCGTTTAAAGCAGACAGGTCACACATGTCATTGATGTCGTCTCTTAAATCTTCTATTACATCTATCAGTTCAGGTTCTTTATCTTGTTCTACAGGTCTACTTCCTATAGCTTTTGAGAAGTTAACGTCTGAAGTTTTTTCTCTTCTTGATACTGCCATTGTTATAAGTTTTCAAATTCAACATCCTCAACACTATCATCATCTTCTCCTAATAAATTTTTAAGAGTATCTATTGAAGTGTCCTTCGTTAAATTTATTTCTATTTTAGTTTGCTTGTCTTCTGAAATCTGTGCAGCTAGAAGTTTAGGTGTGACGTAAGGTAATAACTTTACAACGCATTCGATATAAGACTTCGGGTCTTTGTACCTAACTTCTTTTAACGCAGACTTTATTTCGTCTGTACAACCTTCCAATGCTAAAGCTAAACTTTCTCTAGCAATTTTTGTTGGCTTACTTACTCTACCTTTTGTTTTAGGCGTTACGTTTGGTAAACCATCTTTGTTGTATCCTCTCTTACCTGCGTTTGGATTCTCTTCCCGTTTAAGACTAGCCTTTATTTTTTCAGGGTCTATCTTGCGTGCTGCTCCTTTTTTAGTCATATACCTGCAAAGATATAAAAAAATTTCAACATATTGTCTTGACTATTAATATTTTTTTCATTAACTTCGCCAAGTGAAAGAAGCGAACATCGAGAGCTCAGTAACAGAACGCAGCGATAACTATATTCTTTTTACAAATCATCTCTGAGTATACCCCCCTTACATTACTACTACCTGCCTAAACACTTTTAGGAGATTACACATATTCGTAGAGGTCTACCCCCACGCCATATTTCAGTCTGACGGACAAAAAAAATGCCCAAAAAAGCAAAAAATTTGCACCTACTTTTTAAATTTTAAGCGAAAAAAGGTGAAACGGGAAAAAAAGGTATGCAGTGCATAATAAATTATTTGGCTGTTTAGGATTGAATGTTTTTTGAGGTGTTAACAAAAAGAAATGCGCCCTATTTAACCCCCTTTTTAAGCCCTCTAATACTCTCGCCAGGCTGATCCTGCATCTTTGCAAAGGTTCAAAAATTATCGTTCGTTTAAGGCTCTTATTTTAAGCCAAAAATCGACCACTTTTGTTATGCTTTGCATACTAATAAAATTAAGCGTTTAGAGGCGTGCTGTACGCATTATCTCAAGTCCCCATATACGAATGGGTTAGAAATCGCTCTAAGGCTCAGAGAAAGCAAATTCGCTGTAGCCCAGTGATAGCGCGACTTGTAGAGCCATAAAAAAAAACTTTGCCCTTTCTCAGAATTAGCTGATAATCAAGTAGTTACAGCGAAAATAATTTTTAAATGACTGATACTCAGGCCTTTACAATCTGAAAATCGCCAAAAAACACCAATCTGTTTAGAATAAAAGCCCTAAATTTGAGCGTAGCGAAAATGTTAAAAAAAGCATTACTACTAAAAACAAAAACGATGACAAATTTTAAAAATGAGATTGCAACTCTAAAAGCTAAAAAAGAAGTAAAAAAGGAATGGCTAGATTTTTTCAAACCTACTAAAAAAGAAGTTCAAATTTTAGATAAGGTACACGGCAAAAAGCCATTAGATAAAAGAGAGACTTTACTCGCTAAAAATATTATGACTGATATTAAATTAGCAAAGTTAGATTGTGAAGATTTTAATAATAATCTAAAAGAAAAGAACTCTAAAATTGAGGGGCAAATTGAAGCCTTAAGAATACAGCAAAAAATGAGTAAAGCCCTAGAAAACTTTTACAAAGAATTAAAGGAGTTCGTACCTGCTGATAAAGTCGCTAGCATAAGCATGAATATTGATGGGGGGGGTTACAAATGTAAGGAGATAAAAAAGGTCAAACTAATTGACAAAAAAGAAGCCCTTAAAAAGTGCAAAGCTAAAGCCGAAAAGCAACAGCAAAAGGATGGGTCAAAGGGTAAAACAACGGAACGAAGAACGCAAACAATAGTAGTAAAAACGCCCGAACAACACGCCCACGCAACAAGGGTAAAGCGTAACGGCAAATTAATAACAAGTAAGTAAAAATAGTAATAACGGGGGGTTGACAGTACACCCCCCACTTTAAAAACGAGAAGCAATGCAAAATTTACAAAACTTAATGTTCGTATCAGAGGAAGATTCAAGAGCCCAAGAACTATTAGCAGATAATACGGGTAAAATATTAAAACTAAATAAGCCCGATGCAATTTGTATGGTGTGGCGATTGTGGAAGCAGTTAATGAACGAGGGGGTTGCCTTGAATTATGAAACTATCAACATGACAACCGATACATTCAACAAGATATTCAAAACCGATTACCCTAGAATCAATCGGGATATTGAATCGCAAAGGGACTACATTATTAACATGATTATGACAGGTGATTCTTTGAGGGGGTATGACAGGATCTGAGATAGTGAGGGGGTATAAAATCCCCCCACTTTTCAAAAAGTATTTTTTTAAAAATTGTTTTTTCGTTTTTTCAATTTTTTTAAAAACCTCACAAGGCCTGGCGAAATGCACTGCATTTGTGTAACGGGGAAATGAGGGGATATACAAAGGGGAAAGTAGGGGGATTTATTTTATATGGTGCATTCGTCTAATTGGTTAGGACGCTTGGGTTTCATCCAAGAAATAGAAGTTCGAATCTTCTATGCACTACACTTGAGAGTTCGTTACTTAAAGTTAAGGCAGAGATGATTGTAAAATCATTACGCGAGTACCTTGTGTTAACACTGCTTTAAGTAAATTGACTGAAAAGATATTGTGAATAGCTAAAGCAATATCGTTCCGTGCCAAAAGCATCAAAGGCAGTCGCTCTCAGTAGTATTAACGCTATGACGATAGCGAGGGGTAACTGCTACCCTGCAACCCAAACAGCAGGACAGAACAACTATCGCTGTCAACAAGGTAAGGATAGAAACGGGAGTTGGGTAATTGCAAGTACTCACTATTTGAAATGACAAACTTTGATTTGAGCATTTAATATGTAAAGACTCCCTACCAAAGTACGATGTGTGTCGTGCCTGATGATTCCAAAAGGATGAATTGGTAAACCTTAAAAACGAATGAGATGAGGTATTTATTTATGAGTTTATGGGAGATGCCCACAATCCCTTTAGCAATAATATTGGGTAGTATTGGAACAATGTTATCTATCATTGTACATATGATAGTTGAGATGATTAAGTTTAAATTAAATAAAAACGATTAGCTATGAGATTAGTACGACAGGATTTCAAAGATGCTCTTGACCTTATGGATAAAAAAGGTTATAGCACAAACACAAAAGTGTTATTACGGGAATACATATCTTTTGACAATGTTCAGAACATAGAACAAGACAAACCAAAAGGTATTATAATTAGCGACAATCTACCAACACATATAGGGAAGTCGGTTGATATGAAAGGTAGAATTTCATTCGCCAGCAGGCATCACTGCGAGAGGTTTGGTTGGGATTGTGATGATGCAGATACAAATCACACAAGGAGAACGATGACAAAAGTCGGGAGATTTCTTCGTAAGATATGGTCGGAGGATCACTTGCATGACAGGTGCATAACCAACAACGACATAGAAAAGTTTGTTGAGCATTTGAATTTAGTTTGGTCTGATGATGATGATGATGAAAATAAGTTCAGCGACTTAGAATTAACATCAGAAATTGTGTGGACTTATCATGTAGATAATTATTGTACAGATGCTCGGGGTTATTACGATGAAGATAACGATGAGGATGTTGAGGGTAGTGGCTCGCTAGGTGGTAGCTGTATGAAGAAAGATGAATGCTCGGGGTACTTTGATTTGTACGATGAGGAGAGTCTGCAGATTGTACGGAAGCTAAATAGTTTTAACGAAGTAAAAGCAAGGGCATTAACTTGGATAGGTGTTCAGTTCATAGAGCTGACTGATAACAAAGAGTTCTTTGAACATGAGGACTTTAAGACTAGTGTTCATAACTTTATGGATAGGGTTTACACTGTCGACTACTTAGATGAGGGGTACTTTAAAGAGTGGGCTACTCACAACAATTATATAAGTAAACATAGACAGAGCTACAGCGATAAACTTTCATTCAAGGGGTTACCTAATAGTATGCACGCAGTAGCTATGTATGAGTTGAATGATTCAAGCAAGGCGTTATTCTTGGAGAGTGTCGAGGATGATAACCAACACGCAAACTATTTCCCTTACATAGATACATTCACCTATGCCTTTAGACTGAGGCCTGTGGGTATTCCTATCAACGATGATAATGAAATGGTTGTAGATGATGCTGATAAGATTGTCATGTTCAATACCTGCAACATGAAATACATTGAGCCAATAGCCAAAGCTATGGGGTATGTTGCTATGAATAGGTTTACCTTTGAGTGTACTGAGGGAGGGCATTATCAAGTCAGAGCAAAGAGTATTATCAATGTTAATCGCGAGGGGGATAATGTTTCAAAAGGTTATAAGTTCAGCGATAATTGGGATAGGATAGACCAAACCTGCCTTAACTTAAAGAGTCCTTCGATGAGGTTGCTCAAGGATTACATAGACAATATAAGTGGTGGCGAATTGTTACAAGTCAAAATTGACTGCGATAATATATGTAAAGTATTATCTCATGTTGATAGATTCGGGGATTACCAATACAAATATGTTCATCGTGATGAAACTATAAATTGCAATTCATCAGGCTATAGTATGGCTCGATTCAAAGATGGCAGGAGAAATAAACATCTTATTAATTGGGGTGGTGGCTACATTCATAAGGATATGGCAGTCAAAGATAAGAGGGGAACTTGGATTCCTATTGATAGAATTTGGGTTAGCTATGACCTAGATGATAACAGGATCATTGAGAATATAGATGATATATATCGCTCAGACTATCGCACCGATGTTGCAGGTGTGATGCGAAAGAAGTCAGACCTTGTGTGTGTTCATGCTCCGAGTGGTGATGAGTTATGGTATGCTCGTGGGGGTAAAATATATACTGAGCAATATCAAAGAATAGCGAGTAAGCTAATTCATAATAAGAGGGATGTTCAGAAATTAATTTTAACTAAAAAGATATAAAACGATGGAGGAAAAAAGACTTAAGGCTGTGCTAGAAACACAGGCAACATCATATGACTATGGTGCGACAATGGAATTTATTACAGACCAATGCGAAAAGCTAGGGGGTGTTGTTGAGTGGGATAAACACGACAACATATATGTAACCAAAGGTGATGCAAGTATCTATCCTTGTGTAGTATCACATACTGATACAGTGCATGAGATATATAAAAGCTACAAGGTTATGAAAGCAAATGGGAATTACTTTGGTTTCGATGCGTACACTATGAAACAAGTGGGTTGTGGTGGTGATGATAAGGTGGGTATATGGATATGCTTAGAGGCTCTGAGGAGGTTTGACAATATCAAGGTGTGTTTCTTCGCACAAGAGGAGATAGGCTGTATAGGAAGCTCTAAAGCAGACGAAGGATTCTTTGATGATGTGGGTTATGTATTCGAGTGCGACAGGAAAGGTAATAAAGATTTTGTGCAGGAAAGTAGTGGTGTAAAAATGTTCGGTAAGAAATTTAAGAAAGCTATACGACCTATATTAGAAAACTACAACTACGAGATTACTACAGGGGGGTTAACCGATGTGCATGAGATTAGTCAGATTGCTGGCGTGGCCTGTGCTAACATGAGTTGTGGGTATTATAATCCACACTCCAACACAGAGTTTGTTAACATCATAGATGCTATAAGAACTAAAGACTTAGTATTAGATTTGATTGAGCATCTCGGTGAGGTTAGGTATAAACATAAAGCCACTCATACATATCAGGGATATAGTTACTATGGGGGTTACACAAGCTATGGTAGTGGTTGGTCTGCTAATGGTTGGAGTAAACCTAAGACTAAAAAGTTTACACAAAAGTATTGCGCAGACTGCATGAGTTTCTACGATGCTGATGAGGGGGTATGCGATTGGTGTTCACCTATAGATACGCTACCTGAGAAGGCTGTTGTACCAAAGGATGACCCTTGTACTTGTGGTGGTACTTACTCTACATACACAGATGAAACGGGTAAATTTAAAAGTTGCAGGACTTGTGGAGATTATGTAGATTTAGGTAATGAAGTACCCTTCTAATAGAGGGGTATACTCAAGTCTGCGTATAGGGTATACGCAAAAGTAATTAGGATATAACAAAGTAATATATATTATATGTCAGATAAGAAAAGTAATAAGGAAATATTCCTACACGATAGGAAAGTATATAGTGAAACATCAGGTTACGACTTTAAAAATAAGGAGGAGTTGTCTGAGTATAATAAAAAAAGGAGGAAAGAAAAATTAGAAAGACTAAAGAATGCAGAAGGTAATGGCTTCGTAACTAAGTCTTGCTTTGAGTTACAGTTCGGTTGGAAAGAGTCTGGCGCATGGATCGTTAACACAAAGAAAGGTTATAAAAAATATGTAGATAAATACGAGTACTATAGAGGTACTCACCCTAATAGAGATAGAAGATGAGAGATAAAAAACACATTGAGTTTCTTATTAAAAAGTTTAGTAAGGAATTCCCCGATAAGGATATTAATAATATGGCTGAGTTAAACAGGGTATTATTAGATGATGAATTAAAGCAGTTATATATTCAACAAAAAAAAGGAAAGGAAAATGATTAAGCATACACATAAGACAAGGTTGTTATCATACCTAAATAAGTATAGTGATATAACAACGATACAAGCAATCCAAGACTTAGGTAACACAAGGTTAGCTCATTCAATATGGGAACTCAAGAACGATGGATATGAAATAGAAACAGAGAATGTAAAAGTTAGTACAAGGTGGGGAACTACCACTACAGTTGCTAAGTACACACTCCTTGATACAGCTAAAAAAAGAGGGGTATAAGTGTTGATGTTAATTATTTAATTTGTATATTTGCATAACTAAAAACAGATAAGAGATGGCAAAGATGACTAAGAAGAAAGACAATAGATTGTCGTTCTGGGAATCGGTTCAAACTACCGACCCGAAGTACACTAAAGAGGTGGGCTTTGGTAGAAAGTTTACAAGTATTAATGCTCAGTATCAGCTAAGAGAAATGACTCGTGCATTTGGCAGGATAGGTGAGGGTTGGGGTATTAAGAACGAGCAGTACTACACTATAAATATAGAAGGATTGTTATGTTATCAAGCACAGCTATGGTATGATGCTGATGGTCTTGAGTGCGTGTTCGATATAAGTTCCTCTATCGCTACACATAATAGTAAGGGTAGGTTAGATGATGAGTGTTTTAAAAAGGTTGCGACTGATGCACTTACTAAAGCACTGTCTAAGCTAGGGTTTAACGCAGATATATTCTTAGGGTTATGGGATGATAATAAATATGTTCAAGCCTTAAGGGATGCAGAGATTAAGCAGAAGCCTAAGTTAGATGATGTTAGATTAAAAGCTATGTTCAAAGCTATTGATGATGGCATGGGTGCTAAGGTTAAGTCTAAGCTATCAGCTTACGAGATAGATGATAAACAACTTAAGAAGATTAACGCTAAGTTAGAAGAAGCAGGGGTATGATAGCTTTAATAGACGCAGATATAATCATGTATCGTGCTGCGTTCAAACATGAGGGGGATGAAACTTTCTTTGAGTGTTCTGAAACTATAGATGCGATGATGGATTATATCATACACAGAACGGAATGTTTTGAGTATATAGGATTCTTAACAGGCAAGGGCAACTTCAGGTATGCTCTTGCTAAAACAAAAGAATATAAGGGTAATCGCAAAGACAGAGAGCGACCTACATTTTTAGATGAGGCTCGTGAGTATCTCATAGAACAATGGGAATGTATATCTGTTGATGGGATGGAGGCTGATGATGCTTTAGGTATCTGTCAAATTGAGATGGATGATGATACAATTATATGTTCTATAGATAAAGATTTACTACAAATAAAAGGTAATCACTTTAATTGGAACTCAGATATTATCTCTATTCAATCTGATGAAGATGCTGATAAAGTATTTTGGAAACAAATTCTAATGGGGGATTCTACAGATAATATTGTAGGTATACCTCGCGTTGGTAAAGTTAAGGCTGAACGGATCATTGATACAGCGTTATTAGAAAGTGATGGTGTAGGTACAGGTTTCACAGAACTATATGATGTTTGTTTAAATGCTTACAAGAATAACTTTGAGAGCGAACAGGTTGCTGTAGATAAGTTTAATGAGACGATAGGTCTTATACAGATAGCATCAGACAAGAATGATGATAGGCTTGAAGGGGAATTTATAATTCCTAAACCTGTATCAATAATTTAATTAGTATCTTTATGGTTATGAATGATAGAGTTAAAAAGATAATCAAAAGATTAGCTACGGAAACAGATTGTATGTTCACATTAACAGGTCGATATATTGGTGACAACGATGTCGATATGTGCATAGAGTTTGGAGTTGAATGCGATGAATCGGAGTTAATGACGATGATGTTGCAAGTGTTTAATCAGGATAACACTGTTAAAGAAATCTGTAGGAGGGCTTTGTTAGAGTCTGACTATGGAAATCCTAAAGCAGATGACTTATCCAATCTATTAAATTAATTTATTATGAGCACGATTACAGGAGTAGTCAAGAAAATTCTACCTGTTGAACAGGGGGAATCAACGTCAGGTAAGACCTGGCAGAAGCAGTCGTTTGTTATAACGACAACGGACAAGTTTCCTAAAGATGTTTGTTTCTCTACCTTTGGTGAGAAGCTATCTCTTATAGGTAAGCTAACTGTTGGTGAGTCTGTTAACGTTAGTTACAACATCTCATCAAGAGAGTACAACGGAAAGTATTACCACAACATTGATGCTTGGAAAGTAGATATGTTAAGTGCCGATACTACCAATCAAGGCTTTACCTCAGCCAAAGAGGAGAACTTACCATTTTAATTAATGTTGTGAAGGGGGTTTTACTACCCCTTTTATAACCTAAAAAACTGTTTAGCTATGACAAAGAAAGCTACATCACCTAAGGTGAAAACAAAAGAGATGAACGATATGATTAAGAGGGCTTTACAAGAGGCTGACCTCAGGTTTAAATGCTTGGATTTAGTTCAAGGTATCTCTAAGAATATTGATGAGATGAAAGACAACGCTGATAAAATATACAGCTATGTATTTCACTTAGATAAGAAGGAGACTTCTGATGATTAACTATGTGCCTATAATAATTTTAGGTATACTAATAATTCTCAGGATAACTAATGTAATAACTTGGAGTTGGTGGGTAGTTTTATTCCCACTAATACTTATGAGTTCTTTACTATTATGTTCTTTAATAATTGTTAACTTATTTAAAGTAAAGAAGAGGAATGAATAATCAAGATATGCTTATAGAAGCTACTGATTTCGTTCAAGATATGTTAGGGATGGGTGTAAAAAACCCGTTCCTAATTAACGAAAAGACAGGGAAACAATCTAGGGATAGAAATTTAATGGAGGCTAGACACTTAATTAGATACTACTTAAAGAGTACATACAGATTAAGTTGGTCTAGGATAGGTGAGATTTGTAATTGTAATCACGCTACAGTTATATGGTCTTATAAATTTGTAGAGGATATGGCTGCTTACGATAAGAGATTTAAACTTTATGTTGACTCTATTAGAAAAAGAAGAACTAGATACAGCTTATCTATGACTGATAAGGTGAGGGATATATTTAAAAATAATACTGGTGATGGCCTGAGGGTCTCAGCTTTAGTTAGATTATTTAATAATGAATTAGAAAAACAAAAAAGATATGAACTTGAAACATGAATCAGGTAGAGTCCAAGAAAATAGAGGGCGAAGCAGGGGTGTTGTTGCAGTAAATAATTACGGAACATCTACATTCTTTAGGAGTGTAAGGCAGTGTGCAAAATTCTTAAGAAGAAATCCTGCTGCAGTAACAAAGGTTTGTCAAGGTGCTTGGGGTACATGTGCCGGTCACAAACTTTATTACGAGGAAGATTTTGAAGGCAGGATAAATAGGTCTGTTAAAAATGTAGACGATATGTGGGATTAATAAAGATAAAGACATGGATATAAGTAGAGGGTTTAAAGGTATATGGATACCTAGAGATTTATGGGTTAGTAAAGACTTAAGTATACAGGATAAAGTTTTTCTAGCAGAGATACACTCATTAGATAATGATGAGGGTTGTGTCGCATCCAATAAATACTTCGCTAACTTCTTTGGTTTATCTAAGAGTTCTGTAAGCAGGATAGTATCTACTCTAAAAAAGAAAGGGTATGTATCTGTTAGGCTTATTAAGAATAGTGATACTAAAGAGGTTGAGAAGAGGATCATTAAAGTTATTAAGTATGGTGATACTCAAGAAGATGTAAAAGATAATGCACCTAAAGTAAGCTTTGATAATATAGATGAGAGCATTAAGTCTGCTAATGAAATGCACAGCTCTCTTGTTATAGATGAGCTTAATAGAATTACTAACAGAAGCTTTAGAAAGACTACGTCTAATAAAAGATTTATTATAGGTAGGATTAATGAGGGGTATACTTATAGTGATTTGATTAATGTTGTTAAGGTTAAGGCAGCTCAATGGGATAAGAATCCTAAGATGGCTATGTACTTGCGACCTGAAACATTATTCAACGCAACAAAGTTTCCTTCATACTTAGAGGAATATAAGATGAGTTTAAATGTTAAGTCTACTACGGATGACTTCCTTAATACTCAAGCTAACTTCTACAAGATATGAGATACAAGGTATCAAGTAAGGATGAGATTGTAAAATACACTAGGGATATATATAAGAATGGGTACGCTAAAGGATTTACCACAGGCATACCTGCTCTTGACCCTCACTACAATCTAAGGAAAGGTGAGTTAGATATTATAATGGGTTTAGCTAATATAGGTAAGACTACTACTATGTTTTATCTAATGATGACTGCATCTATGAGGTATGATTGGAGGTGGGTTTGTTACTGCCCTGAGAATGAGCCTATAGGTGATATGATAACTGATATAGCTGAGATGTTTATAGGGCAGACTGCTGATAGAGATAGGTCTGACAGGATGAGCGCATCAGTATTTAACAGGGCTATTGATTGGGTGTTAGACCACTTCACTATAGTTACGTTTGATATAAGCCCAACAGCTACAGATGTTCTTAACGCATTTGAAGAGGTGATGGCGCAGGATCACTATGATGGTTGTCTGCTTGACCCTGTAAATGATTTGAAGGTAGAGAATGGTATGAGTAAGTATGATTATTATTACTCTATGCTATCAGATGTTAGAAGATTTAAACAGAAGCATAATGTTAAATTCATTATGACTACACACGCAGGAACAGGTGCTGCTAGAAATAAGAATGAAGATGGTAGTGTGCCTGCACCGAGCATGTATGATGTAGAATATGGAGGGATGTTTGCCAATCGAACCGACAATTTTATAGTAGTTCATAGGCATACAGGAGACCCTGATAAGTGGGATATAACTGAGTTACACATAAGGAAAGTTAAGTTTCAAAAGTTGGTAGGTATACCTACACAAAATGACAGACCTGTGTATTTGAAATTTGTCCCGAAAATTTGTAGATTTGCATATATGAATATGACTAACGGAGGTAAATGGGTTGACCCTTTACTTGGAGTTAAGATTATTAAACCAAAAGAACAGGAAGATTTAGGATTTTAAATATAAGATAGGGGGGTTAAAAAGATTTGGTCGTCTACCCCCTGATTCTTTAAACACGATAACTATGGGAAGATATAAAGAGTTTTTAATTAATGAGCAAATGAGAATCACGGGTAACTGGAGGGAGAAAGACCACCATGAATACCTTGCTTGGAGAAAAAATTTAGACAATGAGCATCAACAACAAGAGCGAAGAAAAGAAATCTCAGGAGGAGATAAACAAAGAGATAGCAAGGGTACAGTGGGACTCTTGGATAACTGATTCTAAGGATGAGGAAGATAGTCCAACACTAGATGAACAAGAAGAACAATCAGATAACTATTAAGACATGGATGTAACACAACAAGCACTACAATTAATGAGGGATATGTCAGCCTCAAGCGAAGAGAATAAATACATGAGTGCCTACTCAGACTTAGTAGTAGAGGTAGGTAGAATGAGGGAAGAGTTAAACAACAACGCAGGTAGATTATCTCAAGACATATTCGATAAGAAAGAAGGTAGGGTTGATAAGCTAGAAGAAGCTTTGACATTATTTAATCAATCATACTTTACGTTACTATACTATAAACAAGAGATGGTAACTTGGAAGAAGAAATGTTTGGATAAAGAGATAGAGTTTAATAACTTTGTAATCAAATCGCTAGGTAATGAGTAAGATAGAAAACGAAGTTGTATTAAAGATATTAGAGCGCTCTAATACAGGTAAAAACAAATACGGAGTTACGATGGAGAGGAAGGATTTAAGTCGCTTAGAGTGGCTTAAGCACGCGCAAGAAGAAGCGATGGACTTAGCTGTGTATTTACAAAAACTTATAGATGAGGAGAAAAAGAAAGAGTCCGATAAGGACTGCTGCTGTGAAAGCAGGATTCCGAAGTGGGTTAGAACATCGAGTCTGGAAGAACTTGATGCAGAGGAAGGTACGGGATGCTGCATACGAAGCAATAAAGATTAGCTACATAATCCCCTCGAGCTCCCACTCTTACACCCCTGATATAATACTACCTAATGGTATTATATTAGAGGTTAAGGGTAGGTTGGTTAAGGCTGATAGGGATAAGCACTTACTTATTAAGGAGCAACATCCTAATTTAGATATAAGATTTCTGTTTCAAAACGCCAACAACAAGATAAGAAAGGGTAGTCAGACCACGTATGCTCAATGGTGTAAAAAAAATGACATACAATGGTGTGAGAAAGTAGTGCCTGATTCTTGGATAAAAGAAAGTAAATAGTATATTTGCTTTATCCTGTTGTGCTTCTCTGCATATCGTGTTTTTGGTTAAACATTAAGTTAGCTCTGTTATTTGCAGGGCTTTCTTTTTTATTGTACCTTTGCGTTGAGATGAAACTTAATGTAGCCACAGATTTCTCAGGAGTAGGAGCTCCTGAACTAGCACTTAATAGGTTAGGAATAGATTATAATTTAATATTTGCTTGTGAAAAAGATAAGTTCGCTAGAAAGTCTTACCTCTCTCTCCATAACCCTATTCATTTTTATGATGACATTACTACTCGTACTCTTGATAGGTCTACCCCTCCTATTGATTTGTACTTTGGTGGATTTCCTTGTCAGCCCTTTTCGGCAGCAGGTAAAAGGGAAGGGTTTAATGATACTAGGGGTACTCTTTTTTATCACCTTGCCTCTTTTATAGAGAAGAATAAACCTAAAGTATTCGTGTTAGAGAATGTTAAAGGTTTACTTAGTCACGATAAAGGGAATACATTTAAGACTGTACTACGTACCCTTCATGATATAGGTTACAATATACACTACAAAGTTTTAAACACAAAAGACTTTGGTTTACCACAGAATAGAGAGAGAGTTTTTATTATTGGCTTCACTGACTTTAGGTTGTTTAACTTTCCAACAGGATCGCCATTAAAGTCTACGATTAAAGATGTGCTTGAAGATGAGGTTGATGATAAGTACTACCTAAGTGAGAAGATGATTAAAGGTTTCTCAAAACACAACGACAATCACAAACAAAAGAACACTGGATTTCTTTGGAGTCCTAAAGAGATGGATGATATAGCTAATTGCTTAAGAGCTAATGGCGCTTTGTGTCCTACAGATAATACAGTAATAACGCACTCTTTATTTCCTCGCTCAAGTAAGACAGGTAAAGGAGGCTCAGGCCACTTAAGTAAAGAGGATGGGTTGTCTTATTGCTTAGACACAAAGAACACTCAGGCTATAGAAATTATAACCAACAACAAAAGGGTTAACAAGTGTTATGAAACGCATAAAGAAAACCTTACTGATGGAACTTTTATGGATAGCTACAATAATACTATACATAAAGATGTTTCACCAACAATAACAACTAGAATAACTGCAGCTAATAACAGCCACATTTATAATCAAAGAAGTATAAGGAGATTAACTCCTTTGGAGTGCTTTAGGTTGCAAGGTTTTACTGATGAGGAGTTCAATAAAATGAGACCTACTAATAGTAACACGCAATTATACAAACAAGCAGGCAATACAATATCAATACCTGTATTAGCTGCTATCATAAAAAATATTTACAATGGATAAGCAATATAGACCACGCCTTTCAGAGTTTGAATGGCAACTTGTACAACAACAAAGAAAATATAGTAAATCAGAGACGGGTAATGTCCTTGTAATAGGGGATATTCATGAGCCTTTCTGCCTTGACGGGTACTTAGAGCACTGCTTAGAACAGAAAGAGAAATACAACTGCTCTGAGGTAGTATTTATAGGGGATGTTATAGACTCACACTACAGTTCGTTTCATAACTCAGACCCTGACGGCTTCGGTGCAGGTGAAGAACTAGATAGAGCGATAGAAAAGATACAAGCCTGGCACGATGTATTCCCTATAGCTAAAGTTTGCATAGGTAATCACGACGCTATAGTTAGAAGGAAAGGATTTGATGCAGGAATATCAGCTCGTTGGATAAGGGATTATGATGAGGTGTTAGGTGTAGATGGTTGGGACTTTAAAGAGTCGCATAAGATAGATGGAGTTCTTTATGTTCACGGAACAGGTACTAGTGGCAGAAATGCTTCAGCTAATAAGTCACTACAATTTGAATGCCCTGTAGTTCAAGGACATATACACACTGAAGCCTCTGTAATTTACAATGGTCAGCATTGGGGAATGCAAGTAGGTTGTGGTGTAGATAGAAAGAGTTACGCTATGGCTTATTCAAAGCACTTCGCTAAGTCTTATAAATTATCTTGTGGTGTTGTATTAAATGAGGGGAGTTTACCTATAGTAATCCCGTTTACTTAGCAGCGTATAAGGTAGCAACTGCTAACCCTAACATAACTAAGTGTTGCCAAGTAATCTCAGGTGAGATTTCTATTTGATGCACAGCAGCTACTGCTATAACCCCACCTATAGTTCTTCTGCTAGACCATTTACCATTCTTATCCTTAAACATTTTAGGGACAATGAATGATAAAACCTTAGCTCCAAGTGTAATCTTAGGGTTAATCACAGGCTCTTTGTCTTTTTTATTTTTCCTTCTTAGACCCATAGTTAGGAATGATAAATTCTAAAACTTTATCTATCTTGCCAAACACTTCATCATCTTTAACTGAAGGTGTTAGTCGAACAATAACTTTTATTGCAGCCATTATAGCTACAACAATAGCGATTACATCTGTTCCGTTGTTTGAAATGTACTCAATCATAAGTTTATTATTTCTAAGTTAAATTCTTCTACCTCTGCGTTTGTTAATAAGCAAAGAACTTTGTCCATAGTATCTCTACTATTTGAGACATCTAAGTTACTATCTTTATTTAAGTCTACAAAATATTTGCCTAAAGAAATGCACCCTCTTAATTGCGAAACGTAGTTTGCAGGGTGAATAAGAATGTTTGTTCTACCATCGACATCATATATCTTTAAGTGCTGTGAATGTTTCTCAGAAAATCTACGACCAACAGTGTAGTTACCTGTAGGTATTGAGCTCACGTTCCTCATATTAGCTTTAAAGGGTAACTCTAAAGTGTTACACTCTAGCACTAAATCATTTCTATCAAACATTAATAGCTTACCTATCGTTTGATTTCCATCATCCTTTAATCTAACTAACAACCCTTTCATTATGATTGAGAGTAGTTCGAGTTGTGACTTGAGAACATTAAAGTATTACTAACATACAATGTTTCTGTCCCACTAGTATGGCCTGAGTTTCTAACAAACATTATTATCTTTTTACCTACGGGTATTTTACCTGTATGCTGTATAGCGTAAGGGTAATCCGTGTCTGTTATAGCGCAATCAACTGTAGTCTCCCCTATGAAAACAACGTTTTGCATGTTAGAATTTGTTGCGTCATCAGGATCAGCGTAACCCATCCAAATATGAACCTCACCTGTGCTTGTAGAGTTTTGTACAAACCCTGAAGATTTTAAATCCCAACAATCCATTGGCGTTAAAGGAAAAGAGTTCCCGTTTTGCGCTCCAATATTAGGTAGTGAAGTGCTACTAAATGTTCCTACAAAAAACGTAGACCAATAGCTATACATAAACCCGTAGTAAGATGATGGGAAATAATTTCTATTTGTAGTAGAGCTTGCTACTCTAAACGCTCTACTAACTAAAACCTGTCTTGAGTAATCATCTTTTTGAACTCTAACTGATTTTATTAGAACGTGTAATAAAGCTCTGAATCTTTCTATGCTAACCCCTTGTCCATTAGACTGAAAGTTCTCTTCTAAGAAGTGTAGTAAGTTATCTCTATCAAACTGTTCATTATTACTCACGTCTGCAGAAGTATTACTCCTGCCTTGAGAGTTTAATAAAGCCTTATATCCTGCTGCTGCTGAAGTGTAATCTGTTGGCATTACTATTGTTTTTTATTATTATTCTTCCATAGGGAAAATAGTCTGCAACCAGTGTAAACTATTGCTATTATCAACGACAACATCCTTAACCCTTGCTCTAAGTTGCTCATAGATATAAATAAAGCTCCACCATTAACAGCAGAAATCTCTACGCTATCCTTTATTCTATTCAACGAATCCATCATCGTTACTTTCTTTATGTTTTTTATACTCAGTAAGGTAGTTTAAATCATTCCCGTATGCTAGTATACCTGCTATTCTAGTTACATTGTTACCTGAGCTGTGCTTTATATTATCATTGTGTTCATACTCTGTAAACACACCTTTATTATCCTTGTGGTCTAGCCATTCAATCATATCTTTTCTCAGGATCTCAGCCTTTCTAAATGTATCTTCTTTTAACACAGCTAAATCTGAATCATCAACTGCTTCTGACCACTCATCTACATTAAGCGTAACACCTGAAGATGAAGTGTTGTACTGCATATCGTTTAAAACTTCATACTTAACATATAAAGCTAGGCAAGGTTGTAAGTAATTGTTTACAAAAGTTCTTTTATATTGATATATAGAGTTAGTACCCCAATCGGATTGGTCTTTATCCTTTCTTAAGTTACCCCAAAAGTATCCACCTAAATGTTCTTTTATGTGGGTAATCTCAGCTATAAGTATTACATTATCATCTATTATAGACGCGTCCATATTAGAATTAGTCATAGCTTTATCTACAACTTCTGCTGCAGATATTAAGTTAGGGTATTGTCTATAGTCTACTGCCGCCATTGTCGTTCATTGTTTTGTGTAAGTAAACATCATCAAGCTCAGGTCGTTCCTCTAAGCCTATTAGTTTTCTTAACTCGTTAACATCAGCTATATCTGTAATGCTAATGTCAGAAGCAAATGATATAGGGGATTCAAATTGAATCTCTAAATCAGAAGCGTCTATCTTTAATATAGAACCAATAGCATCTCGTATAGGTTCAAAGACTTGCTCTGTAGTATCTTTAATTACAGTTCGCATAACTAAGTCGTAAGATATTCTAATCTCACTACCTGTGTTATTCATCTTACCACTAGATACAATACCTGATAATGCAGGTTGCCACCTATGAGCTGTAACTATATTATTTCTTGTAAGCTCTTGGTACTCCATGAAGCTACCATCTTTGTTATCATCTAATACAGTAACGTTTGTTTGAGAACTTTGATTACCTTCCTTTACTAAGAATAATATTTTACTATTGTTGTTTTCACCTGTAAGTTTATCTTGAGCTAAAGCAATTAATTCTTCTGCTTCATCATCACTCATTGAACCATCTATCTCTATAATAGCTGACGGCATAAATCCGTTTTGGAATTTAGAGTGGTTATATCTTTGTATTAAATAATCAATCTCAATAGCTCCGTTAGTAGCTGCTGCTATATAATCAGGAATACCATATCTTTGGAATTCACTTTCGTAATCCTTAAGCATCATAATGGAACGACCACCTTTGAAGTTAGGATACATAGGAACTTCCCTTAATAAATTCATCTCACCATTTACATTCTTCCAATTAGGATGTATATATACTGAGGATAAATCTTTATGCACTCTACATTGAGTAGCATCTATATGATACACATTACAACCACCATCATACTCTACAAACTCAACATAACAATTACCGAATGTGTAATAGTCATCTTCAGCTAGTCTTATAATTTTTTTAAGGGATTGTCCTTGTGGGTTTACAGACTTAATGTACTCAGATAACTGAGCGTTGCCTGTAATCATTCCTGTACCTGAAGAGTAGGTAGCTTTTTGAGATAGTATCGCTCTGTGTGTACTTGATTTCCTTTTTAGGTCAGCTAAATACTGAGGGAATAAGTTATCCTTACCGAATGGATACCAATCAGTGTGTGGTTCTGTCTTATCTTCAGTAAAGCTTATATTAGATGCTAGGTTTACTACTTCAAATCTAAGTTTGCCTTTAGCTTTTTGTTCTATTAGCTTCTTAGTTGTAGTTTTAACTCCACCACCATTAGGTTTCCTAGTAGGACTCTTTCTTTTTCCTTTCAAAACTTAGGTGCTATTAGTTATTAATACAAAAATAAGAAATTAAAGGGCTACTTCCTTAGTTTCACCCTTTAATCTTATGTTATGTTATATGTACAAAGCAGGAGGAGTAGCTTGAACAGCAGTAAATTTAGCTGTACACATCGTACCATCTGCCAACTTAGCTCCTGTATCAGCCTCTATACTATCTAAGAATAGAGCGTAATCAGTAAACCAATATGTACCATCAGTAAAACCTGTGATAGCATCTATTCCTACAAGGAAAGAGTTTGCTGAATCTGAGTCAGCAGTATCAGAACTATTTGAACCTTTATTATTAACAGTAACTTTAGCTCCTAAAGCTTTACCTCTATAACTATTTAATAGAGTTAAAAGGTCACCATCATAATCAAAAGTTAATTCTAAAGTAATTGTGTATAACATCAACCCTTTTTCTTGAGTTGCGTTTGTAGTCATCTTACTTCTTTCAGCGTGAGTTTTCACCGACACCTTAGTTGTAGGTTCTGTAACAGTTGTTACAGTTACAGCAGAGTCTGATGCAACTAATGTAGCAGCCAAACCATTTGTTGCTGACCCTGCTACGTGTCTATTTCCACTAGGCCAAATAACACACTCATATATACCACCTGGTTTATAGTTGTATCTGTTTTGGGCTTGTCTATTTAAAGCTTGTATTGCCATGAGTTTTTTCTTTTATAAATTATTAAGCCATTCTACCCGGAAACATTCCCATAACACAAGAGAACTTTAAAGTCGCTCCGTTTTGGTCTGATAATCCTGCGCCTGAATCAAATTCAACGCTTGATAATCGAAGTCCGTGAAGAGTGTTATCGTCAGCAATTGCTGTTACGTTATCCCAACCAACTATCCATGCGTTAGTAGCACCATCAGTACCGTCACCTACTTGTGCGTCCCACATAAAGACTTTCGCAACTACAGATTGGTTTTCATCTAAGAAGTTTTCTAGTGCTTGTAAGTTTTCTCTTTTTAAGCCAGGAAAATATCCTTCTATCATAACTTCAAAACCTCTAAAGGTTGTGTCGTTATGCGAAGAATTTATAGTCATCTTAGCAGTTTCTTTTTCAAACTCTAATCTAACTGCATTATTCCAAGTACCAGCAGCAGCCACGCCTATGTCACTTACTGTGATTGAGTAGTCAGGACTTGCGCACAACTCAATATACTTGACACCACCATACGTGAAGTGTTCTTCGTTTGTTACTAATATATTCGTTAAAGCCATTTCTTTTTGTATTTTAAAAAAAGGGGAAGGGAAGAACCCGACCCCTTTCTATATTAATTAATTATACTATTCTATGAGTCAGCAGAAATGTAAGTAACAGCTAGTTTTTTATCTAGCAATACTGAATCACAAAGGTATCCTAGTCTGAATCGAAGTTCTTTCTCATCTAAGTTATACCAAGTTTCAACACTAGCACCACTAAAGTCAGTACCTACAACAACAGCGTTGTCAGCAATTAATGCAGCACGATATTGGTCTTTAACACCTGTACATCCTACAATACCTGCAGCAACTGTTGGACTTGAACCAGTATCAATAGCAGCGCCTTCAGCGATTAATAATGCGTCCCAATCTCTACGGATAACAAGAGGGATACCTCTAAATTTCAAAACAGGCATTCCGTTTTGACCATCCATATAAGCAACGTGATTACCTTTATCAACTAAGTACTCAACGTAGTCATCAGCAATAGCTCCTGAAACGTAAAACTTAGAAGGTAACTCTCGTAACTCAGGAGTTGCAGCAGCGTACATCGCAGCTAAAACATCATTTGCTTTACCTATAGCTGAACCATAAGTAGTTGTAATCTCTTGAGCAGAATCTAAAGCTTGTAAAGATTTAAAGATACCATTGTAAAGAGCGTAACCTGCACGATTGTTTGTTACAGCACTACCTGAATCAGCAGCTATACTTGAATCAGCAAACCAAATCTGACGATTAAAGTCAGCTTGAATACCTTGCATTAAAATTTCAGAACCAATCTTCTTAAGAAGAGTTCCATCTACATTATCTTTAGAAGTACCTGAACGAAGAACTTGTCCTTTTACTTTGTTGTAAAAGTTGTTTCCATTCATAGCAATTTCTACCTCAACTCGCTTAGGAGATATTTGAGGGTTTGTGTAATTAACACCAGCTTGGCCTGCAAAAGTAGAACCATTGTCTGCTGTAGTAATGAATGATGCTGCACTGAAGTGGTCAAGGTACATGTTACCTTTAATGTCAGTCATAACATCCATTGAGCTTAGTACATCAGAACCTAAAAATAAAGGTGATATAAAGTACTGTTGTGCGTCAGCTCCAATAAAAGCTTGTCCACCACTAGCTCCATCGTTTAAAAAATGAGTTGTTTGTGCCATAATTTTTTTTAATTATTAACTATTAATTTATGATTTAAAAATATTTTGAGCTAAACTATCCCAACTATTCTTTTCTTTAGGAGCATCAGGCATAACCTTTGGCTCTTGAGCAGATAAAGTTGTTGATGGAGTAGCCTCTAATTGACTAATGCGTTGTCGCATAGCTTCAATTTCTTTTCCGTAATCCAACTGCTCTTCTTCAGATACAGTTGCTTGTTGAAGTAAAGCATCTCTTTCCTCTGTTACCTTCTTAAGTTCATCAGATAAGTCATGGGTAGTTTCAGCTTCTACTACAGGTTCTGTTGTTTCTTGCACTACCTCTTCGCTTACTACAGGTTCTGCTGTAAACTCTTCAGGCATCTCTGTGCTACCAATTAGATTTGCTAGCTTATCAAATTGAGCAGCAAACCAAGTTTTGTTTTCGTCATTCATTTCTGTTGTATTTAGTTTATCGTTATTCTCTCCGTTTAAAACATTTAGTATTTCTTCTTCTGTCTTAGATTTAAAACCACTGATGTCGTAGTTAGCAGCAACTCGTACTTCATTTACTACCTTATCAACAAACCCTGCTTTAACAGCTTCTTTAGCTGTAAACCAAGTTTCGTTATTCATCATCTCAGCAATCTCTTTCTTTGAAAGTTTTGTTTTGGTAGAGTATGCGTTAAGCATATTAGTCTCAACCTTTTCTAGTAAGCTTATAGCTTTCTTTAATTCATTCTTATCTCCGTAGCTATCAAGCATTGGATTGTGAATCATAAACAAACTGTTCTCAGTCATGTAAACTGAGTCTGCAGCTAAAGCAATTATAGTTGCCATAGAAGCAGCGACTCCTTCAATAGTTGTTGTTACGTGACCTCCGTGATTTCTAATTGCAGTAGCCATTGATTGACCTTCAAAGACAGAACCACCTCCACTATTAATATGGATGTTTAATGGCTTACCTTTGTACTCGTTTAGTTCTGCTATAAAATCTTTAGCACTAACTCCGTGAGAACCAATCTCATCGTAGATGTAAACATCTGCGTAATCAGCATTAGCCTCTAATTGATACCAACTATTTTTCACCTCTTGTCTTTTTATTTCTTTAACCTTTTTTCTTGACCAACTAAATCCTGCATCACCACCCCATAAAGCCCAAGCTATTCTACCTGCGCTTGGAAATCCTTTCTCGCCAGGACTAAAGCCTTTACCTTTTTTATCTACCTCGTGTCTACTAAAGTAGCTATACATTCTTTTAATTGTAGATACGGAAAGGTTTCCGTTTATAATATCTCTAGCTCTAGATACACCTACCTCTGTTCCACCTCTGTTAAACTCTTTACGCCAAGCTAAACCTTTCTTAGCTTCTGCTTTCATCCCACTTGTAGGGGTAGTATTAATATCACTTAAAGCCATGTTGCAAATATAAATTAATTTAATAATGTTTAGATGACAATCAATGTCACTTCTTCATATAATCATAAACTACTCTTTGAACTGTTCTAATAGAAACGTCGTACTCTATTGATAAGTCTATGAATATATGTTTAATTAATTCGTAATCATCCCCTTTAATAGCTTCATCAAATGATTCTCTAATCAAAGCATTCCTTACGGATACTTCGTTCATAGCTCCTATTGATTTCAATTTGTTAACAACTAAACATACCGAGTAGTTGTCTAAGCCTGTGTCGCCTTCTAATAATCCTATTATCTTATCGTAACTCATTTAGTATCTATTAGAGTTTTGTATTGTTTCAACTTTCTTTTGTGTTTTATTAAGACTTTCTACAGGTAATACTATGTTTAAGTTTTGACTTATAGCTTGACCCATAGCTTTGTAGTCTATTACATTGTTAGTAATTGGACTCGGAGGAGAAAAAGATTTATCAATAATCTTTGTACTCATAGAGTTTAATGTTTCAGCAAATGTAGATTCTTTTTTATTATTAACCACATTATTGTAAGTAAAACTTTTTGTTATCCCACCATCAGCAAACTTAACTCCACCACCAGCTACATTCATGGCAGATAATTCATTTTTAAACATAGCTGTTGACTTTTTATTTATAACAGCCTCACCACCTTCTAACTCTGTAACTTGACCACCTACAGCAAACTTAACCCCACCTTGAGCGTGACTTGGGCCTTCAACAACCCCACCCTTAGCCATTGTTTGACTTGTTATTAATGCAAGGTTAGATGCGTATGCTACAGCAGCTATAGCTGATAATGTTTGCGCTTGAGTTAAACCCCAAAGTCCACTTGTAGCTACGTTTTGAACATTTGGAG
>Ga0315320_10000325_pt1 | contig 38293 bp, 40 predicted proteins | sample M140m21515metaG_FD_203458 | JGI IMG/M metagenome (GOLD analysis project Ga0315320, IMG submission 203458) | Ammonia-oxidizing marine archaeal communities from Monterey Bay, California, United States - M1 40m 21515 | ecosystem: Environmental > Aquatic > Marine > Coastal | place: USA: California... | reverse complement strand
TTATACATTTACATTTTTTATTTTATTAAACTGCAATGCTTGAAGTTGCGCCCGAGATAAATAACTTTGTTTTGTTTCATTTGATTCATATCCTTGTGGAATTTTATTTGAATGAATTGTATCAAACACAAACGGACCATGGTTTTTATTTAAAACCTTATTAAATTCAATATCTACATTTTGCTGTAGTGCTATTTTTTTATTAGAATTCATAATCGACGTTGCGTTATTTACAAGAAATTGTCTATATTCTTCATTTGATGAAATGTTATTTTGTTGTTGTAATTTTTTTTCAAAAAATGCGTTTGGAACATAATTAGATACAAATCTAGCATCTTCCATAATAATTGGTTGTTGATTCATATAGTAAAACCCTATATTTTTTTATTTTATAATAAACATTTAATTTGAAATATCTGCAATTTCTGTGCTCGAAACTTCAATCACATCAGAATTATTTTCTGGTTGCAAAGAAACAGAAATATCGACCGGTTCAACGGGAGTTACTTCGACTGAAAGAATTGTTTCGGACAATTCAATTGGTTCGGTTAACCCAGTTTCTACGTCAGTTGACTTATTCGAATTCATAACTAAATCAATTAATTCTTTTTTTTTAATATTTTTTTTTGTAAATGGAATACCTTTGTTTTCTAACAATGAACGAAGTTCTTTAATTGTTAATTTTTCAACAGATGATAAGTCAAGTGGGTAATCTTCTTTATTATTGTCTTCATAATTTATTTTTTTTATCTCAATATTATCTTGTACAATAAGATTTTCACCTTCATCGTTATCGTCATCTTCATCACTATCGCTTTCGCCGTCGCTATCGCTCTCGCTCTCACTCTCACTCTCAACGCCGCTATTATTATGCATGGAATCACTTGTCTCATTATTTAATTGTGTCAGATCTAAATTATTTAACATACCATATGTCCCACCAGATTGCAATGGTAATTGATCTGATACAGATGGTTGATTATTTTGTACCAATTCAAATAATATTTTTGCTTGTTCCGACTGTGCAACTTCGAGAGTATCGATTTTACGTTTAAAATAAAAACAAATCATGGCAACAAGTAATAAATTTACAAGAACCCCAATAAAAAAACTAGTTATATCCAATATGCTCGAAAAACCGCTCATTATTAATTTATAAATCAATATTATATTTAAATGACTTTTTAAACGAATAACTTAACTTTTTTTTTTCAATAATTCATCTGGATAATCTAAATTTTGAAGAACTTGAAATCCGCCATGAACCTCGCTAATTCCATCTATTAATTTATACGTATATTTGATATCATCGCCTTCATTCACGATAACATTCATTTGTTTATTTTGAATGACTGTATCATTTTCATATTTTTTACAAAGTTCTAAATAATGAGTCGTCAAGACATAATCAACATTGGATTTATATTGATTCATACCGTTTAAATAGACATTTGCACATAATACAGCGTCATTTGGATTTGTTCCACTATAAATTTCGTCAAATATACATAAATGTTTTTTATTCTTTTTTTCTTGTATGAATTCATAAATATCTTTACATCTTCTTGCTTCTGCTTGAAATAAACTATCGCGATTGGATGTATCTGGTATATTTAGGTAAGAATGGAAATAATCATACATATTTAATTTACATTTTTTATAACAACCAAAACCAATACTCTGAGATAAAAATAAATTAATAATCGTTGATTTAATAAGAGTTGTTTTTCCCGAAGCATTTGGTCCTGTAATAATTATATTTTTATTCATATTAATTGTGTTTCTTATATTGGATTCGTGGATATGGGGAAGATAATACATATCTTTTATTTTTGTTTTTTTAGTTGATTTTATATATTTACAAGGGGATAGTTTTTTATTTTGAATATAATAAGACAAATTTCCGGCGTCTTGATTGTATTGATTTAAATACGTTAAATACATAATCGTATCATAATATTCATTGTTATAAAATAAATCAAAATTACATTTTAATAATAAACCAACTTGTCCATATTTAATATATCTTTTTTGTTCCTTTTTTAATGTAGAAATTGCGATACTCATATCATGTATGTTTGATTGATAGGATAACATTTTATCGTTGAATTGTTCAAATTCCTTCAAATTTTTTGTTTTAGAATGTATTGTTTGAATTAATTTACTTCCTTCGCTCAAAAATGTATTATATTTTTCATTAAATTCTATAATATAGTTTGTATTTTTGTAGAACTGAATACATGAATTTATATTCTGATACACTCCCATACCATAAAAAAATAAATAAACACATGAGTATAATTTAGTTTGCATAGATCCTTTTCGAAAATTTAATAAATTTTTAATTATATTATTGTTTAATATAATCTTTTTTACAAATTTCATGTAATCACCAAATGACATTTTTATACCTTTAAAATAAAATATAAAATAGGGCGTAATAATTCCAATTAATGGAGATAATAAGGAAAGTAATGGACTACAAATATTATAAAGAGCAAGTATCTGTAAAAAAGAAATCATTGTATTTAAATAAAAAAAACGACGAAATTGGATATACTGATATTTACTTAGGAAATTTTGTTCATTTTTAAATTGAATATATTCTTGTGCAAATAAATGCATTTTATTTTGGATTGGTGAAAAATTTTTTAAAAATGTTTGATTGTCTTTTAAAAAATATTTATTTGTAGTATAAACAGAACTCCATTTACCAAGTAATAATGACTCTTTGTCGTCTACATTTGTTTTTAATAACGTGGAGTATAAGTTTGAACTACCATTAAACTCAATATCATTTTTTACAGTTTCGTTTAAAGTATTTGTGTTTGTATATTCTATTGGGGTTTTAAAATCATATTGCGTTAATGAAAAATTATTTTCGGTATCTTCGTCTTCTACGAATTCTTGTTTGTATAAACTATTATATTTATCAAATAGTTGTTCCATTAAACTATATAATAATTGTTTTTTTATACTTGAACGAATGAAATTAACATATAAATACATTTAAATAATAATTTATAGTAATAATAAGAATGGTACATAGTGAAGAAATTTCTTTAAAAAAATTCACATATGAACAATTTATGGAAATATCAAATTCAATTGACCGTAATGAAAAAAAATTGCCGGAAGAATCTGCGAAAATTATAAAAAACGTTAAGAATAAATTAAAGATTAAAGATTTTCAGGATGGTTCTCATGATAGTATGTTTGAACCGATTATTGTAAAAAAGAAGAGGGAAATTATAAATGATTTATATAAAGTATTAAATAAAATAACAAACAAAACATATGATAAATTCAGTGAAGAAATTATACATATTATAGATAAATTAAATGATAATAATTCGAACAAAACTGATTTTATTTCTAAAAAAATTTTTGAAATTATAAGCAATAGTTCAATCAATAGTAATTTATATGCAAAATTGTGCAAGGATATTATTGAAAAACATCCATATTTTAAGGAATTGTTTACCGAAAATTTACAATTATATTTAGATAATTTTAAAAATATTGAATATATTTCTCCTAATGAAGATTATGATAAATTTTGTTTGTATATTAAACACATTGAAAAAATGAAACATTTTACATTGTTTATGGTTCAATGTATGTATTTTACGATTTGCGAGTTGGATAATATTATTGATCTTTTATTGTATTTCCAAGACCGTTCGTTAGAAACGTTACATTTAGCAGAACATATTGCAGAAAATGAACAAATTACAGATACCGTATTTATAATTATAAAGGAAATTATAGATTTTGCAATGGTTCATGAAAAATGGGGACAAATTTTATCAAATCATACAAAATTACACCAGTTTAATGGTGCAGGAAAAAATAACAAAATTCGATTTAAATTGATGGATATTGAAGAATGTATAGAAAAGAATAAATAGATAACACAATATAAATAATATTTTTATATACCATATATGGCTGTGAGAATTACATCAGAACTTGAATCGACACAAACGTATGATTTTTTATTTGATAATGATAATAAATTAGACGAACAAGACATAGACGTTGAAACGGATTTACATGAAATAGATATTTTCGGAAATAATCATCATATTGCGATGGGTGCACAAAAAACACACCCCGAAAACAGTGATTTATTTTACTATATTGCTTATTTAATTTTTGATTCAAAAGTTGTTTCCAAAATTGGAGTTTATGAAACCGATAAACGCCTTGAATCAATGACACATCGAACAATGAATTTTGCCTTACACGATTTGTTGGTTGATTCTCATTATTATAAAAATCCAAATAGTTTAATGGCATTTGTAAATACAAAAACAAATAAAGACAAAGGAAAAGATAATGGAAATGAAGAAGAAAAAGAAACAAAACCTGAAGAAGACGAAGACGAAGAAGAAGGAGAAATTGATAATAACAAAGAAGAAGGAGAAATCGATAATGACGAAGAACAAAAAACATTGACTCTACAAGATTGGTTGAACATAGAGATAAAATCGATTCAAAATCCGAAGATAAATAGAGTATATAATATTTTAAGACAATTCAAAAAAAATCAAGAATTATTTGATCCAGAATTAGATGAATCTTTTAAAGAATTTGTTGAAATAAATCCGTCTACAAAAAAAATAGAAATTACGGATAAATTTTATTTTAATGACAAGAATTATAAAATCACAAAATCGATTATAATATTGTATGAATATGTACTAAATGTTAAATTTATTATAATAAACGCAGACGGAAGTGTTTATAATTTTAGTATATTAGATTCATTAAATGAAGAAAAGATGAACCAGTATTATGATATTAAAAATAAGGAAAATTTAAAAAATTTATCAGCGTTTAAAAATTTTAACCCACTTCGAATTGTTTTACTTAGAAAAGACGCAGAAAAATATATGTTTATTCGAGAATTGAATTTAGAAGACAAATCAATTGTATCAGAAGATGATAGTTTATTAAAAAAAATAAAAATTGCGTTTGATAGTAAACCTAGAGAACACAATCGAGTAGACGCCACATCATTTGCTGCATTGAAAGAAAGTTTTAAGGCATTGAATACAAATAATGAAGAAGAACCACGAACACCAAGTGGTCCTCCTCCAAATGCATTAAACGTAAATGCAGGTGGCGCTGCTGCTGCTGCGACTGAAGAAGTTCCTAACGAACAATCTACGGTAAAGAAAATAAATAATTCCATAAATATAGGATTAGGTTCCAAATCTCTTCAAAATAATGTGTAAAAAATTGAAATAAAAAAGAAAAACAAATTTAATATACAAATATGGATTCACTTCCTGTCGAACTTGTTTCAAAAATCACATTATATGCACATCCAAGGATAGACCCCAAATTAAAACGTGCAATTGAAGTTGCGTCAGTTCATATGATTATACAAAATATAGATAAACAATGGAATAATCCCACGATAATGCATAATTCTTATAATTGGAATGCATTAATAAACGACAATATTTCATTTTATGACAAAGAAAAAATAATAACACATTTAAAAAACTGCGGATGTTGTGAACGCCACTCTAAAAATATATACGGTAAAAATGTAATACATTGTGAAAATATATGTGGTTGTCATACATTAAAACAGTTTCATAAAAAACAAACATGGGGTGGTAAATCATGTAGGTGTTGGTGTAGACATATGATTCGACATATTATATATTAAAATACATTTATAAAATGTATTTTAATGTGTTATCGTGCAGAATATAAAAATATTTTATTATTATAAAATAATGACTACTCGTAAAAAATCAAATATTCCAAAATATGTCATTCATAAAAATATGAACGACGATATCATGAATTTATTAAAAGAACATTTGGATAATATGACAAATCCATATGATGATAAAAAAATGTCAAAACGTATTTTTGATTGTTTAAAAGATTCTTTTAAAGAAAGTCAATCAATCCATCATGATTATACATTAACCGATGCAAAACCTATAAAACATAAAGCGGGTCCTTTTTTTGATAATAAAATTAGAAACCACATTGTTGATACTTTACATTATCAGTATAATATTACATTTGAATATAAAAATGTTGAATTTTATATTCATATTGTTTTTTCAGAAAAAATTAGTATTCAAGAATATTTAAAATATATCAAATGGGTGATTTGTCTTTGTTTACTGAATGTAGAAAATGAAAAAAAAGAAATTATGACAATAACATTATATTTAACATCGTTAGAAAAAGGTATATCTAGTCAATTTGAAAATAAAATTATACCTATTCATATAAATAGTGGATTTACGAAAACATTTGAAAATATAGATATATGTATTTTTCGAAAAGAAGAATGGTTAAAAGTGTTAATTCATGAATGTTTTCATGCATTTAATATGGATTTTCACGAAGAAAAAATTAATTTTAAAAATTTATTTCAAACTTCTTTTTTTATAGATTCTAACTTTTTAGTATTTGAATCATTTGTTGAATTTTGGGCGCGCGTCTTAAATTGCGCTGTTTTTTCGTATATTATAAAACCAAATATAAGAGAAGTAGAATTTCATACTTTATTTACATTAAATTTAAATCTAGAACGTATTTTTTCAATGATTCAGGCGAATAAAATATTAAATATATTTCAATTAAATTATTCCGACATTGTAAATAAAAAAAAAGAATCGGTTTGCAAAGCAATATATAAAGAAGATACAAACGCATTTTGTTATTATATCATTACATCTATTATGATGAACTTTTTTGATAAAACATTACAATGGTTTGACGCACATAATACAAATTTATTTTGGTTTGATAAAAATGAACGTCAAGTTGTAATTTTTTGTCATTATTTAAAACAACTTTCAAATAAACCCGAGTTAATAAAAGTATATGACACATTAAACAAAAAATTAGAAAAAACGAATGATACTTCTTTAAAAATGACTTTATTTGATATACAACCTTAACTATTTCTATTGTAATATTTAATACATATAAAACTAGATATCAAAAATATTAGTATGTAGTTTTATATGTATATTATATAAATGACTATGAACTGTGGTATATCGTATAAAAAGGTAAAAGAATTACTTGGATTAACAATGTTAGTATATGAATATGGTAATACATTCAAACTTAAAAATGATGAAACTATTGAACAGTTCTTAGAAAAATGTAATAAAGAAGAAATCAGATTAGATGATACATGTATGAAAGTTTTGAAAGATTTTACCGAATGTTCGCCAATGGGAACGGTAGAACTTTTTATTAGTGATCCGGAGACGGATATACAAGTTGGTATAACTAAAAGTGAAACAAATAAAAGAGTTTGTGTTATATTCAGAGGTAGCGAATCTAGGTCTGATTGGTATTATGATCTTATGATAACAAAAAAGAAAATTTCAAATGATGTTTACGTTCATTCTGGGTTTTACCATCAATTACATACTAATAATGTATATGATAATATAGTATCCAAAGTAAATAAAATACTAGAAGAAAATCCAGATTATGAAGTATTTGTAACAGGTCATAGTCTTGGTGCAGCTTTATCTACATTGTTTGGTTATGAATTTGCACTAACTACAGAAAAAAATATATCAGTAGTATCATTTGCAAGTCCCAGAGTAGGAAATTGGAATTTTAAAGAAGATTTTGAAGCGAGAAGTAATCTTTGTCACTTTCGAATAACAAATAATAGAGACATAATTACCGCAACTCCGATGTATAAATATTACCATTGTGGTAAAAATATTTCGTTATATGATAAAAATCTTATAGTTAGTGAATGCAAATCTATATCATGGTTTAGATATACAATATTTTATTGTTGGAGTGTAGCAGACCACGGTGTAAAATTATATTATGATAGATTATTAAAAAATGTTTGGGAATAAATTTATACAAAATATATATAGATACTGGAAAACGCGTATATTACCAGAAAGATCTGGATTTCCTGTAATAGATTGGAGAAAAAGTCAATGTTTGTATTTAGACCAATAAAATTGAAATCGTCCTCTTCTCCATTCCGATAGATACAATAAAATGGAAGAACCAGTTTCACCGAGAATGGTAAATAACGTATCATTTGAAAATGATTCAATGGCAGAAATAATCTTAAATAAGGCAGGGACTGCACTCGATTCAATTAAAGAAAGACTGGGTAAATCAAAAATTAATGTTGGTGATGCATTGTTAGATTTTACCAATTACAATGAACAAAATAATTATGAATTAACTCAACGATTTTGTTTGATATTTTCGATGCTTTATAATGCAAAAGACAGATTAAATGAAATTGCTCCACGAGAAGAAGGAGAACCAAGTATTTACGACGCCTTAAATAATCGTATTATAGGTATTTACAATGATAAACTAGGATAATCGATTTAAAGAAAAAAGGTAATAAAATATAATGATTATTTCAAAATATGTATTACCTAGAATACATCCAAATATAATACAACGAACCCCGTTTTTTTGTTTAAATGAAGATGAAACATATTATAACGACGAATATAATATCGAAGAGATTGAACCCGAAACAATCGATTTAAAAGATAATTTAATTGTGCAAATTTGTACGAATCCGTGTTACTTATTTTTATTTTTATGTATGTATAGTATTTGGTTAGGTACATATTCAAAACGTCAAATTTACGAAGCGTTTCAAAAAAAAATTGATTAAGATTTAAAGTAACTTTATTATAATATAGTATAATTATGAGCGAACTTTATCCAACTGTATCTAACGAATGGCAAGAAGAATCGAATCGCGAAGTAAACTATGTTCTATACATGCGTGTATCCATGGACAATGACGTAACAAATCAATACGTAGAACGGATAAATACACATAATCAAAGTTTACAAGAAAATACATTTATGGATAGTGGATTTGATATTTTGGTATCAGAAGATCAAACTATGGTTACACATAAAGTAAATAAAGTCGATTTTAAAATTAAATGCGAAATGAAAACAAAAGATGCTTCTGGACAATGGATTCCTAGTGCATTTTATATGTATCCGCGTTCTAGTATTTCAAAATCAAAATTTCGCTTGGCAAATAATGTTGGCATTATTGATAGCGGATATCGTGGAAATCTAATGGGTATGTTTGACGTGATTTATTCGCAGGAAAATATAATATGTGAAAAAGGAACACGATTGTTACAAATTTGTACTCCAACATTGGAACCATTCAAGATTGTATTATTGGAGTCTGATTCACAATTATCAAATACCCAACGCGGAGATGGTGGTTTTGGTTCTAGTGGAGGAACATCTGCATAAAATTGATTTATAAATATATTAAATAATAATAGATAACTCATAAGTCATGACTTTGCAAATTTACATTGGTCCAATGTTTGCAGGAAAAACGACTAAAATGATACAAATGTTTTCATTTGACTCGCATGCAAAAATAGCGATTGATTATAAAGATAATTCACACGAAGTTACAATCGAACCTTTGCGAAATCATAATAATTTTACGTTGGATACTACGTATAAAACAAAACATTTAAAATCATTGTGGGATTATGATACTACATTAATTCGTTCTCAAAATATATATATTAATGAATGTCAGTTTTTTAGCGATTTAAAAGAATTTGTCCTCGACTGTCTGAAAAAAGATAAAAATGTTTATTTGTATGGTTTGGACGGCGATTACAAACAAACTATATTTGGTCAAACATTTGAATTGATTCCTTATTGCGATTATATAGAAAAAATAAAGGGAACCTGTCATTGTTGCAATAACGAATCGCTTATTTCTTATCGAACCTCTTCGCAAAAAGAACAATATTTACCAAATAATGATTGTTATATACCATTGTGTTTAAAATGTAGACACGATATGTAATAACTAAATATATACGATAGATATATTAATTTAAAATAAAATTTTAAATTAAATGACGTGGACGATGTCCCCATATGAAAAATATTTATATATAACGTCTCATTTTTTTTTAATACCTGTTTTTTTGTCTATTTATATGGAAAGATATGATATATTATGGGTAACAACCTCTATATTAGTTACAAGTTTATTACGATGGGGTAAACCAGATGAAATCATATATCAATATATTGATCATAATTGGGTAAAAATAATTTTTTTACTTGTTTTTATGAGCGGTGTTGATATATTTATGACAACAAATGTAGACGAACTGTTTATCATATGGTATTATGGTTCCATATTTTCTATTTTATTTTATTGGTTAATGGAATGGGTATTTATATTTATACATCCAAAAATAATTATTCCACTGCATATGTATGTGCATTTTTATACAATTATATTAACAATTATATTATTTCATATTGATTATAATTTGAATCAAACTATATATAAATTTAAAGATTTCCTATTTCGTTTTATGTAAGCATTTTTGTATTTGTTGTAATTGAATACAATATCTGTGTACTTTTTGTTTTTCTTTATGTAATTCCATTAAAAGACGATCGCGATTTTCGTATTCTTTTCGTAATAGTTCTTTATATGTAATTAATTCACTTCTCAATGACTCATTTTTAACTTCTTCTTGTGTTTTTGATTTACGTTTTAAATAATCAAACTTTTCATAATTTACAATAGGTCTATGTATAGGTTTGTTTTGTTCTCTTTTTATTCTACGCTCATCATCAAAATGTCGTTTCCAATAATGACGGTCCATATATAAAATGGAACTCTATCTTTTTATATAATTATAAAAAAAAGGTTAAATTATTTTAATATAAATATTTTTTATTCATCAAATCGTTCATTTGGAAATCAAACGCAAAATGTCTTTTTCTGGCAAAATAGGTAGTTTTATTTTTTCATAATTTCCATGTTTGTTTTCTGGATGAATTACGACCAAATGAAGATCTCTAACCGTTTTGTTATATTTTGTTTCCAATACATATTTGTAAATATTCAATTGAAGTGCATAGTGCCAATAATTTGTATCATGAATGTGCTGTAAACCATCAATAATACAACGTTTCCCAAAATTATTTGTTTTTTTGATTTCTTCACAACGTTTCCAATCTAAAATACTTAGTGTTCCATCTTCATTAATGACCACAAAATCAATGGAACCACTTATTTTATGATCTTCGTGATATACATTCCATTCTGTGCGATATGGAATCAAATCCATATGTTCTTGTATAAAATTTTTAAAATATTGATATTCGGTTGTATCTTTGTAAGATTCGATCTTGTCCAAATGAATATTATTATAATAAAACTCAAACATTTCGTGCATTGCTGTCCCCATTTTTGCTGCATTCTGACCCTTATCTTTCCACATTTTTTTAATTTCTTCTTTTGTTTTTCCAAAATATTTTGATTCGGACCATTTTGGAGATGCCATCATTGTATCAATTACTTTGTTTGCGTCAAATTTTTCAAATGCCCTATGAACCAATGTTGTAACAGAAGTATATCCAGTTTTACCTCTTACATAATAAATATGTCCTTGTTCTTGAAATTTAATATGTCCATCACGAGGATGCGCATTTGTATCTTTAAGTAGTACCATGGTCGCCATATATAAAAAGTTATAACATACTTTTTATATATAATTTAAAATCAATTTTATTCTTATACGTTTGCCAATACTTCATTTTCACAATTAACTAACTGTGTATTTATATATTCATCAATAATATCTTCTTCGATTGTAATTGATTCTCCTAATTTAAGATTATTCATAATTTCTTGTTTCGTTGGATTTCTCATCATTTCGCGCTTAAAGTTATTTACAAATTCTTGAATTAACTTCTTTTTCATGTCGCGTGCAACTTCTTCGTTGTTGTCTTTAACGTGTATTACCACATCTTCTACCATTTTCTTAAAATCAGTATGTTTCTTTTCTGTTTCGTCTTCCTTAAATAAAGACATTTCAATTGATTCTAAAGCGTCGCAGATTTCGGGTTTTTTCAATTGTTCAAACATTTTTCTTTTATTTTCATCTAGTTTATCATTAAATGTATTATCAAACATTACAATTACATTTTTATCGATATTCGGACTTGTTTCCATCAAACGATCAAATTCTTCAGTGCACGATTTTAAAAAATCTTGTACACCTTGTCTTTCGCCTGGATGTTTTGATAATTCTACTCTAATTTTTCGGTAAAATTTATCCCAAGAAATTGAACTTACTCGATGCGCTTCATTTAATTCTGATATTTTTAAAAATTGTTGAATTGTTGTAATAATACCCGCAACAATATTTACAAATCCAATACCCATTGAATAATATCCTCGGTAAGCTTCCGGAACTCGGTCTTGGGCGAAATTTGCAGTTCCTGTTAAAGTACTCATAATAATAACTGGAATTGTAAAATATGCGTTTACTTTATTGTAAATATTATGACTTTTTGAATGCAACCAGCGGTAACACATTGCTTTATCTCCCCAGTCAACAAGAATTTTTTCGTGTTCTTTTGTCCAAGAATTTGGTTTTAGTTGTAACATATTTTTATCATCCATTATATGTATATGGATAAAAATATTTCGGAAACAATACTTGTTAATTTTGATAATTTAAAAGAGACGCGTTTAAAAATAAAGCAAAGTTTTAATGAAATTGACATTATTAAAAAGGCAATTAAACAAAATTACATTCAATATATTGAACAAGAAAATACAAATTTTTTCGGATTAGATTCTTTTCACTTTCAAAACAAAGCAATTGAATTAGAATATGAAAATATGTTACGTTTGTATCATTTTATTGATAATCGTATTTATGGAGATTACTATAAATTATTTTTAATGATTAGTGAAAGTTTACGAGAACAATTATCAGAACCTCAATTATACAAATTAAAGGAATTACAACATTTGGAAAATTATCCAATGTATAAAGATTTAGAACCATTTAAAATATATGAATTTGACTTAATAAATCAAATTCATCAGGATATTATTTTAATATTATCCACGGTAACTGAAATGGTTCTTGAAAACGATATTTCGATTCGAGAACATCAAAAACATTTAAAATTGGGTATGAATATTGATAATTATGTTATTAATCAACAATATAAGAATCATCATTTAAAATTAAGCAATGATTTACATGAAAATTATCTTCAGGTATTCCATACTTATCACGATACATGGTTAAAAAAATATTACGAAAAACTAGATTTATTTTATAAACAAATATCACATCATCGCGAAGAAACAATAGAACAAAATTGGGATTATAATGAAGATGAAAATAAAGTAATTAATTCTCCTAAAAACGAAGTAAAAACAACGAATGACAATATTTCTACGCTAGATATATTTCAACCAGACGAAAAAAATGCTCAAAACCCGTCAAATCATAAAACAGTCAATAAAGATGACGAACGTATTCCAGATATTCAAATTATATTAAAAGATAATATTGTCGAAGAAGATATATCTGCAAATAAAGAAGAAGATATATCTACAAATAAAGAAGAAGATATATCTACAAATAAAGAAGAAGATATATCTGCAAATAAAGAAGAAGATATATCTACAAATAAAGAAGAAGATATATCTACAAAAAAATCTACGGTAATGTTTAAAAAAAAGAAAAAAAACAAGAAATAATTAATATTTATTTTTTTTATCTTTTTTTATTTTTTTTAAAATATTTATAATTTTTGGTTTTGAAGTAAGTATCATAAAAAAATATAAACCAACATTAAAAACTATTTTTGGATATGTAAACATCACTAATTGTTCGCGATGTTTTGCTTGACATGGACATTTTTGTTGTTTCATTTTTGAAAAAAAGTTTAATAAAATATAATCAAATAAAAATGTAAATGCATATCCAATGCTAATAATAACAACAAAACGATAATATATATTATCTACGTTTGATCCACCTTTCATTGATTTTTGAAATGCTTTAAACAACGATATAAAATTATACATTAAAAATAAAAAGGACGAGTAAAACAAGAAAAGAAAGGAATTTTCCTTTTTAAACCCTTCGAGTTTTTCACATTCACATGAATTTTCATTTAATTTATAAAATACAAAGAACGCATATCCATAAAAAATGGCAAAAATAAAGTGAACTAAAACCGGGTAAATATACTTCATTGTATATATATCATATTATTTTATATAACGGTATTTCACATGTCCAATTAAACTAATAATTATATCTATACTAATCGGGTAAATAAATTCATATTTTTTTTTATATATTAAATAACTAGTAATGATAAATAATACACCATGAATTGGACGTAACCAATGCCACCAGATTGTTTGATTAAATGCTCCATATATTCGTTTTTTTGTAATAAAATGATAAAAACTACCAATACCTAATACAAAAAATAATAATGAAAAAAATAAATGAAAATAAGTTGTTTTTAAAGATAAAAAGGACAAATATACCAATAAGATTCGGAAGGAAATGCAAATAATGTATAAAAATGTTATTATCATAATAATATATAAATATAGATAATATTAATATATATATTATGTTCAATATATAAATCAATAAAAAATAATTATTTTAGTATATATATAATAAATATGATTGTAACTACAATTCTACCTATCTTTTTCCTCTATTTTGTCTTATTAAGTGGTTATTGTTCGGAATTATTAAATTGCAAACTTCAAAAATTGATGGATCACTTAATATTATTTCGTCATTTTTTAATTTTTGCAGCCATTTATATATTTACATTTGTTTTGAATTGGTATACATTTGATTCTTTACAAATTTCACACGTTCATCATAATGATGAAGATGAATCATCACAACATAACAATCCAATAATTACAAAAGAATTTAATTTTAAAATGCTTATTGATTGGTTTATTCAATCTTCTATTATTTATGTTATATTTTTGATTACAACAAAAACAGAAGTATTTCAATTTATGACATTTTTTGGATTTGTTATTATATGTATTATTTGTCAACTTATTTTAAAATCAATTACAAGTAAAGAATATTCAGATATACATAATTTATTTTTCATAAATAAAAATGACTATAATGGAGCAAATGCACAAAATGCTATTTATTTACACAATACAACAACAAGTATATATATAATTTCGATTCTAGTTATTTTACAGGGATTTTATCAATATTATATTAGACAAAGACGCGAACATCGTAAACACTGGAGCACTATGAAATTTATATTTGGAACAAGTAGAAACGGAAAAGAATGTGCGAATCTTTAAATTGTTGTAAATTTAAAACTCAAATAAAGATAACTTGTTATTTATATACAACACCATGAGTGCTGTATATAAAATACCATATGAAAGATCTTTTGCGTCTCATCAAAAAGCAGAATTTTGGCATCCGACCATGAATGGGGATGTTGTACCGAGAGGGGTAGCTATGGGAACTCATACAAAATACTGGTTTAAATGTGATACTTGTAATCATGATTTTCATTCCTCGCTTGGTCATGTAAGTAACAAAACTAACCCTCGTTGGTGTCCTTATTGTCCACACAAAAAAATATGCGATGATGATAAATGTCAAATGTGTTTTAATACTAGTTTTGCTTCTCATGAAAAATCAAAATTCTGGTCAAATAAAAATAACAAAACACCCCGTGTTGTTTCAAAATGTACCAATAAAAAATATTGGTTTAACTGTGATAATTGTCCTCATACATTTGAAAGTTCACCGAATAATATTGTAAACGGTTCTTGGTGCCCATATTGTCCTATAGTGGGTGAAAAAAAATTATGCGATGATGACAAATGTAATTTTTGTTTTGAAAATAGTTTTGGGTCTCATTCAAAATCACGTTTTTGGTCAAACAAAAATAAAAAAACTCCACGAGAAGTGACAAAATCGAATGGGTTTAAATATTGGTTTAATTGTGATAAGTGTCATCATTCGTTTGAAATGAGACCAGGTGCTATTATTTGTCAAAATAGTTGGTGTCCTTATTGTGGACACAAATGTTTATGTCAAGAAGATAGCTGTGACTTTTGTTTTAATAATAGTTTTGCATCACATCCAAAAGAAAAATTATGGTCTATAAAAAATAAAAAATCACCTAGGCAATTATTTAAAAATGATACCAAGAAATTTTGGTTTGATTGTGATAATTGTAATCATTCTTTTGATATGACATTAAATAGTGTAAATACAGGTCAGGGTTGTCCTTATTGTAGTGGTCATACACGTTTATGTAAAGAAGATAGCTGTGACTTTTGTTTTAATAAAAGTTTTGCATCACACCCAAAAGCAAAATATTGGGCATCACGAAATAAAGAAAATCCAAGAGAATTGTTTAGAAATTCTTGTAAAAAATATTGGTTTGATTGCGATAAATGCAACCACACATTTGACATAAGACTTAGTGGAATAACAACACAGAATAACTGGTGTAGATATTGTAGTCATCATTTATTATGCAAAGATATGAATTGTGATTTTTGTTTTAATAATAGTTTTGCGTCACATCCAAAAGTAAAATATTGGTCTATTAAAAATAAAACATCCCCTCGTGATTTATTCAAGTATAGTGGAAGTTCTAGAAATGGTGAAACAAATAAATATTGGTTTGATTGTGATAAATGTAATCGTGATTTTTCAACATCGTTAGGTATTATACAACAAGGTTGTTGGTGCCCCCATTGTGTAAACAAAACCGAAGCAAAAATGAAAGACCATTTGGAGAGAGAAAAAGAAAATCTTTATATAAAGTCAATCAAACATCATTATAGACCAGAATGGACGAAAGTTCATGGCATGTATTACGAATATGATTTCTATATTGAACTGACAAATGGTGTTAAAATTATCATTGAAGTAGATGGTCGTCAACATTATGAACAGGTAAGCAATTGGCAAACACCATTATACAATCAAATTCGTGATTGCATTAAAGAACGTCTTGCAGGAAATCAAGAAATAAATCTCATTCGCTTAAATCAGGAAACCATATGGGAAGACAAGAGGAATTGGCAGCAAATTCTACATAGTTTCATCAAGAAAAAATATGTAAATAATGATGAGATAGAAATATATGACGCGTGTATATGGTGAATATGGATATATTTATTCTTTTATAGGGCAATATAATTGTCGATATTCTTGAAACATATGATTATTATATTGTGACTTACAAGGACCAAATGATTCTGGATTATTTGTCGTCGATGAATTGTTTATTTTCCGCAATTCTCCGCAATTTTGACAAGTCATAATTGTATATCCATAAATGCTTTCAAAATGTAAATCATGTCCTATTTGATTTAATTTTATACAACTATTTTCTTCTTGTTCGGATTCATCATTTATATCTCTATCTAATCCACAATTCATACAATATTCTTTTGTTTTAACTATAATTCCAGATAATCCATATTTCAAGTAAGAAATTGCCATTTTTTGAAATATTGTATTTTTAAACTGAAACAATGGTTCGCATATTGATTTGGGTTCTTCTTTTACGTCAAGATAATTTTGTAATATTTCAAATACTTCCTTATATATTTCTTTTACTTCATAGGGTAAAATACCTATAATCAGTTTTAAATCAGTTTTTATACTACTCATTGAAATTGTTTTACTTGGATTTCTCGCTAATATACTCCATAAATGATGAAAATCATCCGGAATAAATCCGTTTTTTAGTTCAGATACATTCCAAGAAATATCCATTTATACTATAAAATTAAATTATTATTATAATTCAATTTTATATAATGTACAAAAAACAAGAAGTAAAACGTCAAATACTTCGTAAACGAAGAAAAATAAAAAGAAAACGTCCTATTACCAAAAAACAACTAAAATCTCGACACAAATGTTAATGTAAAATTAAAGAAAATGGTTATCCAATTCGTTACGATTCTTGTGGGCGTCATTGTATCCTTCAAATATCAATCCTTTAATATTCATATTATAGATTCGATTCATTTTATTTGTTTTTTGATTGTTCCACATGTCTGGTTCAATTATAAAATTTGGAGATACAAAATCATTATATGGGTTTAAAAAAAATCCACCATCTACGCATTTATTACCTCTATAGGTATAATAAAATTTACCATTTGAAACAAATGGTAAATGTGAACTTGCAATACAACATTCTAAAATATCTTCTAAATCATAAAATTCATTTATAATATTTTTTCTAAATAAAGGCAAAGGAGCATATTTACGTTTTTTTGATACACAAATGTGTAATTGGGTTGTATTAAAATCATCTAGTTCAAAATTAGAAATAATTCTTTTTTTCATAGTACTTTCTAAATCATATAGATCTATATAATCAAATTGTTCTAATTCTTGTGCGTGTTGCAAAAATAATTCATCTTTCTTACATGATAAATATAAAGAATTCCACGCTCCAGCGCTAGAACCGTAAAAATGCCAATTTTCTAAATTATAATTTGATTTTATATATTTTGTAATTCCCATCATATAAAACCCCTTTAATCCACCCGGTTTTAATATAAGGGATTTATACGCAACTGTAATATTTATGAAATAACATAAAAAAATCCATAATATCATCTTATGTTATAGTTAGGTTTTCTTTTTATAAATAAAATTAATTTCTTTTTTTGTTCTTCCCGCTTCTTCTTTTTGCGGTTTTTCTTTTATCTCCCTTTTTAACATAACCAAATTTACCTTTTACTGCGAAATATCCGTGTTTTTCTAAACGTTTTTCTTTTTTGGCAGTCATGTGTTTTTTACGCGATACAATGTATCCTTGTTTATTTTTTAACAAATCTTTTTTCATTAATCCACCCGAAGTTTTTTTCGCTTTTCCGTGAAAAACTTCTGCGCGAGAACCAAATGTTTTGTTAAAAGAACCCATGATTATATAATTACATTAGAAAAAAAATTAAGATCCTGTATAAGTATCAGTTCCTTTTACTTTTGGGGAAGTTCCATTCCAAAAATCAGGAATATCATTAATTAATCCCACCCATGCGCCTTTCATAAGAACATGTATTGAATATGATGATGTAGATAAATCTTCGTCGGATGAATTTACTTCGTGGGCGTGATAATGATAACCATACGAAATTTCTGCTTCATCATCGTCGCTGTGAGTATGTCCACCAAAGTCGTCTAATTCAACATTATAACCATACATAGTGCTATAATCGCTTTCGTATTTACCAAACAACGCAACGCCATCATAACCAAATCCAATTAAAGGTGGGTGACTCTTATCGACATAATCGCTAATATTATAGAGGTTTAATCCGTTATTTGTTGCACTATGCCCATCTGCGTGATAATGTAATTGTAATCCTTGTCCTACATGAATACCTGTATTTGTAATTTCTGCTTTTTCTTGTGCAACCGTAAGTGTGTTGTTTAATACTGGATAAATTGGAACTCCGTCTATTGCAATACCAATGGATGAAATACTTGCATAATTATAAGCACTATAATCATCACTCGACGATGCATCATCTCTTAAATTATTGTAACCCGAAACAGTTGTTAAATCATTATCGGTGACACTGGTAATTGTTCCATAATTTTTTAAAGGAATTTTAATTAAATAGTCCGCCAATATTGCATCACGGGTTACAGAAGAATTTGCATAATCTGATGTGCCATCTCCCGGTGGCACCGGAACATCGATTAACCGATTTGGTCCTTCTGAAATTGAATAAGACGCAATAACCATAAATGGATGATAAACTCCATCAGTATCACTTTCATTTGTAAAATATACATATGGCGCTGTATTCAGTCCGAGTTCACCATTTACAATTGTATTTGATTCTAATATACTTGATAATAATGCTCTTCTGAACGACAAATATAAATTTGTGCTATAACGCAGTGTTACCCCTGTATCAACAATATCAGATAACATAGAGATTGCAGCAGTTTCAGTTGTATCACTTAATCCAGATTCAGTCACTTGAGAAGCATAAATAGACCCTATATTGCTTGCCGTATTTCCATTATAATGGTCATTATTATCAATTGTATTAATAGACGGAACTAAATTTTCCCACGCAACTCTAGAATTCGTTACATAACTTACATTTAATGGATTAAAATCAGACGGTATTGATAAGTCAATGCTACTTTTTAAAATTATTACGCTGATACTTGTGGTAAATTCTGGTTCTTCTTCGCTAAATGTATTAGTAGAGGTAGAAAAACGATATCGTTTATAAGGTGTTAAAGAATTACTTGAAATACTAAAAATAATATATCCAGAATCGTCATTGCGATTAATACTCCATGCATCACTAAATGTTAGTTCATCATCTACGATATCTAATGAATACATGGAATGTAATTCACTATCAAGGCGATAATAACCGGTGTTAACTGTGTCTTCAACTATTTGAAATGTGGATGATAATAAATTATTATAAGTATTAATATTTGAATTACTTGTAAGATTAAATGAATTATCAATGGACATATAGGAAGAAGAAGAACTTTTGTAAATAAGAATACGTGTTAAATCTGTAAAAGTTGTTAATAATGAAGTTGTTGGACTAATCGTTTGTGAAAGAATTGTTGCAAAATTATAAGGTGTATTATACATATCATAACTAATATCTTCTACTTCGATTATTGCATCATTAATAATTGTAGTAATATTGGTTGTTCCTGTTGCATAATCTGAATCATCATTTGTAATATCGGTTTCAATCAAATCAAGTGTGGTTTCAATTGAATTCATATTTAATTTTACTCTTTCATCCGTGTTACATATAGATGTATAAGTAAGTAAACGTTCCATATTATTAAATCCGTATTTTTTACAATAGATACCGCATTCTCCAAAATCACCATTAACATCAATAAATATGCTATCATAATAAAAATTATAAGAACCATCTAACGATGTATCATTTACATCGTCGCTTAATCCTTGTAAATAAAATGTTGTTTGTTTATTTGGATTTCCGTAAATATTGATTAAATTTTCTTTTCCTTTATTAATAATTGTAATCGGATTTGAAAAATCTTTATTAATAATTGCATATGTTCCATAATATAATCCGTATTGTTTATTAGAAACATATCTATCTTTGAATATACTTCCCCTTGCCCGAACACTAGAATCTTCAAAAAAAAATTTAGGACCATCTATCATAACCATCCTCATTTCTGAAATAGGTGGAAGACATTCGATATTTGTAGAATAAAAAGGTGGAATTGGTTTACCAATTTTATATTTTGGTTTTAATAAAATAGTTTTACAAACCATTGGAAAAAAATCGAACGAATCTTTGTATTTATCGAGTTTGTCGTAAATATATATTTTATATAATGAGAATGTAGAACTCGGTTTATAAATTACACATGCTCCTGGATATCCAGGGGTTCCTATAAAATAAATATTTTCAACATCTTTAAATTGATATTTTTTTTCACTTAGAGACATTTGATGTCCTAAATTAGATGGATGCGAAAGATCAAATTTATATTTTTTACCAGGACAAATTAAATAATGATTTTTAAAATTTGAAATTACAAAATTATTCCAATCTGGATGTTCGTTACAACCAATTGTTGATGTTTTGCAATAAAAAATAAAATCTGGATTATACAGTAATATTGTTATTTTTGCTTGTTTTATATCATTTATTTCTTGGGCGGTTTTTTTATATATACCAAGTGTTTGTTTTTCGGAATCAGTTAATTGAGAAATAATTATATTATACATCAGTGTATATCTTCCCCTTTCCGTGTTATTTACTCTATTTGAATTCACAATTCTTTGAAAATATTTATCATATGATTTTTTTCCAATTTGAAAAATCAATTCTTTATTTGTAGTTTCATCTAATGTTTGTATTTTTGATATAATTTGATTTGTTTTTGAATTATTATAAGTAATGGATGATTGTGATAAAATCATTTTTGATTGAAGCACTTTTAATGGTATTTGATTTATATGAGAATTCGTTTTGGGTAAACATCTACAGCGTTCTTTAAAATTATATATAAATTTTTGAATTTTATCTTTGGAACGGGGCGTAGATGGTTCTTCGTCGTCGCTGTCACTGTCGTCGCTAACATCTGGACTAGTAACTGGACTAGTAACTGGACTAGTAACTGGACTAGTAACTGGACTAGTAACTGGACTAGTAACTGGACTGGTAACTGGACTAGTAACTGGACTGGTAACTGGAGTATCGTCATCTCCCGGTAAAGGGGAACCATAAATAATACCATGTCCAGCATAAGAATCTGGACGTTTCAAACTATTATTTTTAATATTTGCAGTTACATAGATAAAATAATTAAGATTACTATTTAAATTGGGTATTGTCCATTCGTTTATAATATTATTATTTATTTCGCTATCATAAATTACATGCGAATAAATAAACTCGAAGTTCGATGCATTAAATGCAAAAATATGAATATTTCCATCTATTCTAGTATCTTGCGATATGTTAATTATATATGGTAACGGATGATCTCTGTTATCATGTGCAACAAACCCATTCCATGAAACATACAGACTGTTAATTTGTGGGACAATTTGTAAAGAGATTGTTTCAAAATGATTTATGTAGACCACATTAACATATCTTGTTGTCAATGCCGTAACATTTTCAGTTGGAAATAAATCATTTATACCAAAAGTATCATCAAATTGATACGTTATTGTATAATTTCCAATTTTTGTACTATCTATATTATCAGATACCTGTATATTTTCAATATTCGAATTTCCGTAAATATTTGTTCCACTGTATCCTGGTTCAATATAATTTATATTTATTGGTATATTTATTGTTGTTTCTCCTGAAAGAGTAATAATTGGTCTTTTTATAATAAATACATTACGAGTAACCGTTTCAGCGCTTAAATTATTAGAGTCAACTACATTATATTCTCTTGTATATTCTCCTGGTGTATCATCTCCAACCTCAACATTTCCTGTAATAATAATATCATTTGTTATATCATTATTTAAAGAATCGTATGCAATTGCTCCATATTCAATATAAGTCGAATCCACAAATAAAACATTTGATGAATCTGTTAAAATTATAAATGGGGGCGAAGTCATAATATATATTCATTTTAATAAAAAAATTGAATTAAAATGAATTACATAATATATTACAAAGATGTCTACATTGGAAAATACGTATCAAAAAAAAACAGACAAAGAGCATATTTTAGATAATCCAGATACGTATGTCGGTTCAATTGAAAATGTAGAGCAACCTCTATATATCATGGACGAAGATGGTAAAATTGTTGAAAAAACCATGGAATATAATCCCGGATTATTTAAATTGTTCGATGAAGGTATTGTAAATTGTCGTGATCATTATATTCGCATGAAACAACAATCGGGTGGAGAAAAAGTAAATCAAATCCATATTCAAATAGAAGATGGTAAAATTACAATGTACAATAATGGAAATGGCATTGATATAGAAAAACACCCAACCCATCAAATTTGGATTCCCGAAATGATTTTTGCACATTTGCGAACTTCAACAAATTATGATAAAACACAAAAAAAAATAACAGGGGGTAAAAATGGGTTTGGATTTAAATTAGTATTAATTTGGTCTACATATGGAAAAATAGAAACGATCGATCACACTCGTGGTTTGAAATACGTTCAGGAATTTGAACAGAATCTAGATATTATTCATAAACCAAAAATCACAAAATCGAAATCAAAACCATATACAAGTGTATCTTTTATTCCAGATTATAACCGATTGGGTATTTCAAGTTTAACTCAAGATATGATTTCATTGTTTCAAAGACGAGTATACGACATTGGTGGTATTACTCCAAAGGATGTAAAAGTAAAATTTAACAACCAATCGATTAAAGTAAATGATTTTAAACATTATGTTCAACTGTATTTATCAGAAGAACAAAAAAAACAAACTTTGTATGAAGAAACCAATGAAAGATGGAGTTATGCAATTTGTTTAAATCAAGAATATAAACAGGTTTCTTTTGTCAATGGTATTCATACAAGTAAAGGTGGAAAACATGTCGATTATATTGTAAATCAAATTACTAAAAAAATGATCGCTTATATTTTGCAAAAAAAGAAAATAAATGTTAAACCCGCAATCATTAAAGAACAATTTATGATATTTGTGAATGCAGTTATTGAAAATCCTAGTTTTGATAGTCAAACCAAAGATTATTTAAATACAAGTCCAACCAAGTTTGGGTCAACGTGTGAAGTTAGTTCTTCTGTTATTGATAAATTGGCAAAAATGGGAATTTTGAACACGTCGTGTGAGTTAACCGAGATCAAAGATAAAAAAAATGCAAAAAAAACAGACGGAAATAAGAATAAAACCATTCGCGGTATTCCAAAGTTGGTTGATGCAAATTACGCTGGAACACCGAGGTCAAAAGAAACAATGTTGATTCTTTGCGAGGGAGATTCAGCAAAGGCGGGTATTCTTTCAGGACTTATAAATAATGATCGTAATATTATTGGAGTTTATCCAATGCGTGGAAAACTATTTAATGTGCGAGGAGAAAATCAAAAAAGAATTAATGAAAGTAAAGAAATTACAGAAATTAAAAAAATCATGGGACTTGAAACGGGTAAAACATATTCAAATGTGAATGAACTTCGATATGGACGAATTATATTTATGACGGACCAAGATTTAGACGGGAGTCATATTAAAGGTCTTTGTATAAATTTTATTGCTTATTTGTGGCCGTCGTTGCTTCAAATTCCTGGATTTATTGGTTTTATGCATACGCCAATTTTAAAAGCAACTAAATTGAATAAAGTGCTTCAGTTTTATACACAAGGAGAATATGAAAAATGGAAATCCGAAAACAATGATGGAAAAGGTTTTAAAATGAAATATTACAAAGGATTGGGAACAAGCACATCAAAAGAGTTCAAAGAATATTTCAAAGAAAAGAAAGTTGTTTCTTTTGTTCACGAAATACAAGACGATTATTTGATTGATAAAATTTTCAATAAAACAAAAGCGGACGAACGAAAAAAATGGTTGACTTCTTACGATCGCGAAAGGTATTTGGATGTAAAAAATAAATCTATTTCATATAAAGACTTCTTGGACGACGAGTTGATACACTTTTCGAAATATGATTGCGATCGTTCTATTCCAAGTGGAGTAGATGGATTAAAACTGTCTCAACGAAAAATTCTATTTGCAGCGTTTAAAAAAAAATTATATCAAGAAATTAAAGTTGCTCAATTTAGCGGATATGTATCTGAACAATCTGGATATCATCATGGCGAAGCAAGTCTAAATGGTGCAATTGTAAATATGGCGCAAGATTTCGTGGGTTCAAACAATATAAATGTATTGATGCCAAACGGACAATTTGGAACCAGATTACAAGGGGGAAAAGATAGTGCATCAGAAAGGTATATTTATACAAAACTAAATCCATTGACTCGAAAAGTATTTCGAAAGGAAGATGATATGGTATTGAGATATTTAGACGATGATGGGCTAAGCGTCGAACCCATTTATTATGTGCCAATTATTCCGATGGTTTTGGTAAATGGTGCATTGGGCATCGGCACTGGATTCGCAACGACGATTCCATGTTTTGATCCAAAACAACTTGTTCAAATCATAAAAAAGAAAATTCGCGATGATAATCTAAAGATGAATTACGTCGAAGACTACATGAATCCATATTATAGGGGTTTTAAAGGAACCATCACAAAAATCGATAATTATAAATATATAACAACTGGATGCACACACGTAAAAGATAAAACAACTCTCGTAATTACAGAACTTCCTGTTGGTTTATGGAATGAATCCTATTTGAGTTTTTTGGAAAAATGCATTGATACAAAAAAATTTGAGTTAAAGGATTATAAAGATTTATCAACCGATAAAGACGTGCATATTGAACTTTACTTTACAAATAAAGTAAATCTTCAACAGAGTTGGACAATGGATAAGATGATTCAAAATATGAAATGCACTACATCATTAAGCACGAGTAATATGTATTTGTTCAATAAAGATGAAATATTGACAAAATACAATAACGTAAATGAAATTATTAATGATTTTATTGACGTTCGTATGGAATATTATGTAAAAAGAAAAGAGATGCAAGTAAAACAAATGGAATACTTAATGACGCTATATTCAAATAAATATAAATTTATAAATGAACTATTAAACGATAGTATTGATTTGCGAAAAAAGAAATCTCAAGAAATTGAACATATTTTGACAACTAAATTATACGATAAAATAGACAATAGTTATCAATATCTTGTAAAAATGCCCATGGATATGGTGAATGAGGAAAATATTATAAAACTAAAAAACGAATACGATTCTGCAAAAAAAAGTTTAGATGAGTTACTTTCAACGACTCCTGTTACAATGTATTATGAAGAATTATGCGAGTTAGAAAAATCGATTTAATTCGACTGTTTTGTCAACCGATAAATGAATAGGATGATCTATCGGAACAGCTAAAGTAGATATATCTTCTTTGTATTTCACATATGCCAATAATTCGCTATATACTTGCGGAACACAATAATCAATCACAATATCATTTAATGCCATAATTTGTTCCTTTATATTATTATTTTTATGAACCGAGTTTTGCAAAAAAATAGATCGCATGATAATTTTCAATTGATCATAATCTTGTTTATCAATAATATATTTTTTATTTGTCTTTTCAAAAATCTTTGCACGAATTGCATTTTGAATAATTTCTATATTTTCTAAAGAAAAATAAGTTTCACTCAAAAGCGTAGGAGTAAACATATATTGAGTTGCATTTGAATAATTTGTTTTTTCATTTTTCGGAATCATATCTTGAATAAAAAAAGGAGTTCCATTTTCTTTGGGATCTAATGAAATTCTTCCATTATGAGAAGGTATTTTCATCTTTTTATCAATTATATGCATTTTTGCAAAATCATTAATTTCACACATTTTTATTATATACAATATATATAATATTTTAATGAATTTTTACAAGATAATATGTATAATTACAATTATATTGTTAATTGCTTGTTTAACATCTATGGCAGTTGCAATGCAAACGTCGTCAAAAAAGGTAGTATTTCCTCCAAATTTATCGAAATGTCCCGATTTTTATAAAGACGATGCAAACGATATTTCTCTTTGTGTAGCAATGTATGAAACAAATAATACAACTAGTGAATGCCGAACCCCTAATTTTTCAGATTCAAAATATACAAACCCTGGTATGGGTCCAACTAGTGGAATTTGTGCAAAAAAAAAATGGGCGCAAGGTTGCAATGTAAATTGGGATGGAATTACAAATAATTCAGCGGTTTGTTATCAAACAAATGATTAAAATAAGTATTTAAAATTTAAGATTAAATACTTATAATGATTGACTATGATTCTATTTTTTCAAAACACCAGTCTGTTTTTTTATATGGAAAAACAAAAACTGGAAAAACATCTAGCATTATAAATTATGTAAAAAATAAAGAATATACATATAAATCGATACAAGAAATTAAAAATGATACTCAATATATAGAATTACTAGAATCACAAAATATTTATAAAATGTTTTATAGTGCAAAAAAAAATAAAAAATATATAATAATTGATAATATTGACTATCTTCAAGTAAATGATAAAAAAATGTTAAATTATTTTATTAAATTTTTTAAACATAAGGAACATCTAAAGTATAAAAACATATATTTTATATTTATTGGAATAAATAAAAAAGAAAAAAAAGTAATCGAATTATTTGAACACTTGGATTATACCCATGAATTTATAGGCAATGATAACGATTATGATAAAATTATAAAAGAAATTGTATTATCTTTATTAAATTTTGAAAAATTACACGTAAAAGGGTTACCTGATAAAAATATAATATCACTGTGTTATCATGAAAATATAATTAATATACTGAACAATGATTTAAAATTATATGAAAAATTTTTAAGTAACTTTTGCAGTGGTGATTATTATGACAGAATGTCATTTAAAAAACAATTATGGCAATTAAATGAAATTACGTTTTATTTAAAAGTTGTATATAATTCATATTTATTAAAAAATGAACCTTCTTTGAACCATGATATAAATATAGAATCCATTATTTTTACAAAAATATTAACAAAATTTAGTAATGAATATTCAAATCAAAATTTTGTAATTAAACTTTGTAATAAATTAAAATGTCAAAAAGAAGAATTATTTAATTTAATTATAACTGATTCTTCTGAATTAGATGAACTGAAAGCGCAAGAAAAGAAAAGACTTTTAAAATTATATAATTGACTTTAATTTTTTAATTGGGACGCCACATAATTATTAAATTCGGTCTGGTCTGTTACTTTTTTGCTACAATTTTCATTTAATAATGTATTTTGACTCGTTAGAATTGTTAATACGCTTAATAAAGCAACCCATATATATGTTCCAATTGTATCTTTAATTACGATATAACTCTTTATATCACTATTAAATTCAGCAGTCTTTATTTTAGGCTGTATACTTGGTGGCATATTTTTTACTTCACCATTTTCATCCAAAACTAATTCGTTTATAAAAACATCAGGATTATTATAAATGGTTGTATAAATTTTTTTTATATCATCGTTGTTTGTAATTTGTGAATCATTCGGGATAGGAAAATATTCTTGAAAATTATAACCCATCATTCTACACACTGATAATCCAAATGTATTTGAAAAACTTCTCTTCCATCCTTTAAACATATGTATTGAACCTATTCCTATTCCATAAATAAAAATATATGGAAATACAGTTGCCATAAATGCTACATTAAAATTCGCATTTCCGCAAATTAAATCATTTTTGGTTAATTGCATATTTGACGCAAATAAATATATAAAAAACAAAAGAGAAACAAATATTAATATAAATATAGAATTCTTATGTGCATTTGTCGTCCTATCAAATAGAAAACACTTTAAGATAACAATCCCAAATAAAATCCACAAATAAATGGAAACCATGTTTGGCGCAAATGAAGAAGATTGTGTATTAGACATAATTAATATATATAATTATATTTTATTCATATTACAAACAAAAAATATATTTTATTATAAATGTATGTTCCTAGTTTAGTAGAAAATAACATTAAGACCGTTTTAAACCATAATTTGCACGAATGTCATCAATTAAAGTTTAAATATTATAGTTTTTTTTTTAATTTATGTTGTTTTATTTTTGTAATTGGAATAATTGGTATCATTTTATATTATAAATACAAGGGTCAAATAAATGTAAAAGAAAAACAAAAAATGGAAAATCAAAAAAGAGATTATATTTTATACAATTTAAGAAAATTTCAAAATATAAAAAATAAATATATAACAAATATTCCCTTTCATTAGTATATAGCATGGATGAAAAAAAACATAATTTAGCACTATTTAAATTTTTTAGTAAAAAACGAAAATTACATAAAAATGAAATTGAACAAAGAAGTGAAATAAGAACAATGTTAATAAATAGAAAAAGAACAAGTGGTGTTACTAAAAAACTATATAATGCAATTATAAATCAGTTAAGAGAAACAAGACAATACAAATATGTAGTATATTTAGATCGATTCGTAATCCAAGATACAAATACAGAACAAGAAGAAGTCGTTGTTCAAAGATTTCCTAAATTAAATATATTAGATTCAATTCAAGAATGTGACAACGAATTAAATAAATTGAGTAAAGAATTATTAGATATCAAATATTCATATTTATTTGAATATAAAGAAATTCAAAATTACGAAGAAGACCACATTTCGTTAATTGAACCCAATGAAACAAAATACGAAGAACTTGAAAAAAAAAGAGAACAAATTAAAAAAAAACAAAAAACACCTTTTATACGAAATGAAACAACAAAAGAAGAAATAAAATTACAGCAGAGTAGATGTGCACAACAATTGAAAGAATATGATATTGATACACCAAAAAATAGAAAAATGGAATCTATGACAGAATATATCATGAAACAAAAAGAACTTGTTGATTTAATGTTAAAACCAATTATTTCAATTGAACACGATGATAAAGAACCTAAAAAAAAGGAAAAACAACCAATACTTGAAATCGAAGAACTCGCTCCTTTAGAAGAAGAGAAAAACGCAGGAGCAGAAGAAACGAAAAATTGAAACAGATAACAATTTATAAATAAGTGTAAAATATGAGCACTTATTTATATACTTTAGATGGTTGTATAGAGGGAAAAGTTATAAAACGTCCATGTAAAACATGTCGTTCTCCTTATGTTGCCGATGTATTATTAGAAGATAATACAGAAGTCATTGCCCACGCTCCTTCGTTGGGATGCTGTGGATACGCTGATGCAGAACAAGATGTAATTCTAGTAGAACATAAAAATCCAAAAAAATGTACACATGTTATACATTTAGCGAAACAATATGAAAAAAATAGTCATTATTTAATTGGAATTCATCCAAAAAGCGCCGAACATATTGTATCTTTATCTTTAACAAACGGTTGTATTAAAACGTTGGAGCATATTGAAAATCTAGAGCGAGAAAAAAAATTTCTAAATTCTCGTTTTGATTTTATATGTTTTGATAAAGATAAGAGAAAAACAATAATAGAAGTCAAGAATGTTCCTTGCGCGGATTATGAAGATATAGAACATAAGGAAAGAAAAAAAATGGACTTTTCGTCACGCGATATAAATAGTAAAATTGCTTATTTTCCAGATGGATATAGAAAGAAAAAAACAGACACAGTTAGTCCTCGCGCTTTAAAACATATTCAAGAATTAGAAGAACTAAAAAAGACAAATAAAGAATATAGGTGTATATTGATATTTGTAATACAGCGTAATGATATTACTCATTTTCAAGCGTCGAATTTAGATCCTTTATATAAAAATGCTCTATATTCTGCATTTAAAAATGGAGTAGAAGTTATACCGATTCAAGTGCATTGGGAAGAAAGTGGAATTTGTTATTACGATAAAATACTTCCTTTTCATTATTAATTATAATCTACAATATATGTATATGTTGTTTAAATATTTCGATTTTCGCTATTTTTTTATTAGTTTTGCAATTGGAATTTTATATATATATTTAACAAATGAATACAAAAAGGTAATAATATTATATCCAAATCCTAGTAATCTAGAAAAATATACATATGTTGATAAACAAAACAATTGTTTTCAATACGAATTAGATGAAACAAAATGTCCCGATAAATATGTGAATATTAATGTTGAATATTAATTTATTATATCCATATATAGTATATGCTTAAATTAGAAAAATTTTTTAAATCACCAGAAGGTATAAAATTATTTTCAATTATGCTGGGATTAGGTATTGCCGGGTTGTTTAAAATGAGTTGTGATAGTCGTTCTTGTTTAACATATAAGGGACCAGAATTTAAAGAAGATAATAAAGTTGTAAAATATAACGATAAATGTTACAATGTAAAAGAAAAAATGTTAGATTGTAAAGATAAAAAAGGAGAACTTATTTATTTATAAGTTATAACAAAAAAAAGAATATATTTTTTTTTGTTATATGGCATCAACTGACGACAATGATACTACAAATATAAGTGATTTACCAATTATTCCAAATAATAATGTAAAAAATAACGACGAAGTTATACAAAATTTAAATTTAACAACTGCTCAACGACAACAGGATTTACAGTCGGTTACCGAAAAAGTAATAGAAGAAAAAAGAGTTCGATTTACAGATGAAACCGGTAATAAAGACCAAGAACCACATACAACTTCTAAAAATATAGGATTTACTCTACGTTTAGAACATAAAGTGATTATATTAGCAACTTTTTTCTTTTTTGTTTTTATGGATGTTAAATTTAAAAAATATATTTTGAACATCATGGTCCCAATTTTTGGAAATTATTTAAAAACAGAAACAAATCAAATGAATTTATTCGGAATGTTTATGTATAGTTTATTTTATGCATCTATTTTATTAGGATGCGTCAGTTTAATTGACCTGACGTCTTTTCATTTGGCATTTTAATAATAGGAATTTGTATGTTTAATTTTTTTATTGTCTCTTCATCATTTTTATAATCATGCACATAATATATTTGTTTTATTCCTGATTGAACTAACATTTTTAAACAATGAATACATGGAAAATGGGTAATGTAGGCAGTTGCTTCATTACACGAAACCCCTCTTTTAGCGCAATCAATTATAGCATTTTGTTCAGCGTGAATCGTGGATATTTCGTGATCATGAACTACTATTGATTCATGTGGATGTCCAGATAAAAATCCATTATATCCTTGTGAAATAATACGATTGTCTTTTACAAGAATACAACCAACTTTTAAACGATTACAAGATGAACGAGTTGAAGTATATAATACAATATTTTTAAAATATTCGTCCCATGAAGGTCGGTCTTCCATGTTGTATTATATAATAACGTATTTAATTTGTTTTTTTTGTTTTTCTTTGATTCTTTTTAGGCGTTTGATTCTTTTTTTTTGTTACATTTTTTAATTTTGGACTATATTTAAAAAACCATTTTTTATATTCAACAGATTGTTTATTGTGTTTTAATTCATTAAATTTTTTTTGTTTCGTTCTTAAAATAGTCGGTAAATCTTCTTGATCTCCTAAACATGGTAATTTAAAACGTTCTAATTCTTTTGGTAATTTTTTGTTTGAACCGATGTATTTATTGTAATTATTAACAATTCGATTTAGTTTTGAAACCATAAGTAAAAGAAAATTATAATTGATTTCATTTAACTCCATTAACATTAAACTAAAATATAAATTCAATAACGTATCTATATTTCCAATACGCATTTTATTTTGTTTATACGTCGTCTCGATATAAGATAAGCATGAATTTGTTTGAAATATAATTCCAATTGATGTTTGTTTATAATAAATAAAACAATAATCCCCGATAAACTTATATTCTGATTGTTTTTTTTTTAATGTAATATCCGATATATTCAGTTTTCGAATTTGTTTTATTGTTTCTCCTAAATTATTACTATAAACTATAAAAAAGTCTTTTTTATTTTGTAAACATAAGTTGTTTATGTTTAAAAATTTCTTATAAATACACGCAATTAAATGAAAATTACATAATATTAAGTTTTCTTTTATAAAAAAATGATAAAGTAAATCGTATATTTTTTGAAATGATTTTGTTTTTATCTTTATATACATATTTTGACGTTTATGGAGAGGTTTTGATAAAATTGGGAAATACTGATTTAATAATTGCATACGTTCGTAAATTTTTTCCCATCTTGAAATATCCCCTTTTGGTCGCGCCAATTCTTGATGTAAACTCATGCGTAAATAAGATGGAGGAGTATATAAAATACCTTTTACATCAACCGCGTATTTTATTAAAAATTGATTAAATGAATCATGAATTTGTGTAATATCCGCAACAGGAACATAATTTACAAATACTTTATAGGTTCCAAAAGATACCGCATTTTTTCCTTCCACATGAAATATGTTTTCATTTTTAAATAAATTACACAATTCTTTTGCATCTTCTAACGCAGTGGGTGAAAAAAAATCATAATCTGGAATATCAACATCATAATCATAAAATTGTTTTTCTTTTGGTAAAATAGAATTAATTGCTGTTCCTCCATAACAAACTCTTTTTTTCTTCTTCATAAATTTTTCAACAACTTCCATTAAAGAATCACTTAAATAAGTTTGTTTTTTGTTTTTCTTTTGCGATATTTCATTTTCTTTTATTGATTTTTTTAAATAATCAATGTCCATTATATAAAAAGAAGAAAAAAGTTAAGAAATCCTTATTTTTAAAGGAAAGTCAATCATATGGTCTGGTTTTTTAATATATGGACTTGTAATCTCATTATTTTCATTACCATATTGATTTATAAAAAACTGATTATAATACAGTAAATAATCATCTAAATTTTGATAATTCATTCCTACGTATTGAGTGCCTTTTTTCATTGCTTTTGTAAAATCATAATTTGTATCTCTCGAAGACCACGCGGGCATACAGTAAGTAAGTTGGTCTTGTGCCTTATATTTATTTATATCATATCCACTATCGGTATCTGATAATTCGTTATTTCGATAATGACTAAAATCATTTCCGTATAAATTTACAATATCATCTAATTTACTTTGTTTAATTATATCATATGTTGGTTCGTCGTTTAAAATTACAAAGATAAATATTTTATTTTTTGTTTCTTTCATATCTATATTTGGAACTTGTTCGCTTCTATCATAATTCGGTCCATATTTTGATTTAAAATAAGTAGATGCAAACTTCGAAACTTGAAATGAACTCATTAATGTATTATATATTTGATTATAAAATGCCAATTGTTTATCTTGACGTGTTTTATTTGTTTCAGAAAGTTCTGTAGTATTATTACTTCCATAATGTAATCTTAAAATTAAAAACAACGGGTCATTTTTTAAGTTATTTTGAATTTCATCATTTTCGTCAATATAATCGTTTTGGAAATAATTATTATTTATATGATTTAACCCATTTTTAAATGTAATTTGATTATAACTTTCTTTATATGTGTTTATATTTATAGAAGTGCTTCCAATAATCGGTTCGTTCTTTATACTAAATAGTTGCATATCTAATGCGCGGACTCCATATGAAGCGCAATTTATTAAAGCGCATTTATCAAGATAATCATTTCTAAAATATCCACTACAAAAACAATTATAAGCAGTTTTAATATAAAAATCTTTTAATTTATAATTGTAATCCATTTGTGAACCTTGTCCAGTATTTAATTTTCCTTGAAAATAATTGTTTTGTATTAAATCGTCAATACTATAAAAACTGCTTATAATTTTATTATTTTTTTTAGCAGATTCTATAACTTCACAATTATTTTTTTTCTTTCTTATTTTGCGACCAATGTATAATATTAATAATAAAAATATAATAAAAAAGAAAATTTTCATTGAATTGTCTTTTATACCATCAATTAATGAGCTCTCGTTCGCAGAATTCATATTTACTTTATATCTATATATTTTTATTAATAATTTAAAACAATGGTATAATATTTATAAAGTATATATGCCAGGTGGATTATTAAATATAATTGCTTTTGGAAATGCAAATATAATATTAAACGGGAATCCAACAAAAACGTTTTTTAAGACAGTTTATGCAAAATATACTAATTTTGGTATACAAAAATTTAGACTCGATTATCAAGGTTCTAGAGATTTAGATCCAAATAGCGAATCGATTTATACGTTTAAAGTTCCAAGGCACGCTGATTTATTAATGGATGCGTATTTTGTGTTTAGTATTCCAGATATATGGAGCACTATTTTGCCTCCTACTATCGTAAATGATTGTTGGAAACCATATCAATTTAAATGGATTGAAAATCTAGGAGCAAGTATAATTAAAAAAATTCGTATTTTAATTGGAACTCAAGTAATTCAAGAATACAATGGTGAATATATAAGATGTATGGTTGAAAGAGATTTTACAGAAGAAAAGAAAAAATTATTTAATGAAATGACTGGCAATATAACTGAATTAAATCAACCAGAAATATATGGTGGGAATCGCAATAACACATATCCAAATGCATTTTATAATTCGGATGAAGCAGGCACAGAACCATCTATAAATGGACGAAGGTTGTATATACCATTATGCCCATGGTTTATGAACAATAGTAAACTATCAGTTCCATTAGTTTGTTTACAATATAGTGAAATTACAATAGAAGTTACATTGCGTCCAATTAAGGAACTATTTACAATTAATAATGTAGTGTCTTCTGAAAAGGACGTGATAAATGTAACAAATGCTGATAATGTATATGAGAATGTTTTAGAAATTTTTTATAAAAGAATTCAACCAAATTTTGCAATAGAACGGCATAATATGTACAGATTTTTACAACCACCACCAACAATTGAATTAAATGAAGACGATTATTCAGATAAAACCACAAATTGGAATGCAGATGTTCATATTATTGCTAATTATGCATTTCTAACTCCAGAAGAAAATAAAATTTTTGCATTAAATGAACAAAAATATTTAATTAAAGATATAAAAACGACGGAATTTCGAGAAATATCAGAAACAAACAAAATAAAAATAGAAACAAATGCATTAGTTTCAAATTGGATGTGGTATTATCAAAGAAGCGATGTATATAAACGGAATGAATGGGGAAATTATACAAATTGGGAAACAAGTATTATTCCATATACATTAACAAAAGGAGAAATAGAAACTCCATTTACATTAGAAAATGTAGAACTTGGGCCGGGGCGAGATATTATACGAAATGGTCTAACTGATATATTAAGAGTGCCAACAAATCATCGTTTTGTACCAGTATATTCTATAACAAATAAAAAAAATATTTTATCTACATTTTCCATACATATTGACGGTAAAATAAGAGAATCTGAATTTGACGGAGGTGTATATTCTTTTATTGAAAAATATAGAAGCACAAAATCTAGCAACAATAATGGAATTTATCATTATAATTTTTGTTTAGATACTACAAATTATTTACAACCAACTGGTGCAATGAATTTAAATCGTTTTAAAAATATAGAATTTGAAATGACAACATTAACGCCACCAGTAGATCCAGATGCGGAATCCCTTGTTTTGTGTGATGACGATGGTGGAGTTATTGGTGTTACAAAATACAATACAAATTATTTATATACTTACAATATGTATTTATTTGAAGAAAGATACAATGTTTTGAGATTTATTTCGGGAAATGCTGGATTATTATTTTCAAGATAATTGTTTGTTATTATATATATATTATTATATATATAGATATCTAATATGGGCGATATAGAGGAAAAGGTAGATTTAATTACAGATGATATTATAAATCAAGTAACTGCTAGTTCAATTAATAACGATGATTTAGATGCGATTGGTAGTTATTTAAAAAAAAAAATAGAAACCAAACCGTATTCTGTATCAGAAGTTAATTTGGTAATTCAAGGTTTAGAAAAAAACATGAATAAGGTAAATTTCAATAAAAAAGATATAAAAAATATTTCTAAAAAAGTAAAACAAGATCTTATAATAAACAATAATAGTTTAAACCCATTGAATGATTTAAAGGGTTTGTCGACAACACAAAAAATCAAGACTATTTTTAAAATAATAGGAAGAACTATTTTAGATATATTAGATGATTATGTTGTATTATTAACAACTGTATTTATTTTATTAAATCTTCATTTACGCACAAAACTACCATCATCTATATTTTATCCAAGTAATCCAAATACATATCCATATGTATTTTTTGATAGCAGTAGTCGAGTAAAACAAAGATATTTAACATCGTGTGTAGCAACAGACGGATATTTAATGGGCGATGAAGTATTTGAAGACACCCCTGCGCGTCATTTCTCAAAAAGTGGAAAATTTGAAGTTAACAAAAAAACAAATATATGTAACATAAATGATCCACATAAACAAACACAAGAATGTAATGCGAATATTGATATGAATGATAGTTTTGGTAAATTTTTCCAACAAAATATTTCTTATGAAAACATGAATTTTTTTGCAAAAAAATTTATAGACTCAAATAGTTCAAAAACATCAATGGATTTAAATTTGTATAGTTTGATTAGTTATCTAGCGTTGTTTGTAAATTATAATGCAAATGGAAATATGCAAAGTGTAGACAATATGTTTAAAGGATTATTTAAAATTATATTTTCAAAATCGTCCATTAGTGTTATTTTTACTTTAATGTTAAGTTGGTTGTTTTATAATATGTTCCAAAATACGAAATATGTATTTAGTAACATGGTTCAAAAAACTCTATTCAGTGGTTCTGTAGATATAGGCAATGCAAATAAATATAATATATTAGGGAAATTTTTAAATATAATTTCAGGAGTATTTTCACCATTTTTAGTATTTTTTAAAATTATTTTTATGTTTATATATCCATTTGTATTGTTTCATTATTTTTGGGGATTTATAAATTATTCTTCTTATGCGTCATCTTTTCTAGTTAAAATAATTTGTTTTTTCGGAATTGCTTACGCTTTATTAAATTTCTTATCTTTTATGTTAGTATTATTTCAAGTATTTCAAAAAAATAATAAAAGTATTGACGATGTATTTTCTGAGTTTATAAAAGAAACTGTATTTTATGTAAAAACTGGAATTAAATGGTTAACCAAGGCAGTTTATGGAGTCCAAGAAGCAACTAAATCTGGAAAAGGAAAAGGCGCCCGTAGAAAGGGCGCCGAATCATTTGTTGGAAAAAAGAAAAAAAAGAAGAAAAAATCAGGAGACGGGGGCGGGGA
>Ga0315320_10000324_pt1 | contig 38301 bp, 23 predicted proteins | sample M140m21515metaG_FD_203458 | JGI IMG/M metagenome (GOLD analysis project Ga0315320, IMG submission 203458) | Ammonia-oxidizing marine archaeal communities from Monterey Bay, California, United States - M1 40m 21515 | ecosystem: Environmental > Aquatic > Marine > Coastal | place: USA: California... | reverse complement strand
TCTGGGCAACACGACCAACAGCACATGCTGATAGGGTCCAAACGTTCGATGGACAGCCTGTTTTATCGAAGACTCTGAAATAGGTGTTCAGATCAACAAACCCGATTCACTTCGATCCCCAGCAAGCTGCCGAGTTTTTCGATTTTGTCCGCGATGTGCCCCACGCCTATCGCGCAGTGGTGTGCCGGCGCGCCTTTCGACCAGTCGTTCATAAATCCTTTGGCTCCGAGACTGAATCGATAGCGGCTGTTCGTATTGCCGATCTGCATGATCGGTCCTTCGACCGACTCCCCTTCGGCGACTTGCAGCACCACCGAACCATCCCCGCGCTGCACCACCGATAGCAGGGTCACCGGACCATGCTGCACCGTCATCTGAATCGAAAGCCCCTTGCCTGGCTTTCCATGGTAGACTGATAAGGGCACCAGGCTTACCCGACCTTCCGCAATCGCGAAATGAGCTGGCCCGTCGTGACCGAGATAAAGCACATCATCCACAAAGTCACTAAGGTAGAATTCGGAAAACGAACCGCCCACTCCGAACAGGTCCATGATCTTCATCGCCTGCACGTTCTTTATCTCACACTCACCCGCCACCGGAATATTACGCCCGGTCAGTAACGTATTCCCCGCGATCACGGAAGTGACTATGTTTTCATATTCACCCGATCCTTCGTAATAGTAAGCCATCGAGCCGAGACGATGCTTGGCAACCAGTTTATCCAGAGCCACCGAAGTCTTCGCCGCCCGCTCCAGCTCTGCCTGTTCGCATTCTGTGGATACATCGTACTTCTCCCGAAACTCGCCAATCTTCGCAGCGACCTCGTCGTCGGTCACTGCTTGTCGCAGATCGAAGAGCTCGCACATTTCTAGAATTTCGAAATGGTTGCCGAATACGGCAGACTGCTGGGTCATGTCGCTATATACATCGAGCATACCGCAATAGTAGTGACCCAGAACGCCGACTCGATTTTCACTTATGCCCGCCATCACCTTCGCCGCATCCACCCAGTCTTCGATCTCCTTCCAGGCGGCTTCCTCCTGCAGGTATCCCGTCACAACGTGATAATCGATACCGGTACGATTGAAGACGCAGGCCAATTCAGGCACAGAGCAGGATTGGCAATGCTCCAGCCAAATACCCGTCATCACTCCACGGTCCCCTAATGCATTGAATTTCTCATAGTCGAGCTGCGCCACCGGCTGTATGTTCAGCATCACTACAGGAACATTCGCTTTTTGAACGACCCGCAAAACCGTCGAGGACAAAGCATAAGTGGATATGAACAAGAAAATCACCTCCACCTCTTCCCTTCGAAACAACGAGGCCGCACCGCCTGCTTTTTCCACGCTGTCCACCATACCCGCATCCACGAGCTCGATACCCATTCCCGCGATGCGATCGCGAATCTCGGCATGGTAGCCATTCAAGTTGCCCAACAGCCCGTCAAACTGCGGCCAGTAGGTATCGAGTCCTATTGAGAATATTCCTGCTTTCATTATACACTTTATATTCCTTGTTAATTCCAAATTAGTGAGCTCCCAAACTTCCTTGAAGATAGTTACCCAAACCGATCAACACCGTGGAAAGCGTGATCACCAAAATCCCCGTCACCAACAGACTAATCGCCTTCCGACCGCTGCCTTTCCACTCCTTCAGGTAAAGACTCCAGAGATTGCTCGCGATAATGATGAAGGACATATGCAACGTCCAGCTGGTGAAATCGTACCCTCCCATCTTGGTGGACCCCATGCCGTAAAACATAAACTGGAGGTACCAGGTGACTCCGGCGAGCGCTGCGAAACCATAATTCTTTAGTAAAGGCGCTTCAGACTTTCGATAGTCCCTCCAACTCCCTTGACGGATATTAAGAACCAAACACCACAATGCATTCGTAAGAAACCCGCCCAACAAGATCACGACCAGCGGAGCATTATTCACCCACAAGGGGTCCGCTCCTGCTTGCGCTGCCTCATCTCCAATCGGCTTCCCCGCAGCAAAACCAAAGGCCATACAGGCACTCATCAGACCCGAGAAAGTCGCCAGCATCAAACCGCGCCCCACATGAAACTCCTGCTTCTCATCCTCCTCCGGAGTAAGCCGCTTCTCCTTCAAACGCCCCGCGTATCCACAAATCCCAATACCGACTAAACAAACAATTATTCCCGCCATCACCACGCCACCCGGCGCAGTCGTCAGCAAACGCATAAAGCTCCCATCGTAGACCGCCGGAATCAAAGTCCCAAAGGCCGCGCAAAATCCAAGGACCACCGCATAGCCCAGCGACATTCCTAGATACCGCACTGACAAACCAAAGGTCAGTCCGCCAATTCCCCAGAGCACCCCAAACAAAAACGTCCAGGACAGGACCGAAGTCTCCACTCCGCCAAGGACCTTCCCAAGAGCGGGAACCGTCAACCAGGCCACCGCGATGGGAGCCAGTATCCACGAGAAAACGCCGTTCACCAGCCAGGCGCTTTCCCAAGACCAGTTTTTAACCTTTTTGAGCGGAAGATAAAAGCTGCCCGCCGCAAATCCGCCCAAGGCGTGCAAAATTACTCCAACAACTATCATATCTTTTGATCTTTGCTCATCTCAAAGAGAGCATAGTCTCTAGAGCGAAATTTTGGAATAGCGCTATTGATCTCAAATATGTATTTTTTGTCCAAGCTTCTCTTGCATCAATCCCCCAATTTCTCAAAGCTTTCAGACATGGACGAGCTCGCCCAATTCAAAGCTTTCAATCGCTACATTCCCGAAAACAAGGAAGCTAAGCGATGGGGCCTCGCCATCACGGATCTCGGATACACGCAGATTCCCGCAGGCAGCGCCTATCCGCCCGGCGAACACCCGGATAGCTATGCCTTCAACGTGAAAACTGGCCGCGTCCTATCCGAATACCAAATCATCTACATCACCCGCGGCGAGGGGAGCTTCTGGTCCGAAGCCAGCGGCGACAAAACCATCAAAGCCGGATCCCTCTTCCTACTCTTTCCAGGTATTCGCCATCGCTACCAACCCGCTCCCCAAACCGGCTGGGACGAGCACTGGATCGGTTTCTCAGGCGATCACGCCGAGCGATTGATGAATGAATTCTTCGCGCCCAAGCAGCCCGTCATTCAGATCGGCATGAATTCCGACCTGATGGCTTTATTCGCCGATGTTTGCGATTTAACCGAACACGAAGGCTTCGGCTTCCGCCGCATCATCGCCGCCAAAGCCATAGAAATCCTAGCCCGCGTCCAATCACTCTCTCAAGGCGGAACTCTGCGTTCGCCGCGCAACGAAAAACTGATACGGCAAAGCTGCTGCCTGCTAAACGATGCGCTCGAACGGAAATTCGACTTCACCGCACACGCCTCAGAAAACGGAATGAGCTACACCTCCTTCCGACGACTCTTCAAGCAGCACACCGGCCTATCCCCCAATCAATACCTGCTCGATCTCCGTATCCGCAAAGCCCAAACCCTTCTGACCAACACCGCCTTAAGTATACAACAAATCTCCGAAGAAACCGGCTTCGATTCGAGCTTCTACTTCTCCCGGTTCTTTAAGCAACGCACCGACCTCTCACCACTGAATTACCGGAAAGCGTTTCGATAAACTCCCACGACGTAGCTACGACGCGTATGCGGCGTGGAAATCATCAACAAACACCTACGAATCCTCAACCGTACTGATCCTGAAATTTTTGTAGAGCGCCGAACGAGTAAACATGTGACGTAACCCGACCCTCCCTGCTTCAACGGTCGGCAGCTTTGGGTTCATCATATGACAATAGTAGTCTTGGTCCGAATTTTGAATACGCATCAGAACCTCCCTATCCCGTTTGATCACCGTAATCTTGTGCGGCACGCCCGTCTCGAAAAGCCCTTCCGGAAAATAGTCCGGTTCCAGGTCCGATCCCTCTAGGCCGGTCGCGTTCGGCATATAGCGACGCGCTCGAATGTACTGAGTAGTATCTTCATCATTCGGGAAAGCCGCATAGCTAATGTGATAGGCATTCATGTGATCGAAGTACATGCGCATTGCTGGCACGCGCCGTAGTTCGCTCCACTCTGTAATGTCCTCCGAATACGGAGCCTCGCCGCTGCCCGTCACCTGAATATAAAGAATGTTGACGCAGTTCGTTTCCGAATCGAGCCGCGTGTAGTCGTATTCGATTTTCACATCGCCCTCAAAAACATCCTTCGTCCAAAGGACCATATGATGGGCGTCGTTCTTAAACTCGGACCCAGCGGTTAGCGTCATGCCTTCCGAGCCAGTCGTCACCGTCCCGACTTCACCATCCAGAAACCACTGCGGCTTCCAATCGCCCGTACAAGAGTCAGAAAAAACCTCCTGCCACGCCCCCTCGGAAGCTTGGTCGAATGCGGTTTGATCAGCACTGTTCTTCATTTCATTTTGGTTCGAGCAGCCGCAAAAAATCAGGCTAGCCACCATGAGAGTTAGAATCGATTTCATCATTTATCCTTCCAGCAAGTTCCATTAAAAATCCCGCTATCTAATCCGCATGAAAAACTTCCTGCAGCGGAATGCATACGGGCGAATTGTCAGGATTGGTTTCCATAATATCGCCCATGTAAGCCCACCACTTCTTCACGATCTCCGTTCGCGGCAGTTGGTCCGAGGTATGATTATCCGACAACTTCTGCACCGCGGAAAGCGTTAGGGTCTCCTCATCTAGGAATATCGAGTAATCGGATACGCCGGCTGACGAAAGTTCCGCCGACAATTCCGGCCAAATCTCATCGTGCCGCTTCTTATACTCCACCTCAAAGCCCGCTTTGAGTTTCATCTTAAATGCATTTCTCATCATAAATACTTCTCACTTTTTCACCGAATCGGTCCGGCGTCATTTATCTCAGTCGCTCCTGCCTCCTGCCCCGCAACGACTCCCTCAGGTGGTCGCATACCTGGGAACAATCTTTCATAGGTCTCTCTATCATGGCGATCAGGCGTCATGTCTTCAATCGCCGGAATCGAATCGCCCGTTCGCTCTTGCCAAGTATCGAGCATCGCTCGCATGCGTTCCATCGTTCCGTTCATTTCGGGATTTCCTGCCAAGTTGTTCAACTGTTTTGGATCCTTAGATACATCGAAAAGCCTCTCCCTAGCTCGCTTCGTCGAAAACGCCTCCGCTTCCTCGGGGCGCAATTTCCCCTCTTCCTTCAACCGAAGCAGCTCCACATAGGAAGCGGTTTCGGAATCCACCATTTGAAAGCTGTAGCTGCCAGGAACAAAATCCCTCATATACACGTAATCGCCGCAACGAACCATCCGCCCGCAGGATCGCTGCGTATGCCAATTGCGTTCGCCGAAAAGGATCTCCCGCGTCTGAACTTCAGGCTCGCGACAAATCGGCAGAAAACTAATGCCCTGAACCTGCGGCGCCACCGAAAGCCCAGCCACCTCCAGAATAGCAGGAGCGATATCGATAGCGCTCACCAGCGATTGAATCCGCGACCCTACCTTGAACTTCCCCTCCGGCCAATGAACGATCAACGGCGTCTTCATGCCGTCATCATACAAAGACGTCTTACTCCTCGGAAAGGGGCGACCATTGTCGCCCAATAGAATGATGGCGGTATTCTCGTAGACGCCCTGAGTCTTGAGTTCCTCCACCACACCTCCCACATAGCGATCGAAACGTCGCACCTCGTCGTAATAGCTCGCCATGTCCGCACGAGCGATGGGTGTGTCCGGCACCCCAGCGGGCACCACGATCTTAGACGCATCATGTGGCGTCTCTTCCGTATCCGCCTCCCAAGGACGGTGTGCATCGAAGGCTGCGAACCACATAAAGAACGGTTTATTCATCGGGCGTTCCTGAAGATGCTGCACCCAGTTTGCCGCTCCCGTCGGTTCTTCTGGATAATGCGCATCGTCCACGACATCAAAAGCGGGTCGAGTCGCTTCACCCATATGCCATTTGCCCGACATCACGCTGTAGTACCCCGCGTCCTTCAAAGCCTTCGGAAACATAAACTGCCCTTCCGGCAAAACCATATGCAGCTCAGGAGCTCCCGTATTATGCGGATAACGACCCGTGATGATGCTGCAGCGACTTGGACTGCAAGAACTCGCCGTCACATAGGCATTCTCGAAAAGGACGCCTCCCGCAGCCAATCCATCAATGGCCGGCGTTTTCACCGGTCCATCGAAACAACTGAAATCAGGCGAGATATCATCGGCGATGATCAGAACAACATTGGGCCGATCGGCCGCGTGCAAAGCGAAAGAAAACGCAAATCCAAGCTCTAGTGCCTGAGCGAAAAGCCGCTTCCCTACCCCCATAAAAATCCTAACCTTAATCATTCTCGTCCTCGACTAATTTCCCAAAGAGACTGGGCAATCTAATCACCAAGCATAACCCTTTCAATCTTCGCGACCCTTCGTGCTCTTCGTGGCCAACAAAAACCTCCCTCTAACAACATTAAAGCTTCTCAATCTCCACGAAGCGAAAGCCATTCGGCTTTCCGTCGATTTCCATGAAAGCCTCAAAGCTGAACGGGCCCGCCTCTAGTTCGATTTCATCGAATCGGCATTCGGATTCCGCATACAGTATTTCCTTCGTGAATACTTTATCACCGATCTTCATCGTCACCGGATGCGTTGCATTCAAAATTTCGCTCCAACGACAGGTAATCCGATAAATCCCAGCGGTTTTAACATTCAGGTCAAACACTCCGTTGTCGCCATCGAACAGTCCGCCACCCTTCCAATCCTGACGTGATAGCAATACCGGGTTCTCCCGCGCACTGCCAACCCAAGTTCGCACGGGCTCAAAACCAGAACTCATCACATCCTCGAACCAGGAATCGTAACGTTTCTTCAAACGTTCAACGACCTCCGGTCGCTTCGACGCAATATCATCCGTCTCCAATGGATCCCGACCCAAATCATAAAGCTCGAACTTCGCCGTCTCCAATGAATACGGTTCAATCCCTCGACCCACCGCCTGCACCAACTTATAGTCTCCGCTTCGTACCGCGACGTTGCGGTACTTGATTGGCTTCACCCCACGATGAAACTGATAATAGAATATTCGCTCTGGCCAATCCGCCTTGGAGTCCGACAGCAGCGGCAGCAAACTTTTACCGTCAAAGGATACCGATCTAGGAAACGGCACCTTACAGACATCCAAAATAGTGGGCATCAAATCCTCCACCGATCCCACCGTCTCTAGCCTTTTCCCTTTCCCCTTCGCACCTGGCAATTTTATGAACGCAGGAACGCGTATCCCATTTTCATACACATAGGTCTTTCGCCCCCGCAAACCGCTCTCCCACAAGTCGCTTTGCTTGTGCAAACTCGAAGTCCCGTTATCGCCGAGGAAAATGAACAAAGTATTGTCTGTCTCGCCCGCATCCTCGATGGCTCCTAATAGCTTTCCGAAGTTATCATCGATATTCGTGATCATCCCATAAAAACGAGCCGTCTCTTCGCTCAGCCCCACCTTCCGATACGGGTCCGCATACGAGTCCGCCACGGTCAGCGGATGGTGCGGCGTATTGGGAGCCCAATACACGAAAAAGGGCGCGTCTTTCGAAGACTCGACAAATTCCACTGCCGCGTCCGTGAAGACATCAACGCAATAGCCCTCGAACTCCCGCTCCACTCCGTTTTCGAGAAGCGGCGCATCGAAGTAATTATCACGCCCTAATGGACTATACGGAGCGCCGATCATGCCGCCCACATGTGTCAGCGAAGTATCGAAGCCCTGATCGATCGGTCGGGCCGGAGCATTATCGCCGAGATGCCATTTGCCAAACATACCGGTCCTGTAACCCGCCTCCTTGAGCACTTCAGCGATCGTCACTTCGTCGGGCCGCAGAATCGACCGGCCTTCCTGCGTATCAATCACCCCCGTCTTCAAAGCACTCCGCCCCGTCATCAAACTCGCCCGCGTCGGCGAGCACACCGGGCTGGCATAAAACTGATCGAAGACCGTCGCTCCTTCAGCAAAGCGATCCAACACGGGTGTATCCAAATGCGGATTCCCGTTAAAGCCTACATCACTGTAGCCCTGGTCGTCCGTCATGATCAGCACGACATTGGGCAGTTTTGACAATCCCGCCTGAGCCAGAACCACCCAGCAACCAAGCAAAACCAAAAATCTAAATCCGAGGTATTTCATAAAATGGAATGCGAGCCTTCCTTTTGCGCTATCGATAAAGCCCGTCAATCCCCACTGATTCTGACTGTCAGATTTCCCTGGGATTCTCATTCAAATCATAGAATCCCCCGAACGACTTTCGAGACCGCCGCCCCCAGCTTGCGGTGCTCTTCGGGTTCCCAGTGGACGCCGTCGACCGGGCTGCTTTGCACGACATCGCCCGCGTTGAACATGCGGATCTCGTTTTCTTCGCAGAACGCCCCCAGCGTGGACGCCAGCTGCTGCGACTTCTCCTCCGCCCCGATCAGAATGTCCTTGAACGGGCTCTGGCTCATATCCGCCAACGGAGGCGGGCAGATGACGAGCACCTCCGGCGCTTCACCCAAAATACGATGCGAGCTGTCGCGGGCCGTTTTCACCAGCCGACCAATGCTCCACGCGATATCCAAGGCCGATACGCGGAAGCGATTCTTAAAGTCGTTCGTACCCAGCATGATGATCAGCAAATCGAGAGGCATATGAGAATGGATCAGCGGGACGAGCTGCTTCAGACCGCTTTTGCCACCCTCAACCGGATCATCCCAAACGGTATTCCGCCCCGGCAAGCCCTCCTCGATCACGTAATAACCCTCGCCGAGCTTGTGCTGAAGCACGCCAGGCCAACGCGTCTGCCGATCATAGCGAGCTCCGCAATCGGGCGGGAAACCCCACGTATTCGAATCTCCAAAACACATAACTGTTTTCTGTTTTTTCATTGCTGAGAATGAGGGCGTGTTTGCAATAGATTTAAAGACTGAAAGAGGATCAAATCGAACCTGGAATGAATTCAAGAACCACTGAGGACACTGATAAGCACTGATATGATAGGATTAAGCCTAGTCATCAGTGTCCTCAGTGGTTAAAAATTACTGCCCAAGGAATTGAATAGAATCGACAGCCGTGCGGAACTCACGCGCGAGCATCCTGCCAACATGGCGGTGAACGACCGTCGAGGGGTGATTGCTGTGGTAGAAGTAATAGCTTTCCGGATCACCTTGAGGTGTGGTCTCCTGATCAAAGATGGAGCGGCCCGCACACGCCTCGGTGGTGTTCGTGATGCCGTAGCTGGCAGCTTCGAGCTTAGCCTTATCGAAAAATTCACCCCAACGGCTGGTTTGGATGGTGGCATCGGAAAACTCCTCCCCTAGCGCTGCCGGAAGGGCTCTCAGCACGGGATTCAATCGCGTGGCGACCTCGCTAAACGAACCGATTTGGGTGGGTAGTACTGCAATAAAAAAGCGCCGGGCCCCAACGGCATGCAAACGGCGCACCAGCAGGGTTACGTTATTGACCGTATCCACCGTCTCCAGACGACGGTCGTTCAATCCTCCGGCTATGAAAAACAGGGTGCGTTCCGGGTCGAAGGAAATCGCCCCGGATTGGACACCTGCAGCGAAGTCACTCACCTGGTTCCGCATCCCGTATTCCAGAAAGACATCCTTGATTTGCCTTCGATCGCCTTCGCCGGTACGCGCGCCGCTCACCGCATAATTCAGGCCCTTGTTGCCAGCGTCTGGATCTGTAGCGTGCGTGAAGGGAATGCCGAGTTCCCGAGCCGCGTAGACGATCGCAGTCGGGCCATTGCCATCCACGTATCCGGCACCGCTGTCACTGAAACTGTCACCGAAGGCGAATAGCTTGTTCCAGTGATTGGCCGACAGTTCCTCCGCCGGTGTTTCGGTTTCTTTAAGGATTGCCGAGGCAAAATCCTTACCCATGTCGAGCAAGCCTTGCGTACCGTAGTGTCCGGGATTACTTTCTGGATCCACCACTTCATAGTCGTCGGTATCAAACCAGGATACAAAGCGTGTATTTTCAGCTACCCGTACTTGAGTAGCGCGTACGATGGTCGCCTGGGTCGGATCGGTTTGTTCTCCAATCTCAGGAGGCTCGATACCTCCAAAGTGATCGAGTACACGGGCGATAATGAACGGCATATCGGGTGTATTGAACTCCTTGCGCATCACCTCGATGAAGTTGACCAAGTTAACTTCATAGGCGGACGCCTGCGATTCATAGGCATCGCTCTCGCCCTGCATCCAGAGCATGCCGGAAATTTCATATTCAATACCGGCATCATTCAGATTGGTCAGGGCCGCCTTGAAGGCGTCCATCATCTCAATGTAGTTTCTACCGGCGTATGGCTTGAAGTCATTATACAAGGCTTTGCCATTTGAACCGTATTTGATCAGACGAATATCATCACCCGGAAATGCCTTCACCACTGCATGTCCTAAGGAAACCTCAGGGCCAAAGCTTTCTGTATTGTTACCCATTCCCGGTGATAGGGACACCCAATCGTTCGATTTTCCCTGCCAAACTTTGACCTGCGGAAAAGGGCTGGCGTATGGTTCTTTCAAGTCTGCAGAAGCCCCTTGACCGACCATATTCGACTGGCCTCCCAAGAGAAAGACTCTCGTTAATCCGCCGCTCTCAGCACCCAGGTGCGCAACGAAAAAGAGGACGCATACAACGAACGATACGAATGCGCGATGGTATATAGGACAACTCATGATAAGTGAATGATTCTCACTTGTTGAAATCCAGTATCAGCTCGCGGTCACCTTTGCTGATTTTCACAATTCCGCTTTCGTATTTCGATTTCAGATACGGGCTATTCAAAACCATATCGGGAGCATAGTCGATTCGCTCTGCCCCCACAAAAGGCATTTCACTATTAGCCAGGTTGAAGGTTATCTCCTTCGCATCTTCGCCGCAGCCTCGGTACCGCAAAACATGAAATCCCGGCACTACCGTTTTATCGAGAATCAAGGGATTGTCCAAGACGTCGCCCATGAACGCTTCTAGCGTTTCGTGATGAACCCGACGTGAGGCTTCGAAGATCATTCCCGCATACTTGTCCTTCAGATAAATCATCTTCCGATCCGGGCTCCATTCGTAGCTTTCCTCCACCAATGGGCTGACCAGTCCCGGACTAGCATCATCTACCAGAATGGTCCAACCTTGGGCGTACTCGCCCATCACCGCTCTCGTCGCCAAGAACGCATCTCCGTATTTCAGAAAGATCCACCCGTCTTTTTCCACGATTCGATCATGCTGATCCCCCAAGTAAATCCCATATTCTAGATTCCCCTTCTGTTTAGCGGGAAACCAATCGGGATTCATCTGAGACCAACCTCGGCTCTGCTGCACCAGCATCACGTTCTCGTCCTGCACGGATCTGCAAAAGCCCACCGTCTTAGTAATCTTGTAATTCCCGTCTTCATCCTTCACCACGTCCGTAGGATAGACGCGTGGGCCATCCTCTCCTTTAAACGTGACTCCCTGCCAGCGCGCTTGATTGCTCAAATGGCTGTGGACCGCGCCTGGATGATCCATCTGGCAGCCGAGGATATAATCCGGCGTCACCCAACTATAACGCAACAAACGCGACTCCGTATCGCACAACAGCGTACGCTCCGCACCCAAAGGCCGAGGCCAAACATTTTCTTCCTCGCCGGGTTTGCGAGACAGGTAAGCGAACTCGCCAAGTCCCTGACGATCCAGGGCGATATCCCACAAAATCGGCTTCAATTCGTATCCACTGAGCAACTGCGCGAAAAAATGCGTTCCCGAACTCCCTTCGCCCCCAAAATAAAACCGAGCGAACTGATACATCGCATCGACCCAACGGGTTCCATCCGCTACCCGCGTCTTCGCGCCCCCTCGAACGCCGTTTAATTGATCCTGCGCCCAGTCCGCCCAAACCACATCCAAAAAACCTTCCACCTTTTTTGAAAGAGCAGGATCTTGGCAGAGATCGAATATATCCGTCAGGTAGGAAACGCTCACCGCCATATACCCCGGAGAAGCGACTTCCAGAAAGAATCCCTTCTGGGCTCTTTCGGAGAAATACTCATCAAAGTAGTCAACCCATGCCTTATAGTGGTCGGCCGCAGTGTAGGTTTTCCCGTCCTTCTCCTTCGCCCGCCCCTCAGGCCCATCCACCGCATCCTTTGCATACATGCGATGAAACCAGTACATATTGCCGCCGCCCGTGCCCAAATCTGGATACACGCGATCTTTGTACTCCGGCTCGTTCATGAAAATCTGCGACGAAATCAGACTACTGACCTTGGCCACCAAATCATGGTTTTCGCTTCCGATCATCCACCAAGTGCTTTTTCGGGCTAGGTGAATATCATCCTTATCCTTCATCCTATCCCAGAGTAATGCTAAAAGCGCTTTTTCCGTTTCCGGATACAAGCGCCCTGGCGAAACAGAACCTTTCGATCCAAACGCATAATACATATGATAGAACTGCTGATTGATCGCCAAACACCAGTGATCATTCAACCTGAACTTCTGCTGCACCTCCGGATCCTCCGTCGTGAGAATATCCAGCAGCTGCACGTTCGTCTGATCGAGGTCCTTCCCCAACCATAAATTCGCGAAATACGGACAAAAAGCCTGTCTCAAGCCCTCCCCCGTTGCATTTGAAAAGGCCTGCTCAATACGAGCTTTTTTCGTAGCCGCAGCCTGGTCGATGTTCTTCTGGATACTCCCTTCGGAAAAAACGAAGCCCTGATCCTCCAACGGATTTTCAAAGACTTCTTCCGCTCTCGCGAATGAGGACAACGCCAAAACGGCAAACAACGTGGGTACAATTTTTTTCATCAAATCAGAGCTCTCGGAAAAGTTTGGTCGATGCAGCCTTCAACGACCATCACTCTTCTCTGACTTTGGCCACCTCTCTAGTCCAATCGAATAAATTCTGACTGTCAGAAGTCTATCGAAGTTACATTGATGCCCGACCGAAGCATTGTGATCGAGATCAATCGCAGCACAGGCGTTTTGCCTTGGTAAAAACAGGCTGGAAGCCTATGCCACTCTTTAGCGCTTCATCACACAACTTCCCCATGAAAGACCTAAGTCGCCGTAATTTCATTCGCGCCACCTCCCTGCTCGCTGCCACCGCAACGCCTTCGCTCTACGCTGCGGACGCGAACGACACGAAAGGCGCTAAACCAGCCCCCAGTCCAAAGCCGACTAAAGGACCGACTCAAGTGAGTTGGCTCGAGGGAGGCCGCATCCAACCACTCGCGGGCTCCGCTTTTGGCGTGCCTTGGCCCATGGGTCAGCAAGCGGCCGATACGACCTTCACGCTCCGCACGCCCCAGGGCAAGAAGGTGCCGATGCAAACCTGGACCACCGCGACTTGGCCCGATGGCAGTTTGAAATGGACGGGACACGCCATCTCCCCGGATAGCCCCGCCGCGGAACATTTCCGTATCGCCCCGGGCAAACCCACCATTCCCCGCAATCCGGTCAGCGTCGAAGAAGCGGCGGAAGCGATTTTCGTCGATACCAGCATCATTCGCTGCGAAATCCCGCGACAAGGCGACACCCTCATAAAATCCGTCAAACGTGGCGACACCACCATCCTAAGCAAGGGACACCTATGCGGCACCCGTCAAGATAGCCCCGATCAGGGAACGCCGGTTGAGGCATTCACCAGCCAAATCGAGACGGTCGACGTCGAGCAATCCGGACCCGTTCGAGTGGTCGTCAAAGTCGATGGGACACATAAAGCCGAAGGCCAGCGCAAATGGCTGCCCTTCTCCGTTCGCTTGTACTTTCACGCCGGAAGCGACGGTATCCGCATGACGCATACCTTCGTCTTCGACGGCGACGAGCACACCGACTTCATCAGCAGCCTCGGTGTACGTTTCAGCGTTCCCATGCGCGACGAACCTTACAATCGTCACATCCGCTTCGCAGGCCAGAAACAAGGCCTGTGGGCTGAATCCGTCCAAGGCCTAACGGGCTTAAGCCGCGATCCCGGCGAGGCGGTTCGAACCGCACAGCTGTCAGGGGAAAAGGTTCCCGATATCAGAACATGGCCTGAGAACGTCAGCGCACGCATTCACTGGGTTCCCACCTGGGGGGACTTCAGTCTGTCCCAACTCAACGCCAACGGCTTTTCCCTTAAAAAGCGCACGAAGCCCGGCCATGGCTGGATCAACGCGGATCAAGGTCACCGGACCGACGGTCTCGGCTACGTCGGCGGAGCGAGCGGGGGCGTCGCCTTTGGCATGCGGGACTTTTGGAAGCTTCACCCCACTCAGCTAGACATTCGCGACGCAGCCACCGACGAGGCTCACGTCACAATATGGATGTATTCACCCGAGGCCCCTCCCATGGATATCCGCTTCTACCATGATGGCATGGGACAGGACATCGAAGGCCCTTTGCCCGACGTAAACATCGAAGGCATCGAATCAAGCGTTCCCGATCTCCCCTACGAGAAACAGGTCGACGCCTTGTACATAACGTACGAGGATTACGAACCTGGTTTTGGCAGCCCTCATGGCGTCGCCCGTTCTTCCGACATTCTTCTTTGGGCCAAGGCGTCCACCCCGTCCCGAGAAACGCTCGCAAGTCTCGCGGACGCCGTAGCCCGCCCGCCTCAATTGGTCCCACGGCCCGGCGATATTCACCGAGCTCAGGTCTTCAGCAACATGTGGAATCTTCCCAATCGCTCCACACCCAATCTCGCGAAAATCGAGGACCGGCTCGATTGGTCCATTCAGTTTTATCACGACCAAGTCGAGCAGCGACACTGGTATGGGTTTTGGGACTACGGCGATGTCATGCACACCTACGACGCAGATCGCCATGTCTGGCGCTACGACGTCGGCGGCTACGCGTGGGACAACTCCGAACTTTCAAGCGACATGTGGCTCTGGTACACATTCTTGAGAAGCGGCGACCCGAAAGCCTTCCGCTTAGCCGAGGCCATGAATCGCCACAATCGCGACGTGGATATTTACCACCTCGGTCGTTTCGTCGGCTTCGGCACACGCCACAATGTCCAGCATTGGGGTTGCAGCGCCAAGCAACTGCGAATCAGCACCTGCATGAACCGCCGCTTTCATTATTTCCTGACCACGGACGAACGTACCGGCGACGTCCTCCAGGAAGTCATCGAAGCGGATCGACAACTGGCTACATTAAATGCCCGCCGCAAAGTCGCCTTCGATCCGAATAAAAAGGACTTCAATGAACCCGCGAACTCGGAGCAATGCCGTATTTCAGTAGGCACCGACTACGGAGCCACCGTATCGAATTGGCTTACAGCCTGGGAACGCACCGGCAGCCCCAAGTATCGTGACTGGATCGAAAACAGCATGCAATCCATCGGCAATGCCAAGTGGGGCTTCTTCTCGAACCGATTTATATTTGACCCGATCACGAAACGCATGTCCCCCATTGAAGGAGAACCGCCGATGGCTTCCCATCTGAGTATCATGTTTGGATTGCCCGAGGTAGTCGCAGAACTGATACAACTTCTCGACGTTCCGAAATTCGAGAAAGCCTGGCTCCAGTACTGCGAGCTCTGCAATGCTCCTAAAGAAATTTCGAGCCAGGTTCTAGGCGAGAGCTATAAAGCGCCTAGTTTCACGAATTCCCACTCGCGCATCATCGCCTACGCAGCAGCCCTTAAGGGCGACAACAAACTAGCCGCCCGAGCCGCAGCCGATTTCCTGGATCATCAATGGAAAGACTGGAAACCGAAACTCGAAACCGAACATATCGACGGAACCGAGGTCCTTAACCCCATCGACGAAGCCACCTGGGTGTCCACCAACGGAGCCGCCCAATGGGGACTCGCTGCCATCCAAGCCTCTGCACTGATTCCCAAAGCCGTGAGCGAGCATTAGAGTGTGTCCGGGAATAGAGAAACCCAATAGAGGGCTGCTGGCCTCAGCGGCCGCAGATCCCAATCAAACCAATACGGATATTGAGGCCATCAATTCCACCGGACTGACGGGTCAGCGACCCAACCTACAGCATCCAAATGTAGGTCGCCTCGCTGAGGCGACACTTCCCAATCCGATTGGAGGATCAGTGCCCATCCTGCAGAGCAAATGGCGGATCGCCCCATCTGAGATCCTGCGCGAACCTAAAGAACTAAGCTGACTACCCTCTCTGTCCTAACCCTAGTCCAATCCACTAAGTTCTGACTGTCAGAATTTTTGTGAAGTTACATGTCGGAGCTACGGAATCATGGTTGTTTGAGAATACAAAAAGAATGAAACTAAGAATCGCCCTCATAGGCACTGGCGTCATTGCCGGCCATCATGTTCGCCTGAACGCAGAGCCGGACGCAATCATCTTTCCCGATGGCGAAGCGGAATTCGTCGCCGTGATGGATGTGGACGAAGAACGGGCCGGCGACTTCGCAAAGAAGTTCGGCATCCCGAGGGTCTACACCGACGTAGATGAACTTCTCGAAAAGGAGAAGCCGCATATCGTGTGCGTCACCACGCCCCCGCAAAGCCACGCTGAGCTTTCCATCAAGGCCATGGAGGCTAGTGCCTGGGTCCTGTGCGAGAAACCACTCTGTGGCTCTCTGCGAGAACTCGATGCGATCCGTGCCGCTGAAACGCGTACGGGCATGCACTGCTCTTCCGTCTACCAATTCCGCTTCGGGGGCGCCCCGCAGCACATCAAACGCATGATTGACGAAGAAGTCGCCGGAAAACCTCTGGTCGGCACCTGTCACACCACCTGGTATCGAGATCCTGATTACTACGAGGTCGACTGGCGCGGCACCTGGGCCAGCGAGCTCGGCGGACCGACCATGATCCATGGTATCCACGCCATGGATGCCTTTCTTTGGGCGATGGGAGATTGGGTGGAAGTTCGAGCTCTCTGCTCCACCTTGGACCGCGATATCGAAGTGGAGGATATTTCATCGGCCAGCGTGCTTTTCAGCAATGGAGCCATCGGCAGTATCCTGAACTCCATTCTATGCCCGCATGAACGCACCTTCCTGCGCTACGATTTTCAACAGGGAACCGCGTGGACCGAGGCCGCTCTTTACGATCTAAACAGGGACAAGTGGCGCTTCAAGACGCTCGATACGATGGATCCGGAAAAAGCCGAAACTTTCAAGACGATCACCGACGATACCGTCACCAAACAGCCCTCCCAGCTAAAGGCAATGGTGGCCGACTACCAGGCTGGACGCCCTCCACTGGTAAGCGGACCTGAAGCGCGGCGCACCATCGAGTTCATCACCGCCCTATACAAATCCGCCGCTACCGGTCGACCGGTCAAACCGGGAACTATTGTCGAAGGTGATCCCTTCTACGAACACGTGGGCGGCACCTTCGCCCAAACGAGCAGTGAATAATGAGATTTTTGCCCACAGATTACCCTGATGAACACAGATATGAATCTTGTAGCCGGAAATCACTCAACCACGGAGAACACTGAGGAACGGAGTCGTAACCAAATGGAGGTTTTGATAGACACAAAGAGGCACAAAAAGACACAAAGATCTTCGCATGTATGGAATTTCTTGTGCCTCTTTGTGGCCATTCTCTATCAACATTCTATCAATTATCGATTATCAAAACCTCCTATCTGAGTATATCTGCGGGCAAAAAAAATTTCATCAACCAAAATGAATCTAACATCTGAATACATAGAGGACAAAACCCTACGGGTCCGCTACGGAGATTTAATTCTCTTCGACTACGTTTACCGACCGGACACGAATAAGCAGTATTGCCCCCGTCCTTACTTCCACCCGATACGGGCCCTCTCCGGCGATGTTCTCACCAATCTACGCCCGGCCGACCACCCTTGGCACCAGGGACTGAGCCTGACCATGAGTTCGGTCAACGGAATGAATTTCTGGGGAGGCCACACCTATAGCAAAGAAACGGGCGAATACGCGAACATCGACAATGTCGGCACGCAGCTCCACCGCGATTGGGTCGATGAGAAAGCGCTCGAAAACGGATACGCATGGACCGAGACCCTCGACTGGATCGGACCGCAGCGACAACAGGTTTTCACCGAAACCCGCACCCTCATCGTTCGCGACATCGATCCGGAGATCGGACTCTGGCGACTGGTCTGGGAAAGCGAGATCACCAATACGCTCGGCGAAACGATTTACCACAACTCCTACAATTCCGGCGAAGGCTTAGAAGGATCTGGATACACCGGCCTTTTCCTGCGGATGAGCCGGGGATTCGACAGGACAGGCACCCATATTTTCGACGGAAAGGACATCCCTGAGTGGGACGACTACCACGACGGCGAAACCATCTTGGATTCACCTGATCAACTCAATGGTTGGCAGAGCTCCCGTCTCGCCTACCAAGGCATTTTCGACACCTCCCTTAATGGGTGCCTGTTGCTCTGCGAAGACCTCACCGAAAACCCGCCCTACACCCACCATTGGTTTTGCCGCCCGCAATTTCCCTGCCTCGCCTGGTCAACCGCCTATCACGATACCAATACGATAGGCATTGGCGAAACGTTCAACCTAAAGCACAGCCTCGGAATAGCCAACGGTCTCTGGACAAAAGACAGAGCTCAAACACTATGGATGGGCGCCTGATAAAATCGCCTGAATTTTTTAACCACAGATTTCACAGAGAACACAGATATGAATCCTAAAGCCTTTTTAATAAGTCCGCTTTCTCTCCATTACAAAATAGTAGGAGCGGGTTTACCCCGCGATATCATAGTTTCACGAAGAATTAATTAAAGGAATCGCTGGGTAAACCCGCTCCTACGATGAATTATTAAACAGACTCTTACAGAACATCTGTCAAAACTCAAAACCCAATTATCTGTGCTCTCTGTGTAATCTGTGGTTAAGCTTCTATAAAACACACCATCAAAACCCAATGAAATCCCTATTCCACTTCACCGCCTGCGTTCTGGCTTGCCTGACCCTGTTATCAAGCGCATCCGGGGCCGACCTATTGTCGATTATCAAGGATCGTCAGGAAAAGGAATCGTCAACCTGGCGACAGGAATCCCTGGCCCAGGAACACGAGGAAGCATTCATTCGATTGTGGGATGAGCTTCGAAATACCGACACTCCCATTTCCGTACTGCAGGCGTTTTCTTTCAACGCGATTAAATTAGGCGAACTCTCCGACGCAGTTTCCCTTAATCACGGCATCGAGTCCCGAGCGATCGGTCACGCCACGCGCAGTCTCCCCCAGCAGCAATGGAACAGCTGGCTTGGGCAACTACAAACGCTGGGATACTCCCTTTATCAAAGCGAATGGCATCACAAGCAGTTCGATGAAAAACCTGGCGGACAAAACGAGTCGATCTTTTCGTTTTCGCTGCACGTCGAACACAAGACGTCTCAGCTCCGACTCATCGCCGATGGACGCATCAAAGTGCTTTGGCTGAAGGAAAAGAATAATAAGGGTATCTTCGTTCCGGATACCATTGAAGTGACAGAGCTGGAAATTCTCCAACGAAAAGGCCAACCCCTCTTTAAACGCCTGGGAGCCTTCGATATCGCTTCCCAGAAACGCGGTCCCGTCCTCGTTCATGATCTCGATGGCGACGGACGATCGGAAATAATCCTCCCGGCCGCCAATCAAATTGCGTGGAACAATCCAGAGACCGAATACAGCCTAAAACCGTTTACTTCCGTTATCGTCAACGCAGCCCGCTCTGCTATCCTAGGAGATTTCGATGCCGATGGATACACAGATATGATCGTCGAAGGATCCATCTACCCGAACGAGAACAGCCCGCTTGCGAGCGGCTTGTTTCTCTTCCAAGGTACCAACAAGGGAACGTTCTTGGAAATGCCCAAGCTTATTGACGCAGGCTCCAATCTCATCATCCAAGGCGACACGACGATGAGCTGCGGGGATATCGACGGGGATGGCGATCTCGATTTATGGATAGGCCACTACAAGCTCCCCTACGACGGAGGCGCCATGCCAACGCCCTACTACGATGCCAATGACGGCTATCCCTCTTTCCTGCTTATCAACGAAGGCAATGGCTTGCGGTTTACCGAATCCGCGGCCACTCGAGGACTGAAGGAGAAACTGCACCGGCGTGTATTCTCGGGTTCCTTCGTCGACTACGACAATGACCTAGACCTAGATCTCCTGATGGTGAGCGACTTTTCCGGCGTCGACCTGTTTCGAAACAAAGGGGACGGCCATTTTGAAGACGTCACTGCAGAAGCAATCGAAGAGCGTTCCTCATTCGGAATGGGTCACTCCTTTGGCGATTTCAATCACGATGGATTCCTGGATATGTACGTCATTGGCATGTCATCCACCACCGCAGGACGACTCCATCAAATGGGACTCGCCCCCGAAGATTTCGACGATCTAACCAATATGCGGATACCGATGACCTACGGGAACCGACTCTACTATTCCCAAGGCGACGGCACCTTCAAGCAACCCAAAGTCAATGACCAGGTAGCGCGAACCGGCTGGTCTTGGGGCGTCGTCACGGTGGATTTCGACAATGACGGCAATTTAGATTTCTACGTGGCAAACGGGCATGACAGCAACACCACCTCCAAGGACTACTGCACCAGTTACTGGACCGACGACATCTACCGCGGATCATCTTTGAAAAGCCCCCTATTCGATAAATACTTTTCCGAAAAACTGGGCATCAAGGAAGACAACGGAGTTTCCTGGAATGGCTTCGAGCACAATTTCCTTTTCATGCACATGTCAGATGGCTCGACGCGCAACCTCTCCTTTCTTGCAGGCGTGGCCCTCGAGAACGATAGTCGCATGGTGATTGCCGACGATGTTAACATGGATGGCAAACTGGATCTGATCATCGATTCCAACCCGCCCAATTGGAATCCCCAAACCCAAGGCAATGTCCTTGAAGTGTATTTGAACCAAATGCCTTCGACCGGCAATTTCATCGGCGTTCGACTTCAGGACAAAGCCGGAGCCCCCTCATCGACCGCCGCCAAAATAGTGATCTCCACCGGAGGCCAAATCCAGGCAGCTGCTAATGTCAATGGCGACTCCTACGAATCGCAACACGCCGCCAGCAAGCACTTCGGCATCGGAGACAACGATCAGGTCGACTACATTGAAGTGACCTGGATCAATGGCTCCAAGAAACGAATCGATAACCCAGCAGTGAACCAATACCACCTGATCGAGTATTAAGAATTCGAACTTATTATCCGCGTCGCGGATACCTATTTGCCTCGCAGAGGCAACAAGCGAGGTACGAGCGTTGTTAGAATTCTATTTTAAAACATCGCTCTCTCTTCGTTCGCTAGTTCCCTCCTACGTCAGGAAATAGGTGTCTCTGCGAGCCAATAGGTTTGAGATTTCAAGGTATTCCATTTTTCTGAGGACCATTTCCAATGTTCCGTTCATCACTCATCTTCGTACTTCTAAGCGCTTGCGTCTTTAGCCCCCTGACTTCCTTCGCTTCCGATGAGGAAACGCGAACGATGGTCGATCGCCTAGCCGCGATCGAACGATCGCAGAATCCGGCCAACAACGGCTACCTAAACGATCAGCGGGCGACTTACATGCGGCAGTCCCTATCGAACGACATACCGATGGGCGAGCAGATCATGGAGCGCTACAAACTGGCCGAAGAATACGTGCGGGCCAATCAAAACGAGAACGCCATCAATGTGATTGAAGAGATCCATACTAAGATCGCCCATATACCGAAAGAGAGCATTCGGGCGATTCTTCGTGATTTCAACAATCTCTTGGCTCTGGCTTGGATCCGTTTTGGCGAGCAGGAAAATTGCGTCCAGAATCATTCTTCAGATTCCTGCCTGTTTCCAATATCAGGAAACGGAATCCACCAACTGACACGTGGATCGACCGAGGCCACCAAGGTTCTGCGGAAACACCTCGAATTCGATCCGGACGACTTGGAAGCCCAATGGCTGATCAACCTCGCCGCTATGACCTTAGGCGACTACCCCGAGGCAGTACCTCCCCAATTTCGCATTTCTCCTCGAGCCCTCGAATCTGATTACACCCTGCCCCGTTTTTCGGATATCGCTCCCGCAGCGGGAATTGCCATCAATGGACTGGCCGGTGGCGGCGCCATGACGGATTTCAATAACGATGGTTTTTTAGATTTGATGGTTTCCTCTTGGTCCTTGGAAGATCAGGTCCATCTCCTGATCAACAATGGCGACGGCACCTTCGAGAATCAGACCGAAGACGCGGGAATCTTGGGCATCACCGGGGGGCTCAACATGCAATACGCCGACTACGATAACGACGGCGACTCGGATGTCTTGGTTCTGCGCGGAGCCTGGTTATTCGGAGCAGGCCACCACCCGAATTCTCTCCTACGTAACAATGGAGACGGCAGCTTCAGCGATGTCACCGAATCCGCAGGCCTGCTCAGTTTTCGGCCAACCCAAACCGCCGCCTGGGCAGACTTCAACAACGACGGCTGGCTGGACGTCTATATCGGCAACGAACAAACCGAACGAGATCCACACCCCTGCGAATTGTATTTAAACAACAAGGACGGAACTTTTACCGAGCATGCCTCCAGGGCGGGCATCACCGTAAACGCCTGGGTAAAAGGCATCAGCAGCGGCGATTTCGACAACGATGGCTGGCCCGACCTGTATGTCTCCGTACTGGATGGACCCAACAAGCTATTTCGAAATAAGGGTTTAGATCCAAATGGCGAACTCGCCTTCGAAGATGTTTCGCGCCAAGCAGGCGTCACCGAACCAATCAGTTCTTTCCCCTGCTGGTTTTGGGATTACGACAATGACGGCTGGGAGGATTTGTTTGTCGCGGGATACCAACTGAGCGGCATCGGCGCCGTTACAGATTCCTACTTGGGAAGAGACTCTGAAATTGAGACGCCTCGAATTTACCGCAACCAAGGAGATGGCACCTTCAAAGACGTATCCGCCTCATCAGGTCTGGAGCAATGCTGGCTGCCTATGGGCTCCAATTTCGGCGACCTCGACAACGACGGATTTCTCGATTTCTACGTAGGAACCGGCGACCCTTCGATGGATGTCATCATGCCCAACAAAATGTATCGTAACAATGGAGGCAGAACCTTTCAGGACGTAACGACTACCGGCGGTTTCGGTCACTTGCAGAAAGGACACGCAGTCTCCTTTGGCGACTTCGACAACGACGGCGACCAAGATATACATACCGTAATGGGCGGAGCCTATTCAGGAGATCGCTACATGAACGCCCTTTTCGAAAACCCAGGAAATGACAACAAATGGCTCAAGCTCAAACTAGTCGGCGCCACTTCGAATCGAGGAGCCTACGGAGCCCGTATCCACGTCCGGATACAAATGCCGAACGGTTCCCGATCGATTTACAAAACCGTAGGTACGGGAAGCAGTTTCGGAGGCAACCCAACACGACAAGCGATAGGACTAGGAAATGCCGATTCCATTGAATCAGTCACAATTTCGTGGCCCACATCCAAGACGAAGCAGGTTTTCGAAAACGTGGAGCTCAACCAAGCCTACCACATCCACGAGAACTCAAAATCGCTAGAGCCCATCAAGCTTCCAGCACTGAGAACCCAGGAAAACCCTAAGCACGTCCATCAACACTAGGGCTTTGTGTTGTAGTCGCCGCAGTCCACCCATCGAGGCCTGAAAGGCACAGTTGGGCCCAAGCCACACCCTCCTAATCATCTACGCCACAAAATCTTGCTAACCGTAACGTTACGGTTCACGGTTTATGGATGATTTTCAATGCCATTGATAAGAAAAAATCAGAGTTAGACGCTCTCCGCCCGCTCTCAGGCGAACTAGTAAAGAACCTGGAAGAATGGTTCCGCATTGAACTCACTTATACGAGCAATGCGATCGAGGGCAATACGCTCACACGCCGTGAAACGGCCTTGGTCGTGGAAAAAGGCATTACCGTCGGGGGCAAGACTCTGGCGGAACATCTTGAAGCAACCAATCACGCCGAAGCGCTTGATTGGGCTAAGGGCCAAATAAAACGAAGGCCCAATCAAATCTCATTCCAAGATACGCTTCGTATCCACAATCTCATATTAAAAGGAATCGATGATGCTCACGCGGGACACTACCGCAGCGTGCCCGTTCGCGTTTCAGGATCAACGGTCGTTTTCCAGAATCCACGCAAAGTCCCCGATCTGATGGACGCATTTCACAATTGGCTGAAAACCAAGCCCAAACTGCATCCAATCGAGCTTGCCGCAGAAGCTCATTACCGCCTCGTCACCATCCATCCCTTCGTCGACGGCAACGGAAGAACGGCTCGACTGCTGATGAATCTGATTTTGATAATGCAAGGTTATCCACCCGCCTTTATCCGAAAGCGGGACAGACTCAATTACATAGCCACTCTCGAAAAAGCCCAAACCGGCGGGCCCAAAGACCCATTCGTAAAGCTCATTAGCAAAGCAGTCGAACGTTCATTCGACATCTACTTGAAAGCCGTTCTCCAAGAAGAGGATTCGAGTCAGACTGAGAGCGATGCGCTTCTGAAGATCGGCGAACTAGCAAAACGTATCGGCGTACCTAACTCTACAATACGCCACTGGACAAAGGAAGGACTTCTTGAAGTTGCTGAGACAACCCATTCAGGCTACCAAATGTATAACGTCGATATGATCGAACGCATAGAAAAGATAATGGCTCTCAAAGAGAAACGACTGACTCTAGAGGAAATCAAAAAGCAATTACACGAATAGCCGCCCTACAAGCGAAATGCAGGATTCCCACGCAGCGCTTCCCTTCGACGAAGCTCAGGATCAACAACGACGTAGCTACTCGAGGAACTCGAGTGGATTTTGCAATGGGAACGGGAGCTTTCGACCAGCGCTCCAAACAAAAAAAGGCGCCCAACCGAAACTGGGCGCCCTACACTAGTACAAACTACATGAACTACAAATTCATCGTACAAGACAGCGATGACCGACTAGAATTTCAAGCGAGCTGAAAGCTCGAGCCAAGTCGGTGCGCCGATACGATAGAGAGCGACCGATCCATCTGGATTTGCTCGGACGGGAATCAAGTCGTCATCCGACGTTAGATTTCGGATACGAGCTTGAAGCCTTAAGTCATGCCCATCGAAAACCTTCGTGTCGTAGGTAACCCAAGCATCAACATTGAGTTCCTCCGATCCAAAGTACTGCGTATCATGATCCGGTACGGTCACTCCCTCCACTTGCTTGAGGGCTGTTCCAATGATCGCCTTGTCTTGCCAACGAAGTCCTGTACCCACTCCAAATCCAGACAACCATTCGGGACCGGAATCACCATCGAAGGTATAGTTCGTCAGCAGGTTCCAGCGCCACTTCCGAAGCTCTTGAAGCGTTCCCCCTTCAGGCGAGGTTTTCTGCGCTGTCGAGCTTAGGAGGCCAGAACTTCTATAACTGAGGATAGCCTCTGGATTGATCGAACCATCCGTTAGATAGGGATCAGAAACGGTGAAGAGATTGCCCATTTTGGAATCGTTGAAGACTTCCGCAACTATTCTCTTATTCTCAGCAGCCAAGTCCGTCATCACATTGCTCACCTGGACCTCAGCGCTGGCGGCATTGAAGTGCCAGCGCCAATTCTTCGTGGGAGCGTAGGAAAGCTCAATCTCAGTACCTTCGGTGACCGTATCCTGATAGATATTGGTAGAGGTTCCGGCTATATTATCAGCCATCCACATTCCGTCAGGCTCTTGCCTGAAATTCGCAGATTCGAGAAACCCTGGCTTGAAAATCGTATCCAGATTCCACCCAGCAGCGGCCAACGCCTCGGGCGTATTGTAATTCATAACATTGCCAATAATGCCAAATGGATTCGGGATCGTACCCGTAATCTTGGAGTTAGCCTGACTCGAATCGAATTTGTTGACCCTCAGGTGAAGCTTTTGGTCCAATGCAGTGACCGAGAACCCATATTCTTCAGTTACACCGGTTTGAAACGGCGCTGCCTCGTTGAATATATTGCGACCGGCAGCGCCTGCAGCGAAATTCGAGGAATCGACGTAGTGAACGCTCAAGCCAAGGCCTTCGGGCATCCACTCGTCGGGAGCATGACCCACCACGCCGTAACTAGCCTGGCTTTCCGAAACATCGATAAAAGGATCTCCGACCTCTGGAAGATCAGGCGGATACAAACCGGTCACGGGATCCGCAACCTGAGCGCCAGTAGCCTGGGTCACCGAATCGCTACGCCAAGAAGCAGTCGTGACGACGTTGCCACCTAGAAAGTGACTCTGGAGAATCGCCGATTTGGACTCAATGCCTTCTTGAGACCGTGGATTACCCCAGACCCAAACTTGCGAGGGATTGTTCCGATAGGTATTCCATGCGACCGAGCCCTCTTCGAATTGACTATTATACGGATTCCAAACCAGCGCATTGTCCGTGCTGACCGGAACCTGAACCGCAGTTACTCCTTGGATATCGGAAGAATCCAGCGAACTCGCATTGACCAAGGACGAACCCAAATACTGGAGCATCGTGTTACGAGTGGTGGAGGGGCTTCTTGAACTCAATCCAGCTGCATTGGCAGCGTCGAGACCAGGACCTCCTCTGGCGAGATTAACGGAAAATGTGCTATCCGCTTTCGCATACATGCGATTGGGAGCCGTATTGGAAAACTTTTGATCTTGAGCCACGACCGTCAAGGTGTGCTTGCCAAGATGCTTCATCCAACCATCGCCCATTTCCTCTTCGAAATCGTAATTGGCAAACCCGATCGCTTGAAAGGCTTCCCGGTGCCGAACGGTGCTCTGAGTGTAGCCGCGTCCGCCAATGAAGGGACGTCCATAATTAGGATTCGTCGATCCATCCATCAGAACCGTATTGATATCGACATTCAAGGTGTTGGCACTCGAAGCGGAAGTAGCCTCCGAAAGGTTGGCCCGCCAGTATTGATCGGAGTAAGAAAGTTCGATACCGACTTTATCGTCCAACCACGTTTTCTCGATCGACAATTTCTCCGCATTGAAGCTTTGCTCATGAATAGAGGTGGGTCCCGTAAGACTATTCGAGCGATAATCGATTACGTTTCGATCCGTGATCGATGGATTCTGATAAAAGCCCAAGTGCGAAGTAGGAATTTCAGGCCGAGCTCCGACAATATAATTGGGATCCAAGCCATACTGACTTTTAACAGAATTCCACATTCTCATATAGGTCGTTCCCAATACAGGAAATGAATCCTCAGTTCTTCCTGCCATGTCAGAGCGAACACCAGCCTGCATCGCGGCATAACCGCCCTTGCTGCCTGCAATCGGGCTGTTGGGGTCATCGAAGACCGACACTGGATTGCCATTAGCCACCTGCGAGGCAAGCTGCGTTGTGGCTCTCGAGAGCTGATTTATATATTCAGTATCCGTGACGAGTGCCCCGTTATGAAACCATTCTTTGGTTACTGGGTTGTAGCTCGGTTTTCCATTGGCAAACCAACCGCTAATACGGTCTGTTGGCGGCGCCAGATTCGGTCGACTTCCAAAAGCATCGCCTTCTTCGTAATTAGCTCGGATGATCGTGTTTTCGAAGGGGCGCCAGGTCGCAGCGACAAAGTAACGTTCTTCGTCATAGAATGCCTGATTCTGCTCATACTTCTTATCGGAATCCAGAAAAGCCACCCGAAGGGCTAATTTGTCTTCTAGCAGAACCTTGTTGTAATTAAGCGAGGTCCGCAACGTTCCGAACTCGTCCCACTTGAAATTAAGCTCTCCGAAATTCCGATGGGTCTGCGCTTCATCTATGGCGGAGTTGACAATCCCACCGGGACTACCAAGACCGAAAAGCGAGGCGTTCGGTCCGCGGTTGATCGTTACTTCCGAAGTATTGTAAGGATCGAAAGCGATATCGCTCAGAAAATAGTCGCGAGTCAGATCGGCTCTAGCCAGACCACGCACGCGAGTATTCAACTGCGGTTCCCTCCGGGAGCGTTCCAGTCGATTCGTTCCGCCGCCAAACTCGCCGAAACTAGAATTACCGGACACGCCAGAAGCTTCGGTGCCTGTAGTATAAGTAAGCAGCTCGCCAAAGTCAGTGGCACCGGTATCTTCCAAAAACTCTTCGGTGACGACTTGCACCGCGCTTGCGATATCCTTCAGTTGCGACTTCAGTCGCGTTCCGGCGAGCGTATTGCCAGCCAGATATCCAACGGTATCCTCAGAGGAGACCGAGAAGGGAGAGAGTTCGTAGACTTCTTCTGCGTCATCCTGGGCCCACATGGGAGCACCTAGAACGAGCAAGGACGCGAGCATCCTAGATCGTTTCAATAATTTCTTAGGCATAGGGGGAGTATTCATAATGGTAGGTTATCGGTATTAATCCAGCTGCTAGTTTGATATGCGTTCTAGTTGGTGGAGTATTTATGGGTTTCATCCCGAAAGACCCGAAGAGGCCTTTCATCGTAATCGCATAGAAAAGAATATCCCTACAACGGGGCGAGATAGTTGGATTCGGACAGTCAGAAAGCAGCCCATACAAATTCGGACAGTCAGAATTTGAAGCTCAGAACCGTGATAAAAACGGAAAAATGGCGGTTTTCGGCGTTTATCAGAATGACTATCGCCTCGGCGCGGCGACCTACATTGCACGATCTGTAGGATGGGTCGCTGACCGGTCAAGGCGCTAGCAATTCAACCGCCCACCCGCTGAAGCGAGTTCGAGGACGCAGAGTACGCGGAGAAATCCACTCTTCTCACATCAAAACCTCTGCGTCCTCCGCGTACTCTGCGGTTAAAGACGCTCAACCTCGAAGCTCACCCCTAATCGTCCCCGTATCGAATCAACAGCTACATCTTTCGCATGGTCGGGCCATCGACCCATTGAGCGGGGATTGTCGCCGTCAATTGGTCGCTAGGTATCCCGTAGTCATTGCGGTGCAGTTTGCCTATCAGCAGCTCCATCGCCCGCTGCCCGATTCTTCTGGGGCCCAAATCCAACCCGCTCACCGACTCGGGGCTCAAGGTAATATTGAGACTGCAGAATCCATGGGTTTCAGGAACCTCCAATCCCATCGATTCCATCCATCCCTTCACTCGGAATCGATGACAGAGGACAAGATCCGGCTGGTTCTTCTCAAACCAACGCTTGAAATCGGTCTCATTCAAATCGCTAGCGAGGTAGGGCTCAACCGAATCGAACCCTTCGTTATGCAGATTGAATATTCGAAACGCAGCCTCCCATCGATGAAGCAGACGCCGATCTTGCTCGCCAACAATTACCAACCCAGGTCGCTTATACCCGCATTCGCGAACCTTCGACATCGCTAGCATCATCGCCCGGTAGTGATCCGGACAGACTGAATCCAAAGCTGGCTTCTCTATAATGTAATCCGTATACATGCCAGCGTAGTGTTCCCAATTAAGTGATGAAATATCGGGAGACTCCCCAGAAGGGAGCACCAATAGACCTCTGATTCCCCTCGAATCCAAGATATCGTCCAATCGCGATATTGAAAGGTTCTCGTCCCCAAGTACGAATACTTCGGTTTTAAACCCAAGTTCATTGGCTTTATTTTTGGCGCCTTCGTACACTTTGCTGTGGAAACGAACAGCGGCGCCGATTCGCTTCTCGGCGTTCTCAAGGTCGACCACCGCGAGCACTCCATGAAAGGTGGCTGCTCCTGATCGCCTCATTTCGGACATCAACGCCCCCGCCAAGGGGTTGTAACGGTAGCCTGCTTTGTCAGCGGCTTGGAGAACACGTTCACGGGTTTCTTGCTTCACCCTCGGGTTATTTCGAAGCGCATCGGAAACCGTCGTGTGCGACAGTCCCAAGGAACGGGCAAGCTCTCTTACGGAATTCATGCGTTTGCATTCCCGGGGCAAGCCCTCGACTTCGTCGCCTGCCGGAGCGGCAGCGGGGTATTTAAAATTGAAAATTGAAAAATTCGAGAACGCCGCGAGCGACGGGGTTAACCCATAATGAATTAATCTCCTTTCGCGGAATTGCAGCCAATAGCAGTCATTCCATCGGAACAAGGCAACAAATTTCAGACTGTCAGATTTATCATCAATCGCATGTCTGCTCAAGCAGTCGATAACGTTCTTCCAATCAGTCCTAAAGCGACGTTCGCCAATCTCTTGGAGTTCAGTCCAACACTTTCGAATCCCTTTCACTGTAAATTTATTTATGATAGCAAGCACTAGCGAGCTTCCCAAAATCGGCCTTATCGGCGTCTCCGGATACGCAAGTATCCACGTCGAGTGGCTCCTCCAGGCCCACAAAAACAAGCAACTAATCATCGCAGCGTTCGTGACAGTTGAAGCGGAAAATAACTCCGAGGGAGCCAAACAATTGAAAGCGACCGGAGCCCAGCAGTACGGATCTTACTTGAAAATGCTCGAAGCCCAGAATGGCCAACTCGATCTCTGCTTCATCCCTACCGGAATCCAATGGCATGCCCGCATGACCATCGATGCTTTAAAAATAGGTTGCAACGTTCTGGTGGAAAAGCCGCTTGCCGGATCGACTTCGGATGGGCAAGCCGTTATCGACGCGATGAACGAAACCGGACGTTGGGTCGCCGTCGGCTTTCAGGACATGTACACCGATGAAGTCGCCACTCTCAAACGAATGATTCTCAAGAAGCGAATCGGACGCATCAAAACGGTATCCATGCTTGGCCTTTGGCCTCGAGCTCGCAGCTATTATCAACGCAACAATTGGACCGGGCGCCTGAGAGCGGACGATGCCTTCGTCCTCGATTCGCCCCTCAACAATGCCTTCGCCCATTTCGTAAATCTGTCATTGTTTCTAGCGGGAGATACTTTCGAGCAAACAGGGGACGCCTTTTTAAACAACGCCCAGCTTTACAGGGCTCAAGATATTGAAAGTTTCGATACAGCAGTCGTTCAAGCGACCTCTCAATCCGGGACTGAATTTTGGTTCGGAGTAAGTCACGCTTGCCAGAGCACTCTCGAACCTATTATTCGGATTGAAGGCACCCGAGGAAGCATCGAATGGAATCAAGACCATCAATGCACTATCCATCACACAACCAAGGAAGATGAAATTCTGCCTCTACTCGATAGTTTCCAAGCCCGAGATAAGATGTTCGAAACGGTTCTCGAACGACTGAGCAATCCGGACACACGGGTCTGCGGACCGGAAATAGCGATCTGTCACACACGCCTCATCGAATCCATCCATCGTATAGGAAAGATCACAACGTTCGACCCGTCGCAGATAAAGGAAGTCCCATTAGAAGGAACGAACTCGACCGTCCCAGTAGTGACAGGACTAGAAGACCGCCTCAAAGAAGCCTTTGAAAACTTGAGCGACCTAAGAGCTCCCCAAGCTGACCAAAACGCGATCGAAGCACCATGATCGGCAAGTGCTGTACCGTGTGCGCAAAACGAACCACGCCGCCTTGCACTTCCACTCGCTCAGGATCATCGTCAACGTAGCTACGCCGAGAACTCGGCGTGGATATTCAAATAACATCCACACCCCATTTCCATAAGCCTTTCACATTGACTGAACCCGACAACAAATCTGATCTGAAAGAGCGTTCGTTCTTCGATGCCAACCGTAGCACTGGCATCTTGCCTGTGAAGAAACAGGCTGGAAGCCTGTGCTACTTTTTACCGAACCTCCATTTAGCAAATTTCATCTAAAGCTCTCGCCATGTCTCGCACCCCTCGCTTTCTCTTTCTCGCAGTCCTCGCATTTAGCCTCTTCACTCCAGCGGGCCACGCGGCTCTCAGCCAGGCCTTAAAAGTATCAGAACTTCCAGCGCCTCCCATCTTGCTAGAGAGAGCCTTCAAGGCTCAACTAGGCGACACCATCGTGATCGCTGGAGGAATCGACGCCAAAGGAGCCCCCAGCGCCAACGTGTATTCGTTTTTCCTAGACGGGTTCGAATGGAAAGAGATCGGCCAACTCCCCCACGCATGGAGCGATGGCGCTTCCGCAGTCAATGGAAACGAACTCATCCTCATCGGCGGCCGAATCGATGGCCAAGCAACCGCTAAAATACTCCGCCTATCCTTATCCGGATCCGACAGCATCCAAACGGAAGCCCTCCTCGATCTGCCTCAAGCGCTGCTACACCCCGCCGCGATCGTCAATGGCGGCAGTTTGCTGGTAGCTGGCGGAACAACCGATGGAACCGACCGAGGCGCTACAACGCATTTCCGTTCCCTCGATCTCTCGAATCCCGACGCAGTCTGGGTGGAAAAAGAAACCTGGAACGGTCCCGCCCGACACTCCGCTTTTCTCGTCAAATCCGTCGAAACGACCTCCCTAATCGGCGGGATTGAAAGCGACGGTTCTCACGCGAAATCAAGCCCATACTTCCATCCGGTATACGGTTGGAGCGACGCCAGCCCCAATGCGCCCAAAGGCAAAGTATCCAGTGCGATCAAAATCGGCGATTCGCACGCGGTCGCACTCATCTCGAACGGATCTTCGCACACCTCTGCCTACCTGTATCACATGATTGGCGACACGTGGATCGCGCTTGGACAAGACTTCCAAAATCTACCCGGCGATTCGCAATTAGTTTCGAATGGAGAGCGATTCGTAGTTCTCTCAAAGGAAAGCGCCAGCCGCGTCACCCTAGGCGAACCGGATACAAACTACGGCTGGATCGATCATATAGCCGTAGCTCTCTACTTCCTCGTATTAATCTACGTCGGCTTCCACTCCAGCAAACAAAACAAAAGTTCGGACGACTTTTTCCGCGGAGGCCACAAAATCCCCTGGTGGGCCACCGGCATGAGTCTCTTCGCAACGGGAGCCAGCGCGATGAGCCTGATGGCGATGCCCGCCAAGTCCTACGCGAGCAACTGGACCTTCTTCGCGATCAGCATCTATTTCGTGATAGCCCTGCCGCTCTCCATGTATTTCCTCGCCCCGATCGTCAGAAAGCTGAACTACGGCACCGCCTTCGAATACCTGGAACACCGCTTCGGTCTCAGAGTACGCGTGTTGGGCAGCGCAATATTCGCCATTGGCCAAATCCTTGGCCGCATGGGCAGCGTCTTACTCATTCCCTCCTTCGCCCTCGAGGCCATCGCCGGTATTCCAATGATGTTCAGCGTCCCCGCAATGGGACTCGTCACCATCGCCTACACTTATCTCGGCGGATTAGCCGCCGTCATCTGGACCGATACCATTCAAGGCTTCGTCATGATCGCCTCCGTATTGGGATGCCTGATACTCGTGCTCCTCAAGATCAACATGCCTGCGGCGGAAATGTGGACCACGCTAGGAGATCAATCGAAATTGCATATGCTCGACTGGGAAATGGCTCTCAACACCGAAAACGTCTTCACGGTTTTCCTCGGCATCGTCGCTCTGACCTTGCTCTATATAGGCGATCAAAATTACGTGCAACGCGTGCAATGCACCCGGTCCCTCCCAGAGGCTAAAAAAGCGATCGCCACGCAGTTAGGAGTCGCCATCCCCATCAACCTCCTACTCTTCGGATTAGGCACCGCGCTTTTCCTCTTCTACAAGCAACAGCCCGCCGAACTCGATCCCGCAATGAAGAACGACGGCATTTTTCCCTTCTTCGCCACCCAGCAATTGCCTCCAGGCGTATCCGGGTTCGTGATCGCCGCCCTGCTCGCCGCGACCATGTCGACGATTTCCAGCAGCATATGCAGCGTATCCAATCTCGTGGTAGACGACTACTATAAACGTTTTTCCAAAAATCCCAGCGACGCCAAAGCCGTTAAAGTGGGAAGACTCGCAACGGTACTCATCGGGCTTTTCGGCATTGGCTCCGCCTTCTACTTGAATTCCTTCGAAACTCCCTCCATTTGGGACCTCTTTTTAAGAGTGGCCGGTATCATAGCCGCCACTACGATAGGCACTTTCGCGCTGGGACTCTTTTCCCGCAAAGCCAACGAGATTGGCACTCTCACAGGAATCGTCGCCGGAATGGCCGCGACCTATTTCATAGCCAAGGATCAAACGATCATATTCTGGCTCTATCCCATCTATGGCTCCCTTGTGACTTTCGCCGTCGGCTACGCCGTGAGTATAGCGACGGGCGGCAACCGAAAAGCCATCGACGGCCTGACCTTCGCCACCCTCAAGAACCGCACCGGTGGCCTGGATGACTCGACCGAATTGAAGAGCCCACTCAAGGCTGAACGGTAAGCGGAGAAATCGTTCCATTAATTAGCAAACACCACACACCCATGCCAAGCGATCTAGACAAATATCTCTTCGACCTTCGGGGCTACTTGATCCTCGAAAACGCGATTCCAAAAAACACCCTCGAGGGGTGCAATAGGATCCTCGACCAGCTCCGATCGACTAAACCCCAAGCCTGGGCGGGACATGTGCATGGACATTTCTTCGCCAGCGCTACGGAAGGACTGAACCTCCAGCAGATTTACGAAGGAGGCGAATCCTTCGAATACTTGATCGATAACCCAAGCTGGATTGAGAAGGTAAAGTGCTTCGTCGGTGGTCAAGAAACCTTCGACGCTCAACACGGGCCGCTGTTTATCGATGAAAATTTCGCCAGCATTCGTGGTCCCGGCGAAGCGATCGGCCTCCACTCGGGTCCCGTTCCCTGGACAAAACGCACCCAATTCCACGTGCGCAACCAAGAGTTCAATTGCGGCCAAATCAATATTCTCATGGCCCTCAACGATATCGGTCCGAACGATGGCGCCACCATGGTCATTCCCGGCAGCCACAAGTCGAACTTCCGTCACCCTGAATTCGACCAGCACAAGATGACTGAAGCGGGCGGTTCCGCAGAAGGTACGACGGGCGCGATCGAAGTACACCTGAAGGCCGGCGACGCCCTTCTATTCGTCGACGCGATCTGCCATGGCTCCGCGATGCGAATCAATCCAGGTGAGCGACGCATCGCGGTCTATCGCTACGGACCCTCCTGGGGATACTTTCGCCACCCCTATCGCCCCTCTAAGGCTTTGCTAGAACGCCTCACCCCCGAACGCCGGTCTATCGTCATGCCCCATGAGAAAGCGCTAGAGCCAAGCTGCCCAAGTCAAACCGAGAACAGTAGCTAGTGTATCATCTCGAAAGTTTAATACATACCGCAATTTTACAAAACACGAGATTCATAGTCCTCATTCCCCGTTCGCTATTCACTATTCACCATCCCCTTACTTTAAACTCACGTCCCAAACTCTTGAAAAGGTCGATATCTCTTTCCCATCATCGACCGCCAGAACTACTACATATTGGCCGAGTTCTTCGTATTGATGAATTGGATTCGCTTCATCCGAAAAAGAACCATCTCCAAAGTCCCAGCGCCAGGTCACGATCTCGCCCATTGACTTATCCTCAAATGCGACCTTTCGCTCCTCTTCATCGATCACTTCAAAGGTCCAAGCCGCCTGTAGCGAAGGCCTCAGTTCGGCCTCCAAGGGCATCAATCGGAAAGCGACCAGTTCCGAAGCCTGACCATACATGGTGTGGCTTCGCGACAAATTCCAGAAACCGCTATTCTTCGGGCTATCGACATCATCGTAATCGATAATCGCCCAACATAGCCCAATGACTTCATCCTCCGTCAAGACCGATTCCGTCGAACGATCGGGACTATCCGGATCAGCGTAATCGAAAGGCGTGATCCAAAACTCGAGAGTCAGCTTTCCTTTCGCGCCTGGCTCGAAACTATAATTGTAGCTCGCATTTGAATACGGCAATTCTTTCAGCCATTGAGCCGGGCCCCAAAGCATGCACCAATCCTTATCTTTCGCAGGCGTAAAGATATGATAGTTCTGAGCATGAACTCCATGCACCGACCGCCAAGCCTGCGATTCGCTCACCACCTCAGCATTTTCCCGAAAGCGATCGATAAAAGGCCCGCCGGACAAATCCCCATCCACCACCAATTCGAAGGTATCGTTCTTCAAACCAGGGCCCGCGAAATCCCAATAATCATCATATGCCTCATACAGGAAATAGAGCCGATTCAGTCCCTTCACCCAAGCGACCTTCACACTTACGTCTATCGTCTCCGGCTTGATGCCATCATGTTTTCCCGAATCCTCCCACAACTGATCCGTCCCCACAACATAGGAATCCGGAACCTGCGTCCAATCGCTCGCATCGCCGTCAATCTGCGGGATATCGCTTGCCGGAAATTGATACACCTTAAACTCGACTCCCGGCCGTTCCAATGAATAAGCCGCGACCGAAATTGAAAGCAGTGCAGTGACCATTCCAATATTTTTGATATTACTCATAATTCCTCTATTCATTCTCGATTTTGGGCTACTAAGGTAGCGGTCGATCTCCGAGCGTCCATTCTCTTGCTAGCTAAAGAAAACGACCCGGCCGCTACCATCTTCAAGGTACGTCGATTCACTCGAACAATGCCTCAAGTGATCCGCAATACTCATCATTTCTGACTGTCAGATTCTTGCGGTCTAGCCTCAGCCGGTATCTTGATATCACATCCTATTTTACAAACAGATCACCACGCCGCATCCGCTTCGTAGCTATGCCGAGGACTCGGCGTGGAAACCTTTAAATTTCATACATTTATTTTCCAACATAGCTTGCGCCTAGGAAGAGCAACCCAGGCACCGCTCCCAAGTCGAACATGAAACGCTACGCAATCATAGGAACCGGAGCCCGCGCTATAATGTATCGCGACGCCCTGACCACAACCTACGCAGAAAGCTGCACCTTACAGGCCCTCTGCGACCAAAACCCTCTGCGCATGGCGGCATTTCAGCCGAACCCAGAGAACCCGCTTCCTTCATATGGCCCCGATGATCTGGAAAAGATGATCCAAGAACAGTCCATCGACGAGGTGATCGTCACCACCATGGACTCCGCCCATCATGAATTCATCTGTCGAGCCATGGAGGCGGGCTGCGATGTCATCACCGAAAAACCGATGACCACCGATTCCGAAAAGTGCCACCAGATTCTCGAAGCCATCGACCGCACCGGGCGCCAGCTCCGTGTCACCTTCAACTACCGCTACGCTCCTCGAAATTCCAAAGTGAAGGAGGTCCTCCAATCCGGAGCAATCGGCGAGATCCTATCCGTTCACTTCGAATGGCTTTTGGATACGAAACACGGGGCCGACTATTTCCGACGCTGGCACCGCGACAAAGCCAACAGCGGCGGCCTTCTAGTCCACAAATCCACCCACCACTTCGACCTGATGAATTGGTGGCTATCCTCCACGCCCGAAACCGTTTTCGCGCTTGGCGGGCTTCATTTCTACGGTAAGGTCAACGCGACCCAACGCGGAGAAGCTCGCGACTACGAACGAGCCACCGGCACGCCCGAAGCTGCGGACGATCCCTTCGCTCTCGACCTTTCGAAAGATCCCGAGCTCAAGAAACTCTATTTGGACTGCGAAGCAGACGATGGCTACCTGCGGGACCAAAACGTATTCGGCGAAGGAATCAGCATTGAAGACGATTTGGCCGTCTCCGTTCGCTACAAAAGCCAAGCGACGCTAAGCTATCACCTGACAGCCTACAGTCCCTGCGAAGGTTACCGCGTCGCCTTTAACGGAACGAAGGGCCGCCTCGAATTAAACGTCGTCGAATCCGCCTATGTGAGCGGAAAGTCCGACGATCACAATTTCTCCAAGAACGTGAAAGGCACTGCAGATCACGCTGTCGAAGAGCCTACCACCCTCACTCTCCAAAGACACTGGGAAAAGCCGCAAACCCTGGGAATCGACCAAGCCAACGCAGGCGGTCATGGCGGAGCGGATACCATAATGCTACGCGACCTGTTCGCTCCAGATCAAATGAACGACCCATTAGGTCGCGCAGCAGGTCACATTGATGGAGCCCTCTCCATCCTAACCGGCATCGCCGCCAACCAATCCATGAAAACTGGCCAAGCCGTAGCCGTGAAGTCGCTCGTCCCCTCGCTCTTCGTCTGATACTCTAATTGGGGACGCTCCAAGCGTTTCAATCGTCAGACTATCACTTACGACACGTCGCATAATTAGATCTCAATCTTTGCGGAAAATCAAAGAATCGATTCTAATCGAGTGCCTAAGAAGATAGCTAAGAACCACTCGCTTGACTACAGCGATTTGCTAACTATTTGCTAGATTCCCTACATTTCAGTGCACCTATCTGCATTTTGTAGAAATTCCAAAATGCAGCAAGCCCCTGATAGATAACATTAACTGCAACCAAGTGCAGATAGATGAACCGCCAGGGCGGGTTCGACCCGCCCCCCTGGGCACCAAAGAAGGCCGTATTATGCGGTCTTTTTTTGTGACTAGTGGGGACGAGAACGAAGTTCGACGAAGCGACATAAGGAGCGAAGAAGGGATAACGCGAAGCGTTAGTCCGAAGGACTTGAACCGTTCCAGGCTCAATCCAATCCCCCTGAGCACCAGTTTATATCGCAAGTAGCTATTTATTAGCTACTTGCGGATATTCTAAAATAGTTTACATATAATCCAAACAAAACCAGAATCC
>Ga0315320_10000321_pt1 | contig 38424 bp, 54 predicted proteins | sample M140m21515metaG_FD_203458 | JGI IMG/M metagenome (GOLD analysis project Ga0315320, IMG submission 203458) | Ammonia-oxidizing marine archaeal communities from Monterey Bay, California, United States - M1 40m 21515 | ecosystem: Environmental > Aquatic > Marine > Coastal | place: USA: California... | reverse complement strand
GATGATGATCATCGATCCAGCATCAGACGATGCCCGACAATGATTGAGACTGGCTCGATCTAGCTGGAGCGAGTGGTTGTCGATGGCATCGACCATGAACACAGTAAAAAAATTTTGGCTGAAAAGAGTCCCTTTATCAGGGGCAATAATTTTTCCAGGCGTGGGTCGGGAAACGACACCTCGGAAAATCGCGATATGTGATATCTCGCGACATTACGATATGTAATATCTCGCGACATTACGATATGTTTCCGTTTTTGGTTCCTGGTCGATTGTGCTGTTGATTGTGCCTACGGTTTCCGATTAATATTCTGCCGGGGAACAACTCCCCGGCAGAATTACCCGAAAGCATAGGTGAAAGAATGATGTTTAAAACTGCGGACGGTTTCCGGCTCGATTTGAAAGATGGGGTCTTCACCGATGGCGACATGGAATTTCCATGTGTTGACGGTTTCCCCGTGGATTGTGACGGGAGCCGATTGGAAGGTTTACTTTACTGCTTCGAGAAAACGGAAGCTTATAGAAATTTGCGAAAGCATAGTTGTGAAGAGAAAGCCAAAAATTCGCGTTGGTCGTTCAAAAACAAAACCACAAAAACGGTTTGCCATGGTGAATCGGTTTTGCTTTCTGACGTGACGTTCAAACATCCATCCGGAAAAGCTTTTGAGGAGTACTATACCGGATGTTCTGATCATCCCACTTACAAGCATAAATCAGTATTTGCAAAGGTACGCGGAATGCTTGCGATTGTCGGCAGTGGATCAGATGCATTTACTGACGATACATTCTCCGGTCGGTGGCAAAAGCTAGGTTGCGATTTTAGCCCGCAGGGGGATCGATTCTTTCACGTTAACGGCCAAAGAATCGACCGCGCAAACAAGGTTTGCCTGACGCGGTTTGGTACTGCTTACATTTTAGTTTGAATCGGCAAAAAACACGGTTTCAAAAGAATTTCCAGCACACAAATAGGTGACAAAATGAACGTATCGTTGACAATGAAAAGCGGAAACGTAAAGGTCGGAAAAATTCCGGTTTCCACATCAGACGAAAAGACATGTCCGAAAGAATGCCCTTTAAACGGGACCGATTGCTACGCGCGGTTTGGACCGCTTAAGATGCATTGGGCAAAGGTATCGGCAGGGAAACGTGGTTTGGATCGGTGGTCCCTGTTTTGCAAAGCGGTTTCAAGGTTTCCGGCGGGGCAAAAATGGCGACACAACCAAGCAGGTGATCTGCCGAAAGACGGTAGGCTCAGTAGGGTTGACAGAATTCACCGATCCAAGCTTAAGCAATTAAGCGCAGCATCGGCAGGGAAGCGCGGATGGACCTACACCCACTATGATCCAACCGATGCGCACAATCGGCAGGCTATAGCCGATGCGAATAGTGTTGACGGTTTGACGATTAATCTTTCGGCTGATTCCCTGCCGGAAGCGGATCGGTATCATGCGTTGGGAATCGCGCCCGTGGTTTGCATCCTGCCGAAAGATGCCCCCAATCGTGGAAACCGCACACCGGCAGGGGTACCGATTGTAGTTTGCCCCGCTCAAACCACGGAAACCGTATCGTGTGAACAATGCATGTTGTGTGAGAAGCGGGACCGAAAGACGATAGTAGGTTTCAAGGCGCACGGCACTGCGTCAAAACGACTATCCGAAAGGGTTGCCGATGCGAACAGCTAGCCTGATCGGTATTGCTTGGATCGGTGGCATTGCTTTCCTATTCGCAATTGTAGCCCCGGTAACTTTACCGCTATTCGCCTGCAGCATGATTGCAGCAATCGTAGGTTTCCGCTCACTTAAGTGAGCGGAAACCACAATTTGACCAACGCAAACCGGCAGAATCGAAAGATTTTGCCGGTTTTATTTTGCGCTTTCGGTATTCTGCCGGTTTCCGGTTTCCGGTTTCCCCTGGAAAATTCTAATCTGCCGGTGTGGGGTGCTGAGCGGCTCCCTGACACGATTTCCAGCATGTTTTGAGTGCAGGCAGCCTAAAATTTTGAACGTCGATTCTGATCGATTCTAGGTCGGTTCCTGACGATATCGTGAAACCGGCAGCTAACATATCGTAACATCGCGACATGTCGATATCGACAGGGGTCGATTTTATGACATTTCGAGAAGATCGGGCGACCACTGGCCCCATCTGTGTTTTTCCGCTTTTCAAATACGGACACCCAGATTTGCCCTAAGTCGTTTGATGCCAACGACTTACGACGATTTTTCGGTTTCTCGGACGTTCTCGGACGTTTGTGTCCAAATGTCCAAGAAAACAATGGATTCCATTCCATTGTCACCATTGTCACCGCTTTTCTTCTGCTAGGACGTTGTCGCTGATACGCTTCAGATCCTTCATGATGTCCCAAACAATTTCGTATCGACGTTCGTCTTGCTGAACCCTTGCCTCGTTAAGTCGAGTTTCCAGGTTATCCAAAAGTTGACGCACTACCTTTTCGAACGGGTCCATTTCGGTTTCCTTGCATTGCTTTCCTTGAATCCATCTTGGGAGCTAGTCAGATGCCAGTTCCCGCAAGATCCACATTTATACACTCTGCTGGGAACTTCGTGCCTACTGCTTCCCTTGCGGATTAGCCTCATGGCATGGGTGGCAGCACGATAAGACCCGTATGCCTTCTTTCCTGTGCAGTGCTCACTCATCACCCACCTCTTTTTCGATTGCTGCGACAAGCGTAGTAGGCATCGAGTGGGAGTAGACCACGGCCTTCTCCAGCAACTCACGAAGTCGCCGGTTCTCATCGACAAGTTCGTCAATCGCCTTACGATCTTCCTTGCCTGCTTCAACGAGTTCATTAAGACGCTCGATCTCTGCGTCTTTTTCTTTCAGCGATCTGCACATCTTTTCAAATTGTGACTCTCTCATCACCACCCTCTTTTCGATTTAAGAACCAAGCCTGCAATGATTAGAGTGGTCCCGACCACAAGCATCCAAAACTCAATCATCACTCCACCTCCTTACTGACAAGATCCATCTGTCCGTTCAAAAAGTCGATCAGTTCAAAACGAGATGTTGGGATCTCGATGTGATCTAGCTTGGCCTTGTCCCCAGAGCAACTCCCAGCTTCTTTGTTTGCTCTCGTTGCTCTAGTAAGTGCAGTACGCTTGGAACTGCGAAAACGGCACTGTCTCTGCCCACTTGAGTCAACCCAATCAATCTTCCAAACCTTCATTCTTCTCTCCAAAAGTAAAAAACCTGCCGACCAAAAACAGCCACTGGGGAGGGGATGTGCTCTGGTCGGCAGGCGAGTCGTTTCATTGAATTAACAGTATCTTCGACCCAAATACCCTCTGTCAACAGCAAATCTTGCTGGAAAATCTTGTGACACCTGTGACTGTCACGCCTTTTTGGTCGAAATCTTGCGTCCTAAGTTCTTGTCACCAAACCACTTGCAACCAAATTGCCGTTACCACTTGCATTTCCCTAAAAAACGGTTATCGTCGCGGTGACGCTTCGTTGCCGTGCGAATGCTTCGCCGTTTACGTTAGCGAACGCAAAAGCAACGCAGCACGAAGGCGTCATGCTACGCAAGACGATAACCGTTTTATTAGGATGCAGTGGGGTAACGGGGCCAAGGATGGCAGATCAGTTCAAAAATGAGATTGACCTCAGTGTTTCAAACGGAATGATCTCGGAAGCAAAGAAGGGAATTGCTTGGAGGGAGGAGCATGGAAGAGGTGGAACCCAAGTAGGTGCAACCCGTGCTCGCCAGATCGTCAACGACAAGAAGCTTTCCAAGAGCACTTGGAAAAGAGCCTACAGTTTCTTTGCCCGTCACGAAGTAGACAAAAAGGCCGAGGGGTTTTCCCCTGGTGAGAAAGGCTACCCGTCCAATGGACGAATAGCATGGGCCTTGTGGGGTGGTGACGCTGGTTTCTCCAGAGCGAAGAAGATCGTCGCTCAGATTGATCGAGAAGCAAAGGCTCAGGTCACTCCGGTTGCCACTCTTCGGATTCCGAGCGGGCATCTGAAGCGTCCCGAATGATGCTTGGCTTGTACGGACGTTTCTCGATCTCAATGAGTCCATCGTCCTGCATTTGCTTGCAGTAGGACCGAATAGAACCCTCGGATAGTCCAGTCTCGGACGCAAGGTCTTTTAGGCTTGTTTCACTGTCGCGCCGGATCAGGTCGAGGCAGAGTGCAGTGTTCACCTCTTTGGCAGACTGTTTCTTAGGTGGTGAGTCATCCTGTAGCTCAGGGGTCACATCGGGTGCTACCATCCAGATAGGCCAATCAAACTCAGCCACGATTGGCTCAGGACTCTGCCCAGACCTAGTCAGCGCGTTGATGACGAAGTATGGGTCATCCCTATGCGGGCGAATAGTCAGGATCGTATCAGCGGCACGGTTGATCGCACCGGCTCCCGCGCCGACATCAGTAACATCTTTGCCTCCCTGAGCACCCTTGCTTGTGTGGTGGATGCAGATGACCGCTGTGTTGTTCTTCCCTGCAATCTGGTCGATCCGGTTGTACAACTGAGTCATCTGTGCATTGTCGTTCTCTGATGCACCTTTGGGAAGAACTCGGTAAAGGGCATCGATGATGATGAGGTCGAACTGTTCTCCATTGATTTCATCAAGCAACTTCTCTATCCCTGCAAGGCTGATGTCCATTCCACGCACACATGAGACTGTGAGTGCATCGTGAGGGTTAGCGGCCATATTGCCTGCAACCTGATGTACTCTCCAAGCAAGTTCCTCCCAGTGCAACTCGTTGTCGATCAGGAGCACCTTTAGGTTTTTGCTTGCTCTGTATCCAAGGAACTCCCTTCCACATGCGGTGCTCACAGCAAGGTTGTACACCAACCAAGATTTACCAACCTTCGGTGCAGCAATCACGTTCATCACTTCTCCGGTCCTGATCAGACCCTCGATGACGTAAGGCCTGCGAAGTCCAGAACTGATTTCTCCCAGTTCATCGAATGTTCTGCAAAGAACACGTTTGGCAATCTCGTAGCTTGGAAGCTGGTCAACCCTGTTTTTGGTTTCAGGAATCTTGGCAAGCCAATCATCAACGCTTTCTTCAATCTCACTGACATCAATCTGCGAACCAAACCCCAAGTCAGACGCATGCAATGTCACCTGATCCCGATCCCAGTGGTTGATCAGTCTGAATGCTTCAAAGATAGTGATGGACGCATCGCTAGGAAAGACTGGGTCACTGGTGGAGAAGTTGCGAAGAATGTAGTTTCCCTGCTTGCTTTTACGTCCGAGCGTTCCCGAGATGGCAAACGAATTGTCGGTCTTACCTGGTCGCGTGAACTCGTAGTGATCACCTTTGTGTTTGAACGAATAACCCTCTTGAGACATGTGACCCTTGACATGCTCAAGTGCTCGATCACTCTTGTTAAACTCGTCGCCAGGTCTATCCTCAGATGGCTCGATGGCAATATTCGCGTTGCTATCGGGACGAATGTCAGACAAACACTCATGCAAGGTTGCAGTCATCACCGGAGCGATAAACTCGGACTCACGTTCAAAGACGTAGCTACCTGCATGAGCATCATGAGAACTCCCAGCAATGATCACCTGAGATCCGGCACTAAGGAAATCGAGTCCTGCATATTCCTTCGACGACTTGGGCAGTTTGATGTCAGGGTCTTTCCAGAAGTACAGGTGAGCACCACCTGATGGACTTTTAACGACAACGGTTGCTCTTTCATAAAGGTCTACACCAAGGTCGTCCGAGAGTCTCTGCAACGCAGCGTAACCGTCTTTGCTTGGGTCATGAGTGTCGATGTCGATGACCAAATGCGTATCATCGAGAATCCATCCGACTTTATTGTGGACGTTCGGGTCGAACTTCTTGGACGCTTCGTCATAGCGATCCTCGATCTTTGTCCATGCTGGTATTGCAGGCGATTTGGTTCCCTTCTTGATGCAAACAAGCCGAGCACCGATCTCTTTGTAAAACTTAGGTATCATTTTTATCCCCAGATTTGCGACAGTTAAAACAAAACCGTACACCTGATTGCTTTAGCGGGTCAACCCTTACTTTTTGGCGAAATGCTTCATTTTGATAGAATGCAGGCCAAATCTCAAACGGGGTAAGGAAATGCCAGCAAGACGATTAGCGACAAAAGTCAAGGAAGAGAACGGATCTTACAAGAAAGATCCGCAGCGGAAAAATCATCGCGAACCACCTTCCAGTAAATCTGAACCGACCATGCCTCGCCACCTTTGCAAGACAGCAAAGAAGGTTTGGAGGCAAACCTGCGACATCCTCCGAGAGATGGGAATGCTTTCTCGGACAGATGCTCACCTGCTTGAACACTACTCAATCACCTACGCAGAGTACCTCAAGCTTTACGAGATTGTTCAGCAGGAGGGGCATATCCATGAGTCAGGCAGCAGGATCACTCCAGCATCGACTGCAATGGGTCGTCTTGCCTCTGAGCACATCAAGCTTGTCACCGAGCTTGGGTTGACCCCTGCAAGCCGAGGCAAGCTTTCCCTGCCTGACGGGGATGACAAAAAGAAACAAGCAGAGTCACTGGCATCCATTGTTGAGGCAATGAAGCGTGATGACTCCGAGTGAGCAATACATCCAAGACGTTCTAGATGAAAAAATAACTGTCTGTCGTTCTGTACGTCAAGCTGTTGAAAGGCAAGTTCGGGATTTAGCAAACTCTGAAAATAAAGACTTCCCTTACTACTTTGACAGAGAGACAGCAAACGCGATCTGCCAGTACTTCCCAGTGGCGTTGAGGCACTCCATCGGAAAGCATGCTGGCAAGAGGTTTCACTTGGAACCTTGGCAAGAGTTTTGCATTTCGACGATCTTCGGATGGAAACGCAAGGACGATAACTGCCGAAGGTTCCGAAGGGCGTACTGGTCGATGGGGCGAAAGAACGGCAAGTCGTCGATTGCTGCGGGCATCGCGATGCTCATGGCATCTATCGACATCAACCCGTTCACCAACGATGCGGAAGCTAGAGCACAAGTCATCCTAGCAGCAACCAAGAAGGAACAGGCCGAGAAAGTGGTCATGGCCGAGTGCATTCGAATGCGAGAGCAGTCGCCACTGATCAAAGAAGGTTCCATCTACCAAAACAAGATCATTCGGTTTCAGCACAACGGTGGCAACATCTCTTGCGTAGGATCTGACCGGCCCTTCGATGGACTGAACCCCGTGCTCTGTGTCCTAGACGAGACTCATGCGTGGCGTAAAGTCCATCAACCGTTTTACTCAACGATGCAGACAGGTTCTGGTTCAAGAGCACAACCGCTAATCCTGACCGTGACCACTGCAGGTGATGACCGTAGTCACATATGGATCGAAGAAGTCAATTACGCCAAGCAGGTGCTAGAGCAGGCAGTTGACGATAACAGCATTTTTGTGGCTTGCTACGAGATGGATGAGAAGGATGATCCACTCGATCCAGACTTGTGGATAAAGTCCAACCCGAACATTGGCGTATCGGTTTCAGCCGAGTTCCTTGAGCAGCAAGCGAAGCAGGCAGCGTCAAGCGTAACGGCTATGAACCGATTCAAACGCTACCATGCAAACGTGCTTGTTAGCTCAACTGAACACATCTTTGACATGGAGCACTTTGCCAAGTGCTCAGGTGAACTGTCTGATTGGCGTGATGCAGACGCAGTAAGTTTTGGAGTGGATCTTGGAGGCAGGGACGATCTCTGCGCGTACGCTGCCGTTTCACGTTTCGAGACAGACAAAAGCGAAACAGATGGAACTCCGATTTATCGGTACGAAGTAAAGACACAGGCGTACATCTCGGTTAACACAAAAAGAGATCTCCGAGAAAAACCATTCTGTGACTTCATCGATGATGGACGCATAAGGATAACCCCTGCACCTATTGCCGACCTCCAAGCTGACCTGATGCAAGACTACTGGGATCTCAACGGAACTGACGTTGCTATCGACCCCTATCAGGCACAGCAGTTTGGAGAGCAATGCAGTCAGCAGGGACTGACTATTGCTTCGATGGCTCAAACAACCGCTCACTTTAATTCTCCTATCAGCATCTTTCGACAAGCATGTGCTGACGGGAACTTTCGTCATGACGACGATGTTCTTCTCAAATGGTGCTTGTCCAACGCAGTTGCTGTTCGGGACCGGAGTGATAGATACATGCTCGACAAGGCGTCGAGCAGTCAAAAAATCGACCCACTCGTTGCATGTTTAATGGCACTCGCAAGAGCGACTGTCGCACCTGTGCGAGGCAGAGGAGACTGGTATGTCACATGAAATTAGGATGGCTGAAAGGCTTGGAAAGAAGTTCAAAGCATTGCAAAGCAGGATCTCCGATCCGGCAGCGTGGCTGATCGAGGCTTTTGGTGGAGGCAAGGCTAAGTCAGGAGTCAACGTAACAACGAACTCGGTACTTGGGTTGCCACCTGTCTGGTTTGCTGCTCAGAAGATATCTGGGCATCTTGCTGGACTTCCGATCAATGCAAGGAAAAGCAGACCTGACGGTGGAAGCGAAGTATCAAGGACTTCACCTGGCCACAAGCTTTTGAACGTATCGCCCAATCATCTCATGACTCCGTTTCAACTCAAAGAGTTGATGATGATCCATGCGTTGTTACTTGGTAATGGCCGAGCGTTCATTGATCGAAACAGTTTGGGTCAACCAACAGCACTCATCCCAGTGCTACCCGAGAACTGCCAGACAATTTTGGTTGATGATCAGAAGTGGCATCTTGTAACCAAGAACGCAGGCATCTCAGCAAACCTTGGAACCGCATTTTCTGAAAACGAATACTGGAAAGTCCCTGACCGTGACATGCTTCACATCATGGGAATGTCCTACAACGGTATATGGGGCATGCATGTCATCGATGTGCTCCGCGATGCGTTTGGCCTTGGCATTGCTGGGCAGGACGGTTCCGCATCAGCACTGAAGAACTCAGGCAGGCCAGGTATGGTGATAACAGCACCACCTGGAATGTTCCGAAGTTCCAAAGAAGCATCAGAGTTCCTAGCCAACTTTGAAACTAAGCATGAGGGCGTTGAGAACAGTGGCAAGGTTGGTTTGCTTAGGGAAGGGATGTCCCTGAACACTTTGCCAATCTCTGCGTCTGATGCACAGTTCATCGAACAACGTCAGTTTCAAAGAGTTGACATTGCAATGATCTTTGGCCTTGAGTCAATCCTTGGCGACGAGACAGGCATCACCTACAAGTCGATCACTGAACGCAACGCTGCGTTCATCAACGGATGTTTGAGCCGGTGGTTCTGTAAGTGGGAGGAAGAGTGCAACCGCAAGTTGCTTCCTGAACAACTCAGAGACAGTGGCAACGTCCACTACGAGTTCGACACTACGCCGCTGCTCAAAGGCGATCCATCGACGCTCGCAGACTATACACGCAAGATGCGTGAGCAGTTTGCCATTACAACCAACGAAGTCCGCATGATGCATGGATTCAATCCTGTCGAAGGGCTTGATGACGACTTCAGTAACGAACCTGCGGGTGAGTCACCCGAGTTACCCCCCGCGACCCCAGAGGAACAAGACGATGAAACTTGAAGGAACAGACGGTAGCATCACCATGCGAGGCATGATCGGTGACTTCCAAAATGGGGTATCTTCGGATGACTTCATGGATCTTATGGCAGAGCAGACTGGCGATCTGACTATTCACCTCGACTCTGAGGGTGGGTGCGTCACCAGCGGTATCAGTATGTATAACCAGATCCGAGCATACGATGGTGGTGAAGTAACGATTCACATCGACTCTCAAGCATGCTCAATCGCCACTGTGGTTGCCTGCGCTGCCGACAAGGTGGTCATGAACAGCAATGCATTGTTCTTTGTCCATAACGCTTGGACCGTGGCAGCAGAGAACGCGAAGGGATTCCGGCAGGTTGCCGACATCCTCGACATGCTTGATGAGCAGATTTCTGAAGTCTACGCAGAGCGATGCGGGAAGTCTCCAGAAGAGTGCAAAAAGATGATGGACGATGAAACTTGGATGAACGCTGAACAAGCTGTCGAAATGGGTTTCGTTGATTCTGTATATGCACCAAAAGAGCGTAAAAAGCCTGCCAAGGCAGAGTCAAAGCCACTTGCATTGTGTCCTGCTGCGATCAGCAACAAGGCAGATGCATCGGCAAAGAGAATGAAACTTCGCTTAAGCAATTTGGTGAAATAAATATTTTTGGTAAAATTGCCCAACTTGTGGGTTCCACCTTGACAAAAAAAGGAAAAACATGTCTCGCGTAGACGCTATCAATGCTCGCCTGTCTGACATCGCTGATGAGATGCAGGCAATTTCGGACGTTGCTCTCGAAGGCGAAGGTAGCCTTACCGAGGACGACAACAAGCAAATCGACGCTCTTAATATTGAGTTTTCTGGACTGGAAAGCGAAAAAGATCGGTTTGTCAAAATTCAAGCAGCAAAAGACAAAATTGCTGCCGCGAAAATTACTCCTGCTGCGGTTGCAGCAATCACCGAACCTGAGATCGAAAAAGAGGACGAACCCTTGATCCCTGCAAGAGTCAAAAACCAGAAGACATCTGTCTTCAACAGCGTCGAAGATGCATACGAGTCAGGAATGTGGCTTGCTGCACTTGGTGGAAACCCAAAGGCCAAGCAGTTCCTTGCCAGCCAAAATGAAACGGACGCAGGTCGCGGAATCGAAACCGTGCCGACTCCACTGAGCGATGCGTTGATCAACCTGCTCAATGAGTATGGTCACGCAAGGAAGCTTTGTCGTCGCGTTGCTATGGGTGCTCTGACATGGACCGTTCCAAAGGTCATCGGTCACGCATCCGTATCGTACCCCGCTGAAGAGGGCGCGATCAGTTCGAGCCACATGACTTTCGAGCAAGCCGTTTTGACAGCAAAGAAAATGGCTGGTCTTGTAAAAATTTCCAGCGAATTGGTTGAAGATTCCATCGTCAACATTGTCGATGAAGTTACGAGGGACATCGCCTATGGCATGTCTCAAGCGGAGGATAATTCTCTCTTCACTGGCTCTACTCTTTACACTGGTGGAATCGAAGGTGATACCGATGTCGTCGGCAACACTGTCGTCGGTGTTAGCAGTATCGCACTCACCGACCTGACTGCTTTGGTTGCACTCCTTCCAAACTTCGCAGGCATCAAGCGTGAGTGGACGATGAACCGAAGCGTGTTCTACGGTCAGGTGCGTGATCTCATCAACGCATCTGGTGGAACTGCAATGGGCGACATCGAGTCCGGTCAGCGTCCATCGCTGTTTGGTTTCCCAGTCAACCTTTGTGAGGCTGTTCCAGGTGCTGCATCGAGCACATCTGGCGACCTGCTTATCACCTTTGGTGATATCGGAACTAGCCACTACTTCGGTGATCGTCGAAATCTGTCCTTTAGAATTCTCGATCAGCTTTATGCAAATACCGATCAAATCGGTGTTCAAGCTACGCAGCGAATCGCGCTTGCTTCAGTTAACCCAGAGGCATTGGTCAAACTGACCATCGCGTAATCGTGACCAAGGTAAAATTCATAAAACCCCACCTCAATCGCGAGGTGGGGTTTATCACAGATAAGCTTAACGAGGGGGTTGTTACAACTCTTCTCTACCTTGGGGTTTGTGAAAAAGTCGATGAAGATTCCAAACTGGACAATCGAAAGAAAAACAAGTCCCGCAAACAATCCAGTAAGTCTCGTAGAGGCAAAGCAGCACCTAAGAGTCGGAGGGACTGCTCAGGATGCGATGATCCAGCGTCTTGTGACCGCTGCGACTGAGCAACTGGAGATTGATACAGAGCGTTCTTGGATCGCTCAGACGTTTGAGCAGCGTATGCTTGGCTTCCCTGAAAAAGGTGGAAGCATTCTTATCAACATGCGTCCTGTCTATTCTGTTGAGTCTGTTAAGTACAAGTATGACGACAACGGCACTGCGACAGAGGCAACGCTTGCAACAGATCAGTATGATTTGGACATTGCCAGACGCCGCCTCTTCCTAGCCCCTGACATTGATTCTTGGCCTGACACAATCAAAAACAATCGATCAGTGACCATTGCGTTCACCGCAGGTCAACCGAGCACCGATTGCGTCCCTGAGCTTGCGAAGCAGGCAATCTTGCTAGAAGTCGGAAGACTGTACTTCGATCCGGCTCAGGAGAATCTGGTCAACACAAACGATGGCAGAAGCTACGAAGCGATTGTCCGCAAGTTGATGCGGAGTAGCTATCCATGACCAAACTGACTGGTTTCCGAAGGAAACGAATCGGTTTCCGAAACTATCTAGCTACGTTCCAGTTGCAGAACCTGCAAACCGACTCTTATGGTCAGAGAACGTATACAGAGAACTCCACATGGGCTACAAGCGTCAGTGATTGGCCTTGCGAGCTAATTAGCGTATCGGGCAAAGAGACAGTCTATGGCGATGCTGTGACCGAGTTATCGACCCATGTGATCGTTGGAGACAAGGAGCAGGCAAAGGATGTCAATGCTCTCATGAGAGTCATGATCGAAGGCGAAGAGTACGGGATCGTGGCAATTCGAGATGTGTCTGGGACCAATCGTGAACTCCGAGTGGAGTTGAAAAAGTCATGAACGGCAATCAGTACAGATTATTGCAGAACGCAAAAAAAGAGGCACTCGCCATCAAGCGTGGCAAGCGTGTTAGCAAAAAAACGCAGTCTGGTTTTCAGCACAGCAAATCGACTGACATGTTGTTCAGAGATCTAAGTTTCTTGATCACAGAGCGTGTTGCAAGGCCAGCCGCTCGCGCCGCTACAACTATTGTCCGAGCAGAGGCAAAGAAGCAGGTCATGAAGACCGGCGAGCGGTCCATGGACGCTGAGAATTCAGTCAATCCGCAAGGGCAACCCATTGGTCGGTCGCGTAGCACTGGGACGTTTAAAAAGCTTGGCAAAAAGGCTCAGTCAAAGCGATGGGGACCGAGGAGGACACTTGCAGACGCTATTATCGCTCGCAACTGGAAGGGCCGACGAAGGGATGCGGTTGTAGGCAGCACTGCGGGTCCATCGCACCAAGTAGCACCGCATGCCCACCTGCTGGAGTACGGTGCTGTGATCATCCTCTGGGGCGGTATCAACAAAGACAGAAAGGGTGGCAACGGAAAGGTTGCCATGCGACTTCCCCCAAGACCGTTCTTTAGGACCGCCGCTGACACAACCATGTCCAAGCAGCAGAGGAAGGTTGTGCAGATTGCAAAGCAGTGGGCGAAGAGGCTTGGTAAACCCGTGGATGTACCGGAGATTGATAAATGATGCTCCTTGAATATCTGCGTAACCAGCTTCTGACTGATGCTGATGTCTCAGCAGCGGTTGGCAGCAATGTGTTTTGCACCAACCCTCCGCAGGATGTGACTGGGCAGTACGTTGTTATCACTCAAATTAGCAGCAATGCCTACGATGCTGTAGAATGCAACATGGTTGATTTCTTTGAGTCTCGCATTCAGTTGGAGGCTTGGAGTTACAAGCAGGGAGAGTCGCAGAGCACATGGAAAGCATGCAGGTCATCTTTCAAGTCGTTCCCGAGGGGGTACGCACAGGACTTGGCTGTTAGGTCTATCGGTCAGAACAGCGGACCATCGACTGACGCATTCAAGCCTATTGATGGAAGCGACCTACACATCTACCGAACAATGCAAGACTTCAATGTCTGCTTCTCATTTACTTAGAAGGATTTAAACATGGCATACGGAACTACATTTCTTGGAGATACTGGGCAGGGAGCAGTTATTGTTCTTAAAGACCAAAGCGATTGTTCAGCATCCGACCCGAAAATATGCATGGGATGCCCAAGGTCGATTCAGCTTCCCGAATTGACTATGGAGGCAATTGACACAACATGCCTCGACGACACTGGGTTCATGCGACGAATTCCAGCAGATGTTTCTGATCCAGGAACAATTGAGGCAACCTTTGTTTTTGACGCTGCGTTGAGCGGGCCAAACTCTTTGTTTGCAGATGGGGAGCAACTGTGCATTACAGTCGTACTTCCTGAATCAAGGGATGGCACAACTTCTCCATCAACACTTACCGGAACTGGCTTCATAAGTTCATTGGGATTGCCATCTCTTGAGACGAGCACTCTCATGGAGATCAGCATCACGATCCAACTTGATGGTGGCACTGGGCCGGTTCTAACAACTGAAGAGCCAGTCAAAGACAGTGTTATCTGCCCCACACCATAATTTCATTTTAAGTTTTTTGGGAGAAAATAAATGGATGTAAAACTTCAACCTGTCGAAGGAGTCAATCTTGGAACACGCAAGAAAGAGTCTCTCGACAGGTACTGGGTAATTGTTGATGGCAAGTCTGTAGGTTTCGTGGACTGGTCATCTCCAGGTCATATTTGCTTTATCAGAACTGATATTGGACCACTTGAGAAAGAACAGATTTCTGAAGAGGTTGCGACTGTGATGCAAAGCAAGACAAGGGGCTACTCTGAACCACCAGACGTTCCAGATGAGATTTTGAACAAACCTTCTACGGGAGAAGAATTCTATGAGTTTGACGAAGAAGAAGTTGCTGGAGAAGGCGGCGATTGACAAGCCTCAAAAGCTTGCTCAAAAGTTTTTCGGTGAAGATGTTTATGTCAAGCTTCCTAGCGAACTGAAGCGTTGCCGTAGGGCAGCACAGATGTTCGATGCTAAGGGCAACGCAAAAGACTCTTACCGTGAGCGTCATCGCGTTTACACGATCATCGATTGTGTTTGCGACAAAGACGGGAAAATGGTTTTCTCTGATGCTGACACCGAGGCTGTTTCTAGCCTCGATTCCATGAAACTCGATGCATTGCATTCTGCAATTCAAGAGTGGGTGGACAGCAAGGAAAAAAACGAGGAAGCCGGATCGCAAAGCTAGAGACAGAGTTCCAGAAGAACCACCGACTTCAGTGGGTCTTCAAGATATGCTCTGACCTCAGTATTGATGATCCGGTCACTTGGATGAACAACGTAGATCCAGCAGTCGTTGATAGTTGGATCGCGTATCACTTGGCGGTCCAGAAAATGGAAGAGTCTGCCACTTCGGGGGAAGAACTTGATATGGAATCTGCCCGAGATCAACTGCTAGGAATGGTGCGATGACTGCTGAACGAGTCGGTGCTCTACGTTACGATGTCATCCTTAATGCATCTTCGCTTAAGAAAGGTGCAATGGACTCTAGGTCTGCTCTTAAGACCTTTAGAGATGCCATGAGGGGTGCGACCACTGATGTTGATAGATATCAGGCAGGGATTAAGAACCTACAAAAGCTTCGCGCAGATGGCAGCATCACTCAGGAACAGGGTCTTACGATCCTTAAAGAACTGAACAAGGATCTTGATAAGGCAGGATTCAAGAAGGTTGCCCATAACAAATTTGAGAAAACGAATATAAAGCTTAAAGAGGAGGAGCTTGCTTTACAGAAAAAGATCAACAGGGAGGCAGATCTTGAGAAGAAAATTGAGGCAGAGAAAAACAAGTTCCAAGAAGATGCTTTTGTAAAGCGCAGGAATCGCAGCAAGGAGGAGCACCAAAAGGTGTTGCAGCGCGCCCATGAAATCAAAAAAGCGAACAAAAACATATTCCAGCAACGGGTAATGGATGCCAAAAGGTTTTCTGGGAAGTTCGGTGGAATGGTTGGGGGAATGTCACCTGGAATGCAAGCAGGTGTATTCGGGAACATTGCGGGTGCAATGGGTGCTAGCGGTCCAATGATCGGTGCGGTCAGAGGTGCAGCGATGCTTGGGGCAAAGATGGTTCCCATTGTGGCTGGCTTTGCTGGGCTTGCACTTGCTCTTAAGAAAGCAACTGAAAATGCAATGCAATTGCGTAAGACCACTATCGATTTGTCTGTTCTTATGGGCAACAGTGACGAGGCCGCAGCAGGGTTAATAAGGAGGTTCCAGAAACTTGCTAGAGAAACTCCGCTAACGACAACTCAGCTTGCGGAAGGCGCAAGACAGTTAATGTCATTCGGTAGAGAATCAAAGTTCGTCGTAGAAGATCTTAAGGCACTTGGTACTATTGCAGGGGGCGATGTTGAAAGGTTACGCCTCTTGACAAAGGCGTTCGCAGATGTGACTGCCGCAGGGAAGTTGCAGGGTCAGGAACTTAGGCAGTTCACCAACCAAGGATTTAATCCTCTGCGAAAAATGGTTGAGATGACTGGCGAAAGCTACGACAGTCTGCGAAAGAAAATGGAAGACGGTGCGATTAGTGCCGAGATGGTTTCCAAGGCTCTTGCTGCTAGCGCGGAACAGTACAGCGAAAGGTTGACCAAGGCAATGGACACCATTGGGGGGCAGTGGTCAAAACTTAAAGGAATACTGTTTGAGTTGTCCACAACTCCTGGTGCTCCCATTGAGAGGCTTGGGGCGACAATGCTTGAGTGGGTAAACATGTCCTTAGAAGGATATGAGATGGGATTTGACAGGCTAGGCCAGATAGGTGACAGGATGGGTAATAATTTTGTTCAAAAAATACAAGACTTGAAAAACATTCTTACATTTGATTTTGGTCAACTGGGGCAAGAGAATAGGTTTGGCAAGCCAATGACTTTCAAGGAGATGAACGAACATAGGGAAAAGCAGAGAAAGGAAATCGAAAAGTCGCAAGAGAAAGCGGCCAAAATAAACGGCAGAACCACCGCAGCAAACAAAAAAGCAATGGACGATGTTGCAAAACAAACCTCCGAGCAAAAAAAGATAATTCAAGAACTGGAAGATCAGTTCAATCGCGTTTCACAATTTGAGCGAATGCGTCGAGAAGTTAGCAAAGAACGCATGCGAATGCGGATGACAAAAGAAGACTTTGAGAAAGCAATCATGCAGATCGACGAACTTGAGAAGATGCATGAAGAAGCAGAAAAGAAAAGAAGGATGGTCGAAGATCCGCAGAAAGATCTAGACAAGATGCATGAGCACAGGATGAAGTTGATCGACGAGGAAGGCAATGAAAGAAAGAAACAAATCGAAGATAGGTTTAAGAAAGAAAAAGACGCTGCGGATGCTCTAAAGAAAATGGGCGGTCCTAGCGTTGATTTTACATCAGCCGGAGCCGACTACAGGTTTGTTCAGCAACGGGTTGCCGAGAACTTAGCTTTTAAGGCTCAAGACGCAGCAAACAAGAAAAGGGAAATGCAGTTAGATACGCTTAACCAGCAACTAGAGGAAATGCGGCGAGAAGCAAAGCTAAACACAGAAGAAGTAAGAAGGTCTTTACCACAGGCTGTTAACTAATGACTATCGAATACGAAATTTGCCGCAAGAAAACAGGCAACGCAACCTACTCACTTGTTCAGAAGAACGGGCAGGAGGTTGTCAGTAAGTCCATTCAGGTGACATACAGGGTTCATGCATTTGACAGCGAAGACCCAGCACCCATTGTTGGTTTTGGGCCTTCTTCGGTGGACGAGGATATGGTGCGTAACGCTCCTGCACCAACCACTGGTGCTAACTTCAATAACACGCTTCCAAAGGCGGGAGACACCGTCTACCAGACTCCTGAGGGAGATGTTTACTACTGGTGGCGATGCACTTCGGTTGGAGTAAACAGGAACTCATCAAACGGTCTTGAGTTTTCTGTTAGTTGCACGTTCACTGATACTACGGGGCAAGATGCGGGTAGTGCTTTACCGGCAGGACCGACCGCTGAAGATGCAATTGAAGGCATTGACCCAATTATCACATACGCAGCACAGCAGCGTGAGGTCACTGCTTGGACAGAAGATGAAACAACTGTTGCTGCTGGCAGTGACCCGAGTCCATGTGTGTTGCCTACAGGATCTCTTTACAGCAATCCTCCAGTTAAGGTTGTGCCAGATCAGGTTATTACGTTCTCTCAGTACGAGATAGGTTTTGATGCCGAGAGTCTATTTCAAAGAATTTACCGATTAAACGAAGAAATTTGGTACGTTGACAGCACTGTCCCGCAAGCAAGTGGTTTTAATCAAATAGCCCCTAGACATGCAATGATTACTGACATTGCTTATGAAGACACTACGGTTCCTTTGCTGATAAGTGGAGTTGTAACTCAGACTGGTTGTCAGAGGGTGACCTACACAATACATGTTAGGGACTGGACCCTTAAATCACTTAACAATTCCTCCGTCATTGTTGAGCTTAATCCAGGTTGGGATCAGCCAAGGGTTAGGGCAGACACTCGATATCTCAACGTATCAGGTGAGCTTAAGCCTTCATCGAACTTTGGCACATGGGGACATCAGCAGCTTTATCTTAGGTCCGATACTCCAAGTCCGAGAGGAGGCTTGCCCTTTATACAAGATGTTCAAAACGGAGTACCACCTTATGATTTGCTAAGAGTTCAGCCACAGATCACCTTTACTTTTTTGAGATAGCGTAAATGACACTCTACGGATTTTCGCGCAAAGACGTTACGAGGCAACTCGGCGACTTTGCAAAAAAAGACTTGATCTCCGGTTACCCAACCGAAGATGTGTTGCAGCATGGTCTTGGTGAGTTTAATCAAGGCAGGCAGGTTGCCACCGATATGGAACTGTATGCATTCATTTCCCCAGAGGAGATCCCCGCTGCGGTTCCAGAAATTGATGATGGTAATCAGGTTAGGATGCAGGCGGCGGTTTCGCCTGAACGCTGCAAGATTTACAAGCCGTATCCAAGAAGTAGGCAAGGACTGCCAGAAGATTTTCAGCTTGTGGATGTTGAAGTTATACAGACCGGCGCAGGGGCAGCGGATGGAAATAGCTACGGTGATGCTGAATACTACGTCTACAACACGTTTCCTCGCCCAATTCCTAAAAATACAATTTCGTTTTGCGCAGTATTCGGAGGTGTTCTTTTTGTAGTAGATGCACCTCAATCGCAACGAGTTAGGTTTCGGCTTAAAACCAGTTTTAATGACACTGGACGCGCTATCGCATACGTCTTAGATCAGTTTGGAAACGAGGGGCTTGAGTACAACGAACAGATTTTTGTTCATGACCCAAGAAAACTTTTTGCCCATGCGGTTGGTGCTGATAACTTCACCGCCCTGCAAGGCCAGAACCCAGACATGTACCAAATGCTGCATGCTGGGGGTAGCGTTGGGTATGCCGTGATGACATACGGAATCCTAGACGAATACTTTGATTGCGAAAACGATTGCAACACAGGCAGTCAGTGCTATCCAAGGTGGGAGGTCGAGCAATGCACTCAGTCTGTAAACCGGATGAGAGTTTCCATTGACGATTACGATGCAATGCCGAGAGGGGAAGACGACACTGAGGTTAAAAGCTTGCGGGTTTTCCCAGACAGTTCGTTTGCCAGCGAGTGGCCTTATGTGGACTTCCCTGAAGAACTTCAGGTCACTCCCGACCCCGAGGGTGGGGCAGCGGAATACAGAATCAATGCACTCAACCCGCACAGGTTTTCTGCACGTCAAGGTTGGGCCATAATTGAAAGAGTTTCTTACCCATCTAGGTTGGAAAACGCTGACAATCGATGTGTTCCGTATATAAGTGGACTTGGGACTCGGACAGGCGAGTGGCATATAGTTGACGTTCAAAACCCAATAGCCAGATGGGTCTGCGCAACTTACCAAGAATCAACGGGAAATTGGCTTCATTCATCGGAAAACTTTGAAGGCGAAAATCCAGAAACGTACTTTGACGACCCCGATAATCCAGCGCAGGGGATTAACGATCACATTCAAACGCATCCCTGCTTGCCTATTGATTGTTTAAAAAACGGATCTAAAGGATTTGCCTTTTGGGACCCAAATGATCAGAACTACTATGTGTTTTCAACCGAATCTGCAATGTACGGAAAGGCTGTTAAGTACGAAGTGGTCGGCAAGAAAGATGGATCAGCAGATCAGCTAATGACTTACGTTGCCGACTGCGGACTTCAATACAAAACAAGAAAGCACATAAGAGTCCTTGGTGACAATGAAAGTTGTCCAGCAATTACACAGGACAACACGATTTACCCACCGCTGATGCCACTTCAAGTCGTAACATCAGTTAGCAGACCGCAAGATTCTGAAGGGTGCAATGAAGACTTTCTTTCCGTCACTCGCGCAACTGTTAATGTCTGCAGTTATGCCGCTGATGAACCAATTCAAGCCGAAGTGTGTTGCGAACCTTGTGGATGCTGCTGCACTGATGATGGGCCAATGCCTGGAGTCACTCAGTCGGAGTGTGCGGAGTTGGGTGGCGTTTTCTTGGAGGGTGAAGAATGTCCTGAGTGCTCCGATTGCGCCGAATGCTCTGATCAGTTTGAGTTTAGCGGGTTTAACCTTACTTGGCAGAACGTACCCGACCCAGCCGACAACAACAATCAATGGGGTGGTGGCATGAGCAATTTTCAGTTAGGCAGCACAACTGGTTGCTGTGCTAGCTTTACGGTTCAACTTAACTCTGATGGTCCAACCAACTCTTTGGTCGTGAGCGGAACAATGTGTGTTGAGCCGAGTACGGCATCTTGTCCATTCTCGACGTATCAGGTTAGCGTGACTTGGTCCGTTAATGTCTTTGCAGGCGTCAACCTTCCCAGTGTCCTTTGTGGAGGTCCAGCGGGTGATTGTCAGCAAGACTATGGCAGCGCAGGGATCGTACCAGTCAATCCTGATGCAGCGGCAACTGGACAATGGGACGAGAAGCAAATCCAGACCGTGGCCTGTCAGTGCGAACCTGGAAGCGGTGAGTCAGGCGGTGAGTCAGGTGGTGAGTCAGGCGGTGAGTCAGGTGGTGAGTCAGGTGGTGAGTCAGGCGGTGAGTCAGGTGGTGAGTCAGGTGGTGAGTCAGGTGGTGAGCCAAGTGGGGAGGGGCCGTAATGAGTGGAGTAGGGACAGAACTAGGGAAGCTAATACCAGACTGGGTTGTCAGGCAAACCAGAGGTTGTGGTTGCAACAACTGGAAACGCAAGATGGATGACAATGGCATCGAATGGTGCAAGGCAAACAAATTGGTGATTGTTCAGAGGCTTGTCCAGCAGAAAAACATGCTTCCCTCGCCTTTAAGGATGCTCCCAAGGTCAGCACTTAAGGTTGGGGCCGCAGCGTTGGTTGATAAAGCAATTGCTAATGCAGAGAGTCAAGTATCTGAGCAAACCGATAACCAATAATCTCAGCGCACTGAGGCACTACTGCGTTTCCGAGGCATCTAAGTTGACATGCCCTGTCTCGAAACCCATCAACCAACTGACCCACATCGGGTTCAGTTGCCCAGTGACTGCTTCCCGTCCACCCAGACGATTGATTACGACAGTGGTAAGGGATTCCTGTATGCCCTTTGCTCCGCGATGTCTCTTCTGATATCCCAGCCTTGCTTCGTGCGCCGCTGGGGTAGGCCATGACAAACACTCTGGGTCGCTTGTGAGATCCACCAACGGATTCGCATGATATAATGTGCCATTCAACATCGTACCCGATTTCGGAAAGCGACCAGAGTACCTCGTCCATTCCTCGATCAAGCATTGTTGCCACGTTCTCCAGCAATATGCCTCTGGGTCTGAGCAATCTAGCCACGCGAATGACCTCAAAGAACAGGCTTGACTTTTTTCCTGACAGTCCTGTTTTAGGCCCGCTTGTGGAGATGTCTTGGCAAGGGAATCCCGCTGCGAGGATGTCACATTCCCAGTCTTTAATCGGACGGTAGGGAAACCTGACAACATCTTTCTCAATTGGCGTGACAGGGTGGTGCTTTCTAAGTACCTTACGCGCATATTCATCCTTCTCCACGAAAAAGGCCGGTGCGAAACGCTTCGTCCAAGACAGACCCAATTCGAGTCCACCGATACCAGAAAACAAACTGCCTACGCTATAGACTTTCTGGCATTCTAATGGATGGAGAACCGTCATTTCCAAGCAACCCGATTACGTTAAAGTTGACCCAGTCCCTTGCTTCATCAAGCGACATGTCTTGCTCGTCAATAAAAACTTCGATCAGCAGTTCATAGTCGTAAACGAGCGTCCCGTCAATGTTGGTGCCGACAATGGCATTATCGCATCCATCAAAAATCATTGCGCCGTCTTTCATCGAACTCCCCTATTTTTTACAGGCATCACCTCACAAAAGCAATGCGTCCCATCGATGACGACTGCCATGCCAAGTATTGGACGCTTTGCGTATCGTTTCCCGTACCGTTGCTGCAAGTGACTAGGATCGCAAAGGGAACCTGCACTGCACCCAAAGACCCGCATCGCGTCACAGGCGTACCAGTGGACTCCAAACGCAGCGTGAAAGTGTCCAATCACCGTTGAACGCATTGCTTGCTTTGCCTGTGCTATGGCAGGCGTCTGGCCCCCTGCTCCCGCATCACCGTGACGATAGGCAACCCCATCGCAGAGCACTGTTCCGTATCTTTCGGTGACTCGCCAATTCTTGGGCATTCCGAATATGTCTTTGATTGGCCTAATCCACTCTTCAGGGATCTCAGCATCAACTGCCTTGCGACAAATCAGTGCGTCATGGTTGCCAACTAAAAAGTCTACCCTGCCAGTTGAAAAGTGTTCATAAAACGGTTGCATCTGCTCGTGAGCTTCTTCAACCTCCGCAAGTGCTCTAGGGGTGCCAAGTTCCTTTGCATGATAAGAACATGCATGTAAGTCAAAAATGTCACCCAAGAAGACAGTGCGTTCTGTTTGCCAGTCGTCTTCAATCCTTCTGACAAAGTCAAATGCAAGCGGATGAATAGCTGGAGAATGCAAGTCAGGAACAACTAGTACTCTGCTCATCAGGAGATTCCCAAAAGGTAATTTCAATCGCAGGACCGCGATCACGCTGACTAGCGTCCTGCATTCCAAGCACTCTCCCAATATGCTTAGATGAGTCATCTGCTAAGATCCCAGAGTCAACAACGGCATCGACAAGTTGCTTGCAATTGCCGCGTAAAATTGAGTCAGGGTCGAACAACCTCTGTTTTTTGCCTAGTATCCTTTTGACGCTAACGTCAACTCTAGCGTCGAACGGATGCGGCATTATTTCCTTGCAAAACACGCCAAACTTGAGATTTCCATCACCTGGATATAGAATTCTTCCATCTAGCAAAGCAGTGGTCATTGTCTTTTTTTCGCGATGTGCTGTTGACCAGTGCCTCGTTTGCCCGCTATTTTGGTTTTTCAGTTCAGCATCTATGCTGATTGTAAGGATGCGTTGCTCAAACATTGTTTTTCCTTTGCGCAAAATGGATTGTCGCATGAAAGTTGAAAACCAGCAAATTTGCCCACCTTTTAAGGTCGGTTGCAATGTCTACACCCGAGAAACTTATGATATAGGTTTCAGTGATGCCTTCAAGTTTGTTGATGGCTTTAAAGACTTCGTCGATGAAGAAAAGCACCTCAAGATGCATCGCTACCTTGGCAGAAGACTAAGGAACTCTTTCCACCACTTCCGAGAAGAGCCAACTTATGCTGGTGCGAAAATACTTGGAATGGAAGTTGATAAGAAATTTGTCACAATTGATGCGTGGGTGACCAGACTTGTCATTGAAGGAGAAGAGTGTATCGAGGTCGATGTTGACGCAGAGTGCATGATCATGTGCAAATGTGGTCACTGCCTAACGCGACAAGAAGCTAAAGGCACAGACCCATTTGTAATGGACTTGCGTGAGCTAGAAAGAAGAGCGATATCTTATCGAGGGGTTAACCGAGAATACAGGAAATACGATGTTTAGTGAGGCAGATGCTGAACACTTAAAGTGGCTCAGACTAAAAGCTTTCCAAGCAAGGGAAAGGCTTGAAGCGGCTGAGAGGTTTAATCGAGGACCGCAAGCAGAAGCATTGCTAGACCTAATCGATGCTCTAGGTGACGCATGCGTCAGGAGTGTCTGGGGGGTTATACAACAGCGTTATAACTTTGCAGGAGACACTGTTGTTGCCAGAGAAGTCAAGGCAATGGCGAAGGACATCGTTGATGTCGCGTGGGAAGTTGATGAAGCAATAGAAGTAATTACAGAATTTGTTATGGGAGAAAAGTAGTGGGATTTTTAGATAGCGTAACCACTGGAATTCAAAGCGTTCCAAGAAGGACGCTAATTTATGGTGCTCAAGGAGTGGGGAAGACTACGTTTGCTGCCAAATGGCCGAACGCAGTCCTGCTTCCAACCGAGGACGGATTTGCCCACGTTGACGTTACAGCAACGCAGAGGCTGACTGGATCTAGGGATGTTTACTCTGCGGTCATGGAGTGCGTCAGCAGTCAGTTTGAGACTATTATTATTGACTCAGTAGACTGGCTTGAAAATCTAATCTGGAACGAACTTGCAGAGGAAGGTTTTAAGATGGACTTTGGCAAGGGGAATCTCGAAACTGCCAGACGCATGGGTGCGATCCTGAAAGCATGCGATAAGGCAAGAGATGCAGGGAAGCATGTTTTGCTTATTGGTCACGCGACACAGGTCAAAGTTGAACATCCCAATGGAATGAGTTGGGATCAAATGGCCGTTAACCTTTCCAAGCATTGTCGAGCACTAGTTTCAGAGTGGTGCGACGAGGTGCTGTTTGCAGAACCAGAGATGGCGGTTTCTCAGAAAGAGGAATCGTTTGGTCGCACTAGGAATGTTGGAATTGACAAAGGTCGTCGCGTATTCCACACAGTGGGCAAGCCTGCCTACCAGGCAAAAAACAGGGTTCCAAGCTTACCCGAAAAGTTTGATCTTTCGGATGCGGAAGCGTACATTTCCGCAGTCACAAATGTTTCTTAATACGGAGAGAGAAGAATGTCGTTTCAAATTGATCTCGATCAAATTCAGGTCGAGGATCGCCCAATCGGTCCACTGCCAAAGGGAACCTACAACTGCATTGTAGAAGAGTGCAGTTTGGTTGAAACCAAGGCAGGAGGTCAGCGTGTCAAGGTGACTTACCAAGTCCTTGAAGGCGACCACACGAATTCTAAGATCTGGGATTCACTGATGGTTGTTCACAACAACCCGAAGGTTGTGAAGATCGGGCTTGAGGGGATCAAGCGTCTTGCTAATGCTGTTGGCATTCAAGGCAAGATCGCGGACCCATCTGAGCTTGCTGGGACTAACAGCATCGTTGCTGTTACTGTAGACATCCGCAAGGACGCAGAGTATGGCGACAGCAATGTTGTCAAGCGAGTTGCTGGTGGTGTTGTGGACGCACCTCTGCCAGTTTCCCATCCGGCAGTGTCTTCTGACGAAGCACCGTTTTGATGGGTTGGTTGACTGAAGGTAATGTTTCAAGGGATTGTTAAACACGGGGGTTTGATTCCCCCGCAACCATTTTTTTTGACTGCTTGCGTGGGCAGTACTCACTTTAAACAAAGAAAGGGACTGGTTCTGTGGAAGTTCTATTTCCCCCTGAGTACTTGGGTTCGACTCCCAAAGCAGTTGCTTTTAAAGGATTGTCATGAAAATTAAACATCTGGTCATGTATAGCGGTGGCGTTTGCAGTTGGGCAGCAGCAAAGCGAGTTGCAGAGCAACATGGGACCGAGGAAATGGTTTTGCTTTTTGCTGACACAAAAATCGAAGATCCTACTCTGTATGAGTTTTTAAAGTCGTCGTCTAAAAACATTGGTGCAAAATTTATAAAGATTGAAGATGGTCGAACTCCATTTGAAGTTTTTCGAGACAGGAAGTTTTTAGGTAATTCTAGAATTGATCCATGCAGCGACATTTTAAAAAGAAAGCTTTTGAATAAATGGAGGAAGGACAACTGCGATCCATCTTATTGCGTTACTTATTTCGGTCTTGACTGGAATGAACCCCACAGGCTCAAGAAGGTGAGGGAGAGACACAGTCCATGGCAGGTTGAAGCACCTATGTGTGAAAAGCCCATAATGACGAAAGAAAAGATGCTGGAGTGGTGCAGGTCAGAAGGCCTGTCTCCATGCAAGCTTTACGACTTAGGGTTTGCTCACGCAAATTGTGGTGGAGGATGCGTGAAGTCTGGAGTTGCTCAGTTTCGTCACTTGTACAAAACAAAACCAGAAGTTTTCAATAGGTGGGTGGAAGAAGAAGAAAAACTGCGGGTGCAACTTGGTGACGTTTCAATTTTAACAAGAATGAGAAACGGGAAAAAAAGCAACTTGACTCTTTTGCAGTTGAAGAAGGAAATAGACTCCAATACCCAGCTTTCTTTTGATGAACTTATGGATTGGGGTGGATGCGGATGTGCTGTTGATTGATCGAACGCAACCATTTTTTAAGGATGCAGCATGCTAAAGAGAGAAGCAAGGATTTCAGGCGACAAAGACTTTCAGAACTGGATGTCTTTTGGTGAAGGACTCACCTACTGCGAAACTGCAAGACGTATGGCTAACTGGTATCACCTTTTCAAGAAGACCAGCAAACTGCCATCGGAGGTCGATGTCTACGTCAGGGATGTTGGTGGCAAAACTCAGTTTCTGCATACCGTAAAACTAAGCCTTCAGATTGATGTGATTCCTGCAAGAAATGACGGTGGCGAAGATTATGCAGGAATGACTTGCATCGTATGCCACAACGCGATGCCTGTAGAGTGGGACTACGCTGCATGCAAGGAGTGCGGGGAAGAGTTTGCTTACGACTTTGTTGAGGACGACAGGAATTTTGACGCTGCCAACGGAAGGTGACCCATGGAAAGCGTGAAGACTAAAATCAATGGTTGTGAATGGACAATCAACCTGCTGACCTACCGTCAATGGAACGCATCGAGGTTGCCAAAGAAAACATGGGGAGTCTGCAACCGTGACACAAAAACAATCAGCGTCCGCATCGATCTCTCCAAGCAAACTTTCTTGGACACTCTTTTACATGAGCTAATTCATGCACAAAACGAATTGCTTTTCGAGGCAGAGGAAACAGTTACCCGCATGGGAACTGACATTGCAAGAGCACTTCTAGCCACTGACCGTATTTTTGTTTCGGTTGAGTAATGCCTTTAAGCCGAGAGTTCCTGCTCAGTAGAGGGCGATGCTGTAGCAATGGATGCGTCAACTGCCCTTACTTGGAGAAGAGCATGTTTACGCCGCGTGACTATCAGCAGGAATCTATCGAGGCCTTTTGGAGGGGAACCAAGACTCACAGGGGGAAGAACCCACTGTTGGTGCTCCCAACAGGAGCGGGCAAGACAATTGTCATTGCTGACATCTTGCGTGGCATCGCGAAGATTGGTTACCGATCAATTGTGCTTGCCAGATCGAAAGAGTTGGTTGAACAAAACCTCGACAAGTTCGCACAGCATTTACCTGATGTATCTTGTGGGATCTACTGTGCGGGACTTGGCAGAAAGGAAACGTCACCAGATATCATATTTGGAACGATCCAATCCTGCTGCACCAAAGGAGAAGAGTTTGGTGAGCGGCAGTTGATCATCGTCGATGAGGCGCATGAAATACCCCAGCGTGACGAGTCTCAGTACCAGATCTTCTTAAACGATATTCGCGAGACTTCGCCCAATGCGTTGCTGTTGGGATTGACGGCATCCCCGTACAGGTTGGACGGTGGACTGATCTACGGTCCAAGCAGGCAGTTTGATTATGTTGCCCATGCAGTGCCGTTGCGTAAGCTGATTGACGACAACTACCTGACCAAGCCTTCGACTCTAGTTGCTGATCAGGTCGATATGTCTGGAGTCAAAAAGACTGCTGGCGACTTCAACAAAAGCCAAGTTGAGGGAAAGTTCCTTGAAGCGGGGACTGTCATCACTGATCAGATCGTTACTGCTAGTGATGAGAAGCAAACCAAGTCGGTGCTCATCTTTGCAAGTGGCGTTGCTCATGCAGAATCCATTCGAGCGAGGATTGCTGACAAAGGACATTCGGTTGGGCTAGTCACTGGTGAAACGCTGCCCCTTATTAGGTCAACTCTCATCGACAACTTTAACCGGGGAAGCTTGCGGTTTCTCGTTAACGTGGATGTCCTGACTACTGGCTTTGATTGCACCCGCATTGAGCACATTGCAGTTTGCCGAGCAACTGAATCGCCAGGTTTGTTTTACCAGATCTGCGGCAGAGGATTCCGACTACACAAGGGCAAGGATGTTTGCTGGATACAGGACTTCGGTGGCAACATTGAGCGTCATGGACCGATTGATTCTCCGAGCTATGGCATCAACACAATTAAGGTGAAGTCAGAAGGAGGTGAAGCACCGCAGAAAGCTTGCCCCAGTTGTTTCGCCATTCTCCCAGCTTCTGCAACTGTCTGCGAAAAATGCGGTTTCGAGTTTCCTCGTCAACCAAACATCGACACTAGAGCGTCCCGTCAAGCCATCCTAAAGACCCCAAGATGGCATAACGTGGAATCTATCGCATATCAGTTGTGGAAGGGCAAGAACGGCAAGCCAGATACGCTGAGAGTTGATTACTCGGTTAGCCTTGACGGCGACTGGATGGAACGCAAGGTGGTGAGCGAGTGGGTTTGCATTCTTCACGATGGGTTTGCCCGAAGCATGGCAATGAGGTGGTGGTTAAAACGCACATCCCTGCCTTTCCCAATGAAGATCGAAGATGCGATAGATCTTGCAGAGCGTGGAGCACTCCGTACCCCGAAACACATTGAGATTGTAAAGGATGGAGCGTATGACAGGATCGAAGACTACGACCTTGAAGACCCTGCTGCGGAAACAATGGATTTTGCGATAGATCCTGACGACATGCCGTTCTAATTTTGAAAAAAACCATGTTTTGCTAAAATGCTCGCTCTTCTCCCGCGATTCTCTCATTCAGTGATCAGGGATGAGGGAATTGTGGGGTACACATGGATTTTCTGCTTTCAAAAAACAAGCGTCTTCGGTTGCGTGATATTGCGCGACAAGAGTATTCCGTTGCATGCAGCATTAATCCTGACTTCCATGCAAGCAAGTCAAGCATCAGGAAGATTGCAATCAGGAATGCCACCCTTAGAGTCAGGAACTCTCCTGAATATGGCGGGTTGATTCATGCCCTATTCCTTAGCCTCGCGACCAAGTTGGTCGTTGCGTTGATTCAAAAATGGATCGACGAAAACATTGAGGCAGCAGATTTATCAAAATCCTATCAAGAGGGAGAACCTGGATATGGATGAATTGAAGAAAAACAAAAGTGCTCAGTTTATTGCTGGATGCGGAACATTGGCATTAGTGTATTTCCTATTCAGCAACAACTTCTTTGCGTTCTTGTTCAACGACGAACCTCCTGAAGGTATGGAAAGCGTTTCTTTGGCTACCTTGTTTTTGACAAGTCTGGTCAGTGCAGTGCAATTGATTGGCATTCTCAGTATTGGGGTAGTGACTGGAATTTTGAAACCACTTGCTGAGTGGAGCGTTGATGCAGTTAAGAAAAGGCTGCCGAAAAAGGTTTCGGGAACGTCCGAGGATGCAGTGGATGTAGATAAGCTTCTTAGTGTCCTCAACGACCTAGACAAGCGTCTTAAAAGCTTGGAAGGGGGGGGCGAGTGATAGACATAAGATCTTCACCAGGTGCTGCTTGCAGTTCTTGCGACAACAGGGTTTCTATTGTCTTGTTTGCTGCGTTGGCATTCGTCGCATGGGACTCTGGGTATCTTGACCAGTGGTTTCCAAGCAAGGACAGGGGTGATCAGGTTCTGTCTGCCACTTCTGTTCTGCTCATCAAGTCACCTGATATGACTGCTGATCAACAATACACGGCATCTAGCCCAGTGCTCGATGAGATTGCTGACCAGCGAGGTATTAAGTTTCGAGTCATTGACGATGCACCTGGTGAGATATCTGGATCGCCCGAATGGTTGCAGAAGCTTTTTCTTAAATACGAGTCTAAGTCACCATGCATAGCAGTCATGGATGACTCTGGTAATTCAAAGTCGTTTAATGCACCTTCTTCTGTTTCTGAGTTTAGAGAAAGGGTTGGTGCGAAGTGAGCGAGTTTGGTACTGGCTTTATCAATAGGGACTTTGATGCAGAACCGTTTGCATCGGTGGTCCCAGAATTCTCAGGGGAGAAGTACCCAAGAGATGTCTGGCGTGACATGATACGCGAGCAGGACAAACGCGACTGCTCACCTTGGCATACACTTAAGTCTGCAAATTGTCCGATTCTTAGCCAGTCAAAAACAAACTACTGCTGGTGCTTTGGCTTGGTTCAAGGAGTAGCGGTTGCACTTGCTCAGTCCGGTTACGATGAGTCACCACCATTGCATCTTTCTGCAAGCTACCCCGCTCAGTTGTACAAGGGTTACCGCAATGTTGGTGGATGGGCAATGCAGGCAGTTCAAGCAGTGCAAGAGCATGGAATACCTACCGTTCAAGTCTTTCCAGAAGCATTGATCTCACGCAGTCAATCAAATAGATCGACAGTCAAGCAGTCGGCTCAAAAGTACGGTATCGCAGAATATGAAGAGATCCCGAGCAGGGACTTTGAAACTGCTTTTAGTGCTTTGATTGCACCTGACTGCTCACCAGTGACCCTCGGCTTAAGTTGGTGGGGTCACTTGGTCTTAGGTATCAAGGGCGTTTACGAAAAGAAAAAAGGATACGGAATTCTAATCGTAAACTCTTGGGGAAAGAATTGGTCCGGTGATGGAATGCAGGTTCTTTGGGAAAAGGGTAGCCGTAACTGCATCGCTCAAGAATATGTCGCGATTAAATCAGCAAAGGTAATTTGATGACTGCAAAGATTTTTGACTTCCTCCTTTACGGAGCAGCGACCATTGTTGTTCTTTCGATCATGTCGAGCGCAACAGTTGCTGAGAGAAAATATAAAAAACAGGTTGACGACATTGAACTGCTTGAGGTCGAAAAGCCTTTAATCATCGAAGAAGAAGTAGACCTTACTTCCGAAGTCGTCTTCACAAGCCAAGACGGATGCCCTCCATGCAAGGCATTTGAAAGGGAATGCGTGACCCCGCTCAGGAATGCTGGGTGGCGCGTCACCAAATGCTCACCTGACGGCAGACCAACTCCCAGCTTTGACATTAAGCTTGGTGGTCGAGTCGTTGGTTCGAGAACAGGATACAGCAACCGTGGGGCATTTTTTAGTTGGCTAAGGAAAGCAGCAGAGGTAAAGCGATGACGACCCCAGATCCAACGACACTAGGCTTGCTGGCTACAGCAATCACAGGAATGTCGGGAGCCATCACCGTGTTGTGGAGGCAAACAATGAAACATCTTGGCGTGACTGAAGCACGCTTGGAACGCGCAGAAAAACTTGCTGAGGATTGTCAGCAGGACAGGCTCGAAATATGGAAAGCTTTGGCCGAGCAAAAAAACACTAAAGGCTGAAGGAATAGAAATGCCAACTGGAATCGGAACAGAGGTATGCTGGCTTTGCCCAACGCTAGACCAAGCAGATCCGTATGACGATCTGTCTGGCGATGCAAATGACGGAACAAGCAACGGAAGCATGTCGGTAGTATCCGCGACCGGTGCTAGTGGAACGCACGCCTTTTCGTTTCCCAATAGTGGGTACAACGGTGACTACATTTCTTTTTCAGACATTGGTATCACATCGTCTGACTCTTATACGATTTCACTGTGGATCTACGCTTACGACACAGGTGACACGCAAGGCATGCTCTATGCGGGAAACAGCAGCGACGAAAGCTTTGCGCTCTGCCAAGGCATTCCATACGATGTTTTCCAGGTAGGCTACAGTGACTCACTGCTGGAGGCAGGCGAAATGACCGACGAAACGTGGCAGCATGTTTTGTTCACCTATGACCGATCAAATAGCGGGCAGACCGAGCTTTGGGTGGATGGAACGAAGGAGTTCGACACAAGGTCAGCAGGGACTTATAGCATTGGTAATTCAGATTTGTACTTAGGCCGGTACGGTTACGAAGGGTTAATCGACGACTTTCGCGTGTTTGATTCAGTGCTGTCTAGCACTGATATCGCGTTGCTCGCGTCAGGGCGAGGATACGAACCGGAAGCAACAGGATCGTATAGCCCATTCATTAGTTCAAGGTTTTCAGGACAGCAGCAAGGCAGAATAAGATGAGCAATCGACCAACGCAACTACTCCAAAACGAAACGCTGTATTGGGTCATGAATACCTACGACAGCAACGGTCAGTTGATCAATGCGGACTCAACGCCAAGTGTAAGTGTGCGAAAAAACGGTGCGGCTGATTCAACATCGGTAACAATTACAAAACGGGCATCGACAACTGGAACCTATGATTGTTCGGCGCAACCAAGCACTCCATCCGTAGGAGATCAGTTTCACTTTGAGGAAGAAGCTACTATCAGTAGCGACACGTTCGTCAATACCTTTTCGTGCGTGGTTACGCCAATGCTAACCTCGGCAGAGGTATCTACAGCAGTGTGGGACGTACCAACCCTGAGCTACATCAACAGTGGTACGTTTGGACTACGCTTCTCTGCCTTGAACACAACTACGCCTGATAACACAAGCATCACGGCGATCAAAACTGTCACCGATCAAATGGTGTTCACGGTTGCGAATGAGCTTGATTGCAATGCAGTATCGGGTGGTGGTGGAGGCGATGCAACCGCAGCCAATCAGACTGCAATCAGCAACGCTATCGCATCATTGAACGACTTTGATCCTGCGACCGAGTCTGTAAGCACTGACGCAGCAAGCAGAACAGCCAGTCAAGCTGATGTTTCGTCGCTCGCAACAGCAGCAAGTATTTCTGCCCTGAACGATTTTGACCCAGCGGTGGATGTGGTTTCGAGCGTGACAGCGGTAGGTTCGGTGACGAGTGCGGTCACTACTGCGAACGCACAGGACGTAAGCGACATCCTGAACTCGATTCCAGGGAACTGGGATCTAATGGACATCGACGCCTCGACCGGAGCCGTTGCAAGTCAGTTAACAAGTGAAGCCATCTATCTGTACCTTGTGTCAGGGAATCGAGAAGATCAATTTAAGGCTGACGTAAGCGCACTGGCTACATCAGCTGCGTTAGCGACTGTCGATACAGTCGTCGATTCGATCAAGGTTACTACTGATAAGCTCGACACCGCACTTGTTCTAGACGGATCGGTGTACCAGTACACGGTCAACGCACTGGAGAACGCACCGAGCGGTGGTGGAGGAGGTGGAGACGCTACTGCGGCGAATCAAACTACGATCATCAACGCCATATCGAACCTAAACGACTTCGACCCATCTTCTGATGCGGTAGCCAATGTCACACTCGTTGCGACTACAACGACGAACACAGACATGCGAGGGACAAATAGTGCGAATACTCTCGCACCCGACAACGCAAGCATCGCATCCATACTCGCAGATACGAATGAACTGCAACAGAATCAAGGAGACTGGGCAACAGCGACCGGATTCAACACAGTCGCACCCGATAACGCAGGGATCACAGCAAACGGGGTGGCGATTGCTGCCTTGAACGATACAACTCCGCAAGAGTTCTGGGATGCACTGACTTCAGGAAGCTACGCATCAGGTTCTTTTGGAGAGAGGCTGTTAACAAGTCAAGGAACGCATCGTACTGTTCAGGTCACTGGAAGCAATCACGTTGCTGCTGATGTTCATGAGTTTCAAAATGACGCAATCACCGCTGCCTCTATAGCCGCTGGTGCGGTCACTGAGTTGCAGACTGGACTTGTGACAGTCGGAACGGCGTTCACCTATGCAAACGGTGCGGGCGACACTCACAGTGTTACAATTAGCTAGGAGAGAGAGATGGCAGTAGTGAATTCCTTTGCGAAGTTCTACAGCGCAAGCTACCCAGCAACTTCGGACGTGCTTGCAACAGCACCTGTCTACGGTGACGCAATCAATGTGCTCCAAGGAACGAACAGCGGTGGAGGTGCATGCACGGGATACCCCGCAACAACCGATGTACTGGTTGGAATCACCTACGGCGATTCTAGCCAGTTTACGGGAACGCTTGATCCAGACAGTGGAATGCCAGACGAGTCCAAGGTTCGCAGTGGAATCGTGTATGGATCAACCAGTCAGTTCACTGGGAATTCTCAGTTGCCCGTCATTAGTGTTGTGCTTGCTGGGACTGGTTACGGAAGTAACGGCACCGAGTATGTTGGAACGCTTCAATCGTCAGGTTCTCCTGTTCCGGTTTACCCTCCTGTTGAAGATGTCTTGACAGGAGTTGAATTTGGCAACGTAGGCGATGTTCCCATGGTTGGTGTTTTTAACCATGCTGACCCGAGCATCGTCAAGCTTGACGAACAGTACGGAGCATACGGGACGGAGTATTACGGTGACCTAGAATGCGTTGAGCCAAACCCATGCGATCAGTTCCCACCATACACTCCCCCAGCAGGCAGCGACTGTGCTCAAGGTGGGTGGTTGAATTAAATAGAGAGGTTGAAATTGGCTAGACGCAAACGTGGCAAGGCTTGGCGTACGCTTTCAAGGAAGGTAAGGAACTCTGAACCATGGTGCAGGATATGCAGAGAACAAGGGCGAGAGCGTGGGGCTACAGAAACCCATCACATCGTCCCAGTAGCAGTAAACCCAAAGCTTATGTTCGTAAGATCCAACCTCATGCCAGTCTGCCGCGAGTGCCACGTTGAATTACATCGAAACCCCACGGCCCCTGTCGCGTAGTTGCGGCAGGGGTTCTCTTTTTAAGGGGTAGGGGGTCCATTTTGGGTGCGTCATGAAACGCATATGCAGCAAGGGTCATTATTACAGTGGTGACCGATGCAACGAATGCAACAAGACTGCCGCGAGAGGTTACGACCATCGCTGGAGGAGACTCTCCGAGCGATTCAGGAACGACAACCCACTCTGTGCTGACTGTGAAGCAGCGGGGAGAGTGACGGCAGCGGAGCACGTTCACCACATCAAACCACTAGAGGAAAGACCGGAACTTCGCCTTGTCTGGTCTAATCTGGTTTCCCTGTGCCGTGACTGCCATCAGATCCGACACTCTACTGGATCTCTCAGTAAAGAGCATGACCTCCGAGATGAGTGATCATCTTTCAGCCTGACTCTTCTCTTCTCTCAAACTTTTTGGGTTAAAAAGCACCCTCTTATCAGGGGCTTTTTTGGCGTCTGCCCATGTGTGGGAAAACGACCTGAAAAAAACCTTGAGAAATCGATACCTCGCGAGTTGACGATATGTTCCAGGTTTTAGGCTGGATCGGATTTGCTGTTGACCAGCATCTGAAATGACGAATAGATTGATGTGATCAGCAGACGACTGCTGAGTTTTTTTCACCAACCGGAGGATCGGAATGAGTCGAATGAGCGAAGCATTCACGGAGTTGCAGCAGGCATGCACTCGGAATGAAGCTGGCATGCACTTCACTGAGTGGATGGATTACTTCGAGTATCTCGAATCTGTTGGATTGATTTCGGTCCACAGGCCTGTACATGAGGCGACTGGCATCCCGTATTCGCAAGAATATTGGTCGCTGGAAGTTACACCACTCGGACAAAATTCAGTTCTGGAGTTGAACTAATGAAACCTAAGTACATCACTCACAACCATGAGAACGATCCAGCAAACATCCAAATAACAGGGATGTTCAGAGACAGAAAAGATGCTGAATCCTTCGTCGCGAAAAACGGTGGATACGTCAAACGCAGCGATGGCAAGATGGATCGACTGATGGTGAGCGGATCGGATTACACTGTTTGTAAAGATGATGTGACTGATGAATTATGGGAAGCACTTGAGAAGTGTTCGCATCAGGGTGAGTGCGATGATGACTGTGAAGCATTCATCCAAGCATTTCAAATCGAGTTCACCGGCAAAGAAACCGCTGCTGATTACCTGCGACCATTTGGTGCGTGGGATGAAAGTGAACTGCAAAATGAGGACGAAAATCTTTTGCGTTTCGTCTGGTGTTTGGCAGGATCGCATGCCGATGATGAAGACATCGACTTCAAACATCTTTCAACTTACTAGGGAGAAACGAAATGAAGAAACTGAAAACCATCTTTTCGGACGCATGCAACCGCAATGCGTTGGCGCAGCGTATGCTAGTGGACATCGTGCTAGACGCGCCAAAGTGGATTGGTGAGTTTGCCCACAGCATCATTGATCGCAGTGAGCGTGGCAGGGGCATGCTGGAAGACTTGCAGATCTACCGACAGCACGGGTACATCATCCGAATGCAACATGCCGCGAACATCCTTCAGATGCACGGTTACAAACCTCGGATCGACAAGTCAGATGTTCCCTGCATTTGGGTTGGCGAACATACGATTGAATGCATGTGGGATAGCATGAACGGGGAACCCGACTACCATCCACGTTGGTTGCCAATGCATGAACGCAACATTGATGCGTTGATCGATAAACGAGAACTGTTTTCGTTTATTTTGCAACATTCACCTTCAACAGGAGAGACAAGATGAAAATGTTTTTCATTCAAGATACAACTGGACGCGGATTTACTTCTGAGATGTCCGAGTACGATTTGACTAACTTTGCATTGGAGGCGTCTGACGATGCCGATGAATTGCGTGACTTTGCTGATGGATGTGAAGTCGGTGACTCGATTCGACTGCAAAGTGAAGGTTGCAGGATAACCCGCACTGCTGATCAGCCCGTGTTGCTGGATGCAATCAAGTTTCTGAGTTCATCGGTTAGTGAGTCTCGACCGCTGGCTGAGTTCACTACCGACTGGTACTTGTTCGATCAGTGCAAGTACAAAGTCAAGAGGCACAACAACGGTGATTTTAGTTGCGTTGTTGGCAATCGAGAAGTGAGATCACGCAATCCGTTTAAAGTGGTTGCAGAGTTATTAGAGTTCATTCAAATTGGAGAAGAAAAATGAGTAAAGAAACAGATGTGGAGAAGAGACTGTCAAATGCGTTTTGTGAGGGAGTTGCTGGTAGACGCATTACGCATGCTTACTATGATGCATCGAGCGCGATGCCAGTCATCATGTTGGATGACAACACGGCAATATTCATCCAAAGCGACGACGAAGCAAACGGGGCAGGCGTTCCCGTTCATGTGAGCGGCGATTCTGGAAACCAAAAAGAAACAGGCATGTGGGAGATGGGACGATGATCAAAACAATTGAAAATCAATTTAATGCAAAGCTTTACGATCTTGATGCGGTACGCAAACTGGAGTCACTTGGTTTTGTTGATGAAAGTTATGGCAACGACACATGTCCCAAGATGACTTTCAACGGAAATGGTTTTCATGTAAATATTTGGATCGAAGCTATCGATCCAGACATGCGTGAGGAAGATGGCGATCCTCAGTTTCAGGCCTGCCTTTATGCGTACGGTGCGGAGGGCATGGATAATAAAAGCTATTGGATCGACGGCAGCGAATGCCTTGAGGCAACTTACGGTCTTTTCCAATGCACTTTTCCACAGTGCAAGATTCCACGATTCTATAACACAGGAGAAGCAGAATGACACTTGCAGAATTCATCAAATCGAAACGCCACGTTGCCTGCCTTGAAACTGCTGGATGCGTTACCGGCGAACTTAATGACGAAGGTTGGGTGTACGGTGAAACCGGACTCTTTATCGAGGGTCCAGCATCGGGCATACAATGCTCACTGATTCTTCAGCGTTCAGAGTACTGCACTCAGGAGATGTTCCCTCTGGAAGGCATGCTGTACGACTATGCTGTTGAGGAAGGATTCATTAGCGGGGATCGGTGGAACCAGCAACAGACTGATGAGTGGAAAGCGTTGCTGATCAACGCGATGCCAATCAGGGATGAGGATGAGGGGTCCGACCCTCAGATTCAAGCAATGGCAAACCTGCATGGCAAGATTGAACGCGATTTCGGAATCGATATGCAAGATCAACTCACAAACTATTCAATGCAGGGGTGTTGCACTCAGGAATACATGCAAGTGCTTTCTAAATTCATTCTCGGTGAGGATATTTTCTCTTGGTTTGGGTAGGGGGTATCCCGTCCGTTTTTTAGCATGTCCATGTAGCTCATCAGCATCTCTGCTGGTGAGCTTTTTTTGTGCCATTGCACAATCTGCCACAGGACATCTCAGTGCGTCCTGTGGATCTGCTGGGAGGTACTGTGGCTGATCGCCAGGCCTCGGTTGATGGGGCAAAAAATTTTCTGAAAGCGATGCCCTTATAGGGGCAAAATCGAATCGCTATATGACCTGGAAAATTTTAAACGCAGGTTGATCGGGAATCGATTTCGATCCGATGCTGATGATGATCATCGATCCAGCATCAGACGATGCCCGACAATGATTGAGACTGGCTCGATCTAGCTGGAGCGAGTGGTTGTCGATGGCATCGACCATGAACACAGTAAAAAAATTTTGGCTGAAAAGATTCCCTTTATCAGGGGCAATAATTTTTCCAGGCGTGGGTTGAAAAATGACGCCTCGGAAAATCGCGATATGTGATATCTCGCGACATTACGATATGTTGGCCGCGCGTGGTTCCTGGTCGTTTGGGTGTTGCAATCCGGCAGTCCTGCCGATTAATCTAATGCCGGGGAACAATTCCCCGGCAGAATTACCCGAAAGCATAGGTGAAAGAATGATGTTTAAAACTGCGGACGGTTTCCGGCTCGATTTGAAAGATGGGGTCTTCACCGATGGCGACATGGAATTCCCATGTGTTGACGGTTTCCCCGTGGATTGTGACGGGAGCCGATTGGAAGGTTTACTTTACTGCTTCGAGAAAACGGAAGCTTATAGAAATTTGCGAAAGCATAGTTGTGAAGAGAAAGCCAAAA
>Ga0315320_10000320_pt1 | contig 38480 bp, 29 predicted proteins | sample M140m21515metaG_FD_203458 | JGI IMG/M metagenome (GOLD analysis project Ga0315320, IMG submission 203458) | Ammonia-oxidizing marine archaeal communities from Monterey Bay, California, United States - M1 40m 21515 | ecosystem: Environmental > Aquatic > Marine > Coastal | place: USA: California... | reverse complement strand
GATAAGGTCCGCGCCCTGCAACTAGCCGCCAAGGCAAAGATCCCGCTCATTCGCCAATATATCGCGCGCCGCAGCGCCTCCAAGTAACCATGAAACAATTCCTGCTCACACTCAGCCTCGTATTCAGCTCCCAAGCTGATTGGAAACAATGGCGTGGCCCCGGCGGCGACGGTCATACCGATGCCAAGCTGCCCACGCAATGGAGCGAGAGTGAGAATGTTAAGTGGCGCACGCCCATCCCGGGCAAAGGCTGGTCGTCGCCCGTGATCGAAGGCGACCAGATCTGGTTTACTGCCGCCTTCGAAACCCCCGCCACCGAGGCCGAAGCAAAGGAACGCCTCAAGAAGAATACCGGCGGCGTCCCTGTGTACGTGCTCAGCAAGGTGCGTTTACACGCCGTGTGTGTGGATAAACGATCCGGCAAACTACTGCACAATATCGAGGTTCTAGTTAAAGATGAACCTCAGTGGGTTCACAAACTCAACAGCTACGCCTCCCCCACCCCGATCATTGAAAATGGCCGGCTTTACTGCCACTTTGGCGCCTATGGATCGGCCTGTTTAGATACCCACGCCGGCAAAGTGCTGTGGCGTAATCAGCAGATAAACGTACAACACGAAAATGGTCCGGGGAGCACTCCTATTCTTTGGAAAAACCTTCTGATTTTCCATATGGATGGGAGTGACCAACAGTTCGTTGTAGCTCTAAACAAAGAAACCGGCAATGAGCACTGGCGTACCAAACGTAGCGGGACCATGCACGAAAACCCACAGCTCAAGAAATCCTACGGCACCCCAATTATCCGTCATATCAAGGATCGCCCTGTACTCCTGTCGCCGGGATCAAACTGGCTCTATGCCTACGATCCGGCCAACGGCAAGGAACTCTGGAAGGTCGAATACGGCGGGCTTGGGTTTTCACTCGTGCCGCGGCCGGTAACCGGCCACGGCATGATCTTCATGAGCACCGGCTTCATGCGCGCCAAGCTGTTAGCTGTGCGCTATGAAAACACCGCCAAGCCAGACATCGCCTGGAGCTACACCCGCAGCGTATCCACTCAGCCTTCGCCCTTGTTGGTCGGCGATGAACTGTATTTCATCACCGAAAGCGGCGGCTTGGTCACCTGTCTCGATGCCCACACCGGCGAGAAACGCTGGGTGGAACGGATCGGCGGTAACTATTCCGCCTCACCCACGCACTCGAATGGGAGGATTTATTTCCACAGCCGCGAAGGGGTAACTACCGTGTTGCAAGCAGGCAGAGAGTTCAAAGTGCTTGCGAAAAACCAGCTCGAAGGCCAGCACATGGCTAGTGCCGCAGTTGACGGCAACGCCTTACTGCTTCGTACCGATAAGGCACTGTATAGAATAGAGACGGAGTAAGGGTATTTAATTTATCCCCCTTATCTCACAAGTAAGCGAACCCCACTCCCAGCTTGGCCTGCGCGATATCTAACTCGTTGGACTTCCGCTCCTTGATTCAATAATTTGATGGTATCTCCGTCATTGTTGAGCGGCATCTCTTCAGCCTTAAGGACGATGACTTTTTTCGACTTAGCAGGCAGGGTTCCGGCAAGATTAAGCCTATGTTTCGCTGCATCCACCAAACTCCAACCCCTCAACGAAACATCCCGATCGGACGTATTTTGGATAGTTAACTGCTCTCTACCTGAGTCTTTGCCTTCGGGATTTGGGACTAGAGAAACGATTCGCAATAAACCGCTTGATGGAGCTACCAACTCATTGTGATTATTACCAATCTCCTTTCGATCAACGATCTGAACTTCAGATATCGGATCAGGCGAGAGGTAAACCTCCGTTTCTAAGCCTATCCCCAGACGAATCAGAACAGGTAAATGATCACTGGCATCTTCTCCCACCTCTTTAGGAATGACCGCCTCAGTGATCTTTCCCCCGAATGCCGTGGGGATCAGAATATGATCCAGAGCAGTTTCCGAACCATGATAATCAAATGTGAAACGTTGGGAAACCGGTTTAATGAACCGCATAATGTTCATTAGCTCCCTATCTCCACCTGTTTTGTAATCTTTTATTTTACTCATAACATTGGAAACAGGCGTAGCCTCCGGGCTGGCATCTGCATCAGGAACTACCGGGTCCCAATCATTGAAATCACCAAGCACAAAAGTTTCATAACCGGATTGATCTAGCGCAATTAATTCTGCTACCACAGCATCAGCCTGCTTTTCCCTTAGCTCGACCGAACTTTCTTTTGTGGGCACCGATTTTAAATGAAGACCGACAAAAGCAGTATCCACTCCATTCATTTTACACGTTAATATCAAGCACTTGGATGGATTAATCGGATCCTTCGGGTGCCGGACTTTGATTTCACTAAAAACCCCAGAATTTTCATTTATCAAGAAAGCTACGTCCTGCTCCAAATAGCTCTCCCTGCTCTCCATAAACACCAGCTCATAATCCAACCCTCCCTGTTTGAGAGTGCGAATTAACCTGTCGGCTGCATCCCGGTTAATGACCTCCTGAAGGCAAAGTAAATCTGGCACATAATTTGCAATTACCTCCGAAACCGCCGCATGTTGTTGCTCAATTTCCGTATCCTCATCTTTATCCTCCAGCCCCCATATCCCCTTCCCCTTTAACCTTTGAGCTTGTTCCGCACTCGCCAAAAGCCATTTTGTGTTAAAGGTCATTATACCTATTCCACTTTTTTCTATATTAGATAATTTTTGAGCCTGTGAGTTCCCCGAAATATTGCTCGATTTACTACAACCGAAACCGCCCATCAGTAAGACTGTCAAAAGAAAGTATCTTTCCATTTGGGTGATAGACTATTTCAAAAAAACGGAAACAACAACTTTACAAGGTGTCATTTGGGTCAAACTTATCATGCACCATTTTAATTTAAATGATTCAAAAGATGAATTAGACCAACGGTTTCATAAATGTTTCCTTAGACAAATGACTGTAACTTGAAAAATGCTTAATTAATCGTGATTATGATTAAGTAACGAGGGTAACTATTGTTGCAGACCACCTAACAAAAAAATGTTTACTGGAACGACAAAAACATCAAACACTAAGAAACAAGGTACATCATGAAAAAATCAACCCAGAAGGGATTCACCCTGATTGAACTGCTTGTGGTCATTGCGATCATAGGCATTCTTGCTTCGATACTAATGCCAACACTAGCTAAAGCGAAGAATAAGGCTAATCGCATAAAATGCTCGAACGGTCAGGGGCAGATTGCAAAGGCCTTTATCGGATACGGAAGTGAATATGATTCATTCCCATGGCTGGACCCCACCCTCACTAGCGATCAGGAAGCTAACGCCAAAGGCTTTCAATATGCTTCACTCCATGATTCAAACGGTAACATCACGAGAACAGATAGTGAAAACTACTTCAAGCATGGTAGGTACAATTCTGTTTTTAATGGTGCGTATATTTGGCAAGGATACTCGCTTGCTCATTCTATCGGTAATAATTCAAAAATGCTTTGCTCGCCCTGTGACCCAAAAACTATTGCCAACGTAAAAAACGGTAAAGAACTACAAGGTGGCCCTGGTTCCACTCCCTCACCAGGAATTAGCATGTACAACAAGTGCGAGCAGAGTTACGGAATATGTTTCGGTGGCGATCCCTTGATTGCTGAGTCCATTTTATCGGTTACTAGAAATATGAGAACACAGTCAGCCTATACTTTCATAAAAAAAGCCGCTGAAGCTAACGAACCTTCACCGACATATAACGGTAAAGCACCCGGAAATGGTTACGAGTGGCCGATGCCGGCCCGGAACATAAATCATGATATGTTAACGTATGAAGTAGTCCCCTACGGTGCTACCGATGTATTTGAAGACGGTGGATTCACAGATTATAAATGGCATGGAACACACAAAACAAAATTTTTCACCTTCTATGGAGGCGGACAGTCACGACAAAGATCAATATCGAGCCTTGGTGTGGGCCAAGCACAGTTCGCAATGTCAGATGGTTCAACCTTTCAGGTCAATTCTGATACTGATGCGAAACTAATAATAGAAAAACATTACGAAAAAACTCAAGAAGGTGGATCAGCTGTTAGAGGAGGCAATTTGATGTTCTCCATGCCTTACCACAAATAAAAATGAAACTACTACATATACTCCCATTATTACTGGCTACGTTCATAATCGGATGCGGCCAAGACACTGGACCCGCGGAAAATACAGCATTCGACAACGATGATGCTGAAGTTAACGGTGATCCTGAGGCGGATGAGGATCCAGCCGAGGAGTCCGAAGAGGAGTAATTTATAATCAACAACCGGGTGCCTTGTTATCGCCGGTTTTAATCAAAGTCAATCAAGGCACCCGGCTTTAAGGAGTGCTCGGGCATCTCTTCTAATGAGTTAAATGTCCGCTGTTGAGCAACAGATTCAATAACATTTCCCGATTCCTCGTACTCACCAGTTTTCTTGTTGAATACACCCTTTGAATCCAGCCCGAGGTGCTTCACCATAAACGGATACATCGCCTGCCGCTTGATGTATTCGTAGCCGTGTTTCTCGTTAGGGAAATGCGTGTTCTCGGCCTTCGCTGTGGCGCCGTAGTAGTTGTAAATGTTCCGGATGAACGGGTACTCCACCTTCGGGTTGTTCTTAGTCCAGTCGCCGCCCACAGAAATCAACTTTAACGGCCGCGGAGCCGCCAGCGAAGCGAACTCGGCGTTGTTCGTTTCCAGTTGCTCGGTCTTGTGGATCGGCATGCCGCTTTCGCAATGGCAACCGCCAAAGAAATGCGCGGACACCATAACCACCGGTACACTCACCGCCACGCGCTCATCAATCGCCGTCAGCAAAAAAGTCTGCGTGCCGCCACCGGAACAACCAGTCACGCCAATGCGCTTCGAATCCACATCCGGTAATGTCTCCAGAAAATCGATCGCCCGGACGCTGCTCCAGGTTTGCAGCGTGAGCGTTTGCGGATGGCTATGTTTCCAGCCCAGATGTTCCGAGTCGCCGTAGCCGATCATGTCATACGAAAACACAACCGCGCCCGTACGCGCGAGCGTGGCGCAGCGGTTCTGCTGATCAGGCCGTAATCGACCGCCACCGTGCGTACTGGTCTTGCGAGCGTGCCCGTGCGGACACAGGATACCCGGCCGTTTACCCTTGAAACCCAGCGGTCGATACAGGTTGCCGTACACAAAAAATCCCGGCCGCGCCTCAAACGCTGCCGCTTCAACGGTGTAGCCCTTGTACGTGCGCTTGTTCTTAATGATCGGCTTCAACGGCGTGCGCTTAGGCCACGGGCTGAGCTGAGCCCCGCTGAGAATCTGCTGCCGCACCGCCGCCGCGCGCACCTTCCATTGCGCGAGATTGCCATGCGTGGCCGCCATGCGCTTGAGCTGCTCCACCGCCTGCGCCTCGGTTTGATAATTTCCAACACACAACGTCACCTTAGGCTTGGGTTTCTCGGCGTGAACGGCGCACAGAAAGACAAACGACAGAATAAAAAGCAGGCGTGTCATGGATGCAAGGCTGGCAGAGCCGGCCGGTTCACGCAACTACTTCGCGGGATTTTCGTACCACAACACGGCATTGAAATCGCGCTCCTCGCAGGTGAGCAAATCTAGATCACCATCACCATCGAGGTCCAGCAACTCAATACGGTCGTACTTGAGCCCCTTTGGCCCCCCGATATCGCGCGGCTTCCATTTACCGTCCACCTGTTTCAAATAAAACACACCGCTCTTGTCGCCAGTGGCGCTCTCACAGCTGACGGCAATTTCTAGCTGACCATCCCCATCCAAATCCGCCGCGCGCGCGGCCTTGGCCGTGCCAAAATGGTCGAGCGAATAAGTGATCACCTCCTCGTCCCAAGGCTGTTTCACATCCTTACCCGGTCGCAACACCTCTATGCGATTGGGCCGCACGGCGGCATAAATCGCGGTGGTCTTTTCTTTCGCCTTGCGATCCACCAACTGTTTGCGAATAGAGCGCGTGATAAACATCACCTCACGGCCAGTCGCACCCACGCGGTGCGCCGCCCAACGTTGCGCGGGATTATTTTGCATCACCGCCACCCCGGGATTTTCCAGCCACAACACACCAGGCGTGCGACTGCGCCGATCGGAAGCCAGTACGTCGAGATCGCCATCGCCATCCATGTCCGTCTTGATCAGGCTCATAATCCAGCCGGCATCGTACCAGCGATGAAACCGCCAGTCGCCCACTGCACGCGGATCCTTCGGCGACTGAAGCCAACCGATGGAAGCCTCGGCGCCCTTCGATCCGAGGACGAGATCCATCCCCTTTTCATCCACCCAAAACGGCACGGCAAACATCCAGGATTGTTTTCCAGCTGTCACTGGCACCGCCTGGGTGCGCCATGGCAACACTTTACGCTGCGGATCATTACGGGGCGACCAGTGAAAATGCACCGTCCGCGTCTGGCCTTCACTGCAGCTGACGATATCCTCATCACCATCGCCATCCAGATCAACAAACACCGCATCCTCTGGCGACTTCACTTTACCCACCTCAATTACCGGCCAGCGCTCGGTCACCTTGGCGTTGCCCGGGTGTAAATATGCACGGATTACCCCACCTTCCTCCCAGCCGGTGGCAATATCCAGCCGTTTGTCGTTATTGATATCCAGCAACCGCACTCCATCAGCCCCGCGCGAAGTGTTGTCGATGATGTGCATTGGCCACGGTGCCGCCGTCAACGGCCCGGCCAGCGTGAGAAACAGGAGAATTTTTTTCATGAATCCGCTTTGCTTTTGCCCGCCCCCATTGAACCATCGCGGCATGCGCTTGGCCATGTGTTTTCTGTTCGCGTTGTTTCTGCCCAAAAACGAAACGCCCGACCCGGACCCCAAACGGTTCGCCGAGGCGATCGCTAAATTCACTGAGGCCGACCAAGCCAACCCGCCGGCTAAAGGCGGCATCGTGTTCACCGGTAGCTCCAGCATCCGCCGCTGGGATCTCGCCAAGTCCTTCCCCAAGCTCAAGCTTCTCAACCGCGGCTTCGGCGGCTCCCATTTTTCGGATAGCAACCATTACCTTGAAGAAACCGTCCTGCGCTATGAACCATCCGTCCTAGTTGTCTTCAATGGTAGTAACGATCTGTGGAAAGAGAAACCTCCCGCCCAGGTGCTGAAGGATTTTTTGGAGTTCAAAAACCGGATCTTCAAGCGCGTGCCCCAATGCAAGATTGTGCTCATCCCGGTGAAACCCAGCCCGAAACGGCTGGAGATCATAGAAACCGAACGCGCCCTTAACAAACTTCTCGCCGCTGAAGCCGCCAAGGACGATCGACTCGTCCTTATTGAAGGCATGTTCGACACCCTCCTCAACGCCGACGGCCAACCCGACGAAACGCTCTTTCTAAACGACCGACTCCATCTCAACCAAGCCGGCTATACACGCTGGACAAAACTCCTCCAGCCGCAATTGGTTAAATAAATCTACTTCACCACCATCACGCCTTTCATGATGGTCCAGTGGCCGGGGAAGGTGCAGATGTAGGGGTACGCGCCGGGGGTTTTGGGGGCTAGGAACCGGAGAGTTTCGCCGGCAATAGGGGGGACCATTTTGGTGTGGAATAACACGGCATCGGTCTTAGGGATATATTGGCCGCTCTTGGCCAGCTCGGGATCGGCGGCCATACGGGTGGCAGCAAGGCCGACGGCGTCGCCGGTGCCAGGCTTGACGATTACGAGGTTGTGCGGCGTGGCGTCGGGGTTGATAAATTCCAGCTTCACGGGCTGGCCGGCGTTCACTTCGAACCGCGTCACGTCGTAGAGCATGCGTTCCTTCACGGTGGTGATGCGCACGACCTTCAGGTTTTTCTGCTGATCAAACTGCGCGTCCTTGGCCGAGTGATTCACATCCGTTTCAATACGCGCGCCCTTGGCAAAGCCGCTGATAAATTTACGTAACGGCTCGTTGTGCATGGTGAGGTGATGGTTAAACTGCCAATGCGGCAACATCGTGGAGGCGCCGAGCGCGGTGCGCATGCCATAGGCTAGGTGACCGCCGTGGGGATGCTTGGTCGTGTCCGCCAGCGCGTGCATGGCGGCCTCGGTGCCGATGTAGCTGGTGGCGATGGCGGCTTCCATGCGCACGATGGGATCGTTGTCGTTAGCGGCTTTGCGCAGGCGAGCGTTGCCATCCTTGAAATGCGCATGCCAGTAACGTAGTTGATGCGTGGCGGCAGCGCGGGCTTCGGGGGTTTCGCATTCCAACAATTCCGCGAGCAGCGCGGGCTTGGCTGCCTCGAGATTGCGGTACATCCACACGGCCTCCATTTGATGATGCCGATGGCGCGCGGCCTTGGAATCCAGCGCCTTCACCCAGCTGTCGAGTGCCGTTTGCACCTCAACAGCAGGGCGTTCGCGTAGCTCGCGCTTGGCCCAGTAACGGTAGCGGTACTCTGGGCGTTTCAAAACATTCAGTAAATCCTTCACCGGCGCTCCGGCGATCTTGGGTGGCGTTGCGAGCTTGGCGCCTTTGGGCAGGATACGCCAAATGCGCCCGCTCTTGCGGTCGCGGCGTTCGTCGCGCAGGGAGTATTGTGCGTGGCCCTTGATGGGGTTGTACCAGTCGCACACATACATCGCACCACGCGGTCCGTAGCGGAGGTCTACCGGAATGAAGCTCAAGTTGGTGGAGAAAATAATGTCGCCCACATATTCCTCGTCGTAGCCGAACTCTGTCTTTTTCCATTTGTGAAACTCCACGCGGTTGGTCGGCTTGTAGCGCACCTTTACGTAGCCGCCCTGCATCTCCTTGGGCCACGAGGCGAAGTCCACAAACTCCTGACCGCACGTACCGCTGTAGGCGCGCAAGCCAGCGGGGCGAGGGTGTTGCTTAGGATAAACCGGATCGAGTGCGTGAAAGGCTTGGGCGTAGATCGGATGACTCGCCACATGCTGGCCCCAGTCGTCAAACGTCACACCCCACGGGTTGGTGCTGTGGTAGGTGCCAAAGCTGGTGAGCTTGTGCTGACGCGGCTCGAAACGAAACCAGCCACTGTTCTGCTGGCGTACCGGGCCATACGGCGTCTCGATTTGACTGTGGTGGAAAATGGATTCGCGGAAAATTAAATCGCCATCCGGGCTCCACACAAAATCATGTAGCGCGTGGTGACTGTCTTCACAGCCGAAGCCGGTAAGCACGAGTCGCTTGAAGTCCGCCTTGCCGTCGCCGTTGGTATCCTTGATGAAACTCAGGTGAGGCTCTTCGCTCACGTACACGCCGCCATCGCCGAATTCAAACGACAACGGAATGTGCAGGTCATCGGCAAACACCGTGGACTTGTCCGCGCGTCCATCGCCGTCGGTATCCTCCAGAATCACCAGCTTATCGTCCGGTTCATTGCCGGGGTACACGTGCGGATAGGTCGTCGAGCAGCTCACCCACATGCGGCCTTGGCTATCCCAGCGCATCTGGATCGGGCAGGCGATTTCCGGAAACTCCTCCTCGCTCGCGAATAGATTCACCTCAAAGCGCGGATCCACCTTGAACGCCTTCAGCTCATCGGCCGGGCTCATCCATTTATTGGCCCCGCGACTTGCTGCTGTGGTTGGCAGCGGAGGAACGTTGGAATCATCAATCTTCGCCGGCACCGCTTTGCCCTGCGCTAATTCCCAAATGCGCCGGTCTCGGTTCTGCACCATGATGTCAAAGTTGCGCATCGCCGGCAGGAAATCCAAATAACCATAGCTGCGATTGCGGCCGCCCGTGTAATAAAACGTGTTCACCGGACGGTACCGCCGGAAGAACTGCTTGTTCTTTTCGATCACCGACGCGCGCACTGCCTCGTCCACCGCCGGTGCCTTGCGGCCGCCGAAGGTCTTCGTAAACAACGCCTCCGCGAACACCTTGTATCCCGCCTCGTTCAGGTGACAGCCGTTGATCGTCAGGTCGCTGCCGCCCGAAGCCATCGCCTCCTCCGTGGCCGTGAACACATCCGCAAAGCCCACGCCCTGCGCTGCCGCCACCTCGCGCATCACCTTGGTATACGCCGCAATGTTCTTGTTGTTCCGATCCGCCGCCGCCACGCCCTTCACGTTTTCATTCGCAATCGGCGACACCAACACAATCTGCGGACCGCCCTCGCCATTAAACGCCTTCGCCTTTAATCCCGCCACGTACGTGGTGAGTTTCTGGCGAAACTCCGGCAAGCCCGACTCGCCCGCAAACGATTCGTTGAACCCGTACGCCGCAAAGATCACATCCGCTTTGGCAATGGTGAGGTGCTGCTCCACATCCGCAAAATTCGCTGGGCGCGGCTCCGTGCCTAGTTGATCCGCCGCCCAAGTGAGATTGCGCACCGTCAGCGCCGCCTGAGGATGCGCCTGCTGCAGTGCCGTCTCGAAATGCCCGAAATGCTGTGCCCGATCCAGCAGGGTGTTTCCAATAAACGCAATCCGTGTCCCCTTCGCCAAGGTCAACGGCAACGCCGTCCGCACCGGCTCTGTCGCCTCCGGCCGCGGCGCCGATTTCTCAAAAATCGCATACCGCGCCAACTCCGGATCCTTCACCGACGGTTTCTTCCCCGTCTGGGTATTCTTCGCATCATTCGCCCGCGGCGGCTTAGGATTTTTCTGGGCTTCCACCCAGAAACCAAACTGCGGGACCAACACTAGAAATAGGAACAGACGCAATAGGGAATGCATGCCGCAGGCTAAAGGAGCCAATGAACCGTGGCAATCATTGTCCCTCTCGTGCTGCCCCCATCGGCCACTCAATTCCGAGGTGGAACCTGCAAGCCCGGCTTGGGTCTATTGCTGTACTGGTAGGGCGGTTTCCGCGAAACCGCCTCGGAGAGCACGTCCTACCTGCTTTCAGGATTTGGATAACTTGAAGAAATGATAACCCTACGCCGCCAATGCTTGCTTGGGTTTGTTATTGTCCGCGCAAATCGCGAAGGGCTTCGAGCATGGACCCCACATCCGGATAGCGATCTTTGGCATTCTTTTCCAAGGCACGCAGGCAGATGGCTTCCAGGTTTACAGGGATTTCATTATTTGGAGCTGCTTCACTGGGTTTTGGAAACGGTTGTTTCAGGAGGTTATCGCCGACTTCGCGGGCCGTTTCGCCGGTGAGCATTTGTTGGTGCGTGAGGAGTTCGAAGAGGATGAGGCCGAGGCTGAAAACATCGACGCGGCCGTCGATGTGGGCATCGCCTCGGGCCAGCTCAGGCGCCATATAAAAGGGCGTGCCATAGCGGCGGCCCACGGGGGTGAGGGCAGGATCTTCGTCGTGGCCCATCTCGGGGTGCGCAATATCCGGTTCACCCCAGACTTTGGCGAGGCCCCAGTCGATGACGTAGGTGACCCCGAATTGGCCGGTCAAAATATTGGCGGGCTTGAGGTCGCGATGAATCACGCCGCGCGAGTGGGCGTCCGCGATGGTCTCGCACACGCGGATCAGAATATCGAGCAGTGCGGGCAACGGAAACGCGGCCGTGGCGGCGGGATCGCCTTCGCGAAGAGCATCAATGATGTCACGCAGGTCACGACCGCGCACGTGTTTCATCGTAAAAAACAAGTTGCCGTTGCGGTCGCGACCGAGTTCGTAGAGCGGCACGGTGCCGGGATGTGCGATGTTTGCGGTGACGCGGGCTTCGCGCAGGAACCGCTGCGTCTCAATCTCATCCTCGCGCAGGTGGTCGTGCAGGGTTTTGTAGACCACAGTACGCCTCAGGTTTTCGTCGAAGGCGGTGTACAGCTTCGCGATGCCGCCTTCGCTGATCAGTTTGAAATCCTGATACTTCAGCGAGCCGCTGCGCCAGCGCAGCTCGAATGTCTTGTCCGTTTCGGACAGGCGAAAAAATCCATCACCTTCCGGACCGGCTTGGGCCTGTGTCTCAACGCTCATGGCTTGCGCGGCCTACGTCCGAAATCACTCACAAACGGCGGTTTGTCAAAAGCACTGCCGTCACCGCTCACGCGCGGATCGCCCGTCCGCTTCAATTCGGCCATCAACCGCGTGTGCAGCTGCTTTTGCGCGGCGGCAAACTGCGGCTGACCGGCGACGTTCTTGAGCTGGTCGGGATCGTTCTTCAGGTCATACAGCTCAATGCGCGGGCGCCGACCGAAGGCGTAGTCGTAATGCCACTTCCACTTCGGCACATCCACCTGCTGCATGAGCCACGCCTTCGTCGGACTGGCGTCGAGATCGCCAAAGGTCACAAAGGTGTTGTTGGCCAGCGTATTGAAGTCGGGCTGTTTGTCGGCCTTGAGATGATACGGATCGCCCATCGGCCAGCGGTCCGGTTTGAAGTTGATAATATACAAAAACTCCGGTGTGCGCAGGGCGCGTTGCGGGTAACCGAGCAGATCGGCGCGAGCGCGGGCCACGTGACGTTCGCGGCCAGTGATGACCCAGTGGCGCTCGGCGTCCACCAACCCCTGTTGTTTTGATTCCAATACCGGCACCAGACTGCGGCCGGTCATCACCTTGGGCGGTTTCACGCCGCCGAGTTCGAGGAACGTCGGCGCGAGGTCCATAAGGTTAACATAATCTTTCAGCACACGCCCACCCGGTTTGCCCGGCCACCACACAGCCAGCGGCACGGCCGTGCCGAAGTCATACAAATTACATTTGCCACCCGGAAATCCCGGCGCGCCGTGATCGCCACTCACCACCACGACGGTGTTATCCAGCTCGCCCAGTTGCTCCAGCCGCTTAAGAATCAGCCCGAGTGCGTGGTCGAAAGCCTGCACTTCGCCGAGGTAATCCGCGAAATCCTCGCGCACAATCGGCACATCCGGCAGCATGCCCGGCAGCTTGCCCTTCAGCGAATCCGGATCGATGCCCCACAACTTTTTGCCCGAGCCCTGAATCCATTTTCGATGCACCAACGTCGGCCCGAACCAATAACAAAACGGCTTGTCCGTCGGCCGCGCCTTGAGGAACGACTCGAAGTTCGCGCTCACCTCGTCGTAGAGCACCTGCTTCGCGTCCTTCACGCTTTGCCCGCCATTGACCATGCGCGAGACGTTTTGAGAAAATCCGTTGAAGCGGCCACCGGCGGTTTCAAAGCCGTGCTTACCCGCGCCGAACGGGGCATCCCGCGGCGTGCCGGGCGTCCACACCTTGTACGTCTCTCCGATGTGATACCCCGAATCACGTAGCAACAATGGGAAGCTCGGAATTTTGTCATCCCAAACCGCCCCCTGCAAAATCGCTGCCCTTCCGGTCCGATAAAAATACTGCCCACTCAGCAGCGAACTCCGGCACGGCGTACACGAGGGTGCCGTCACAAACGCGTTCTTGAACAACACGCCCTCCAGCGCCACGCGATCGAAGTGCGGCGTGCGCACCACCTCATTCGGCGACGGCCGCCCGTCCACCTTCGCATACGCACTCGCGTACCGCCCCCAATCATCGGCAAAAGCAAAAAGAATATTCGGTTTCTTCGCCGCCTGCGCGGCCAGCGAAAGTACCATCAACGAAAACAAAACCCGTTTCACGCCGTCATCCTCCCGCCCGTCGCCCGGACAAACAAGCAAAACCGCTAAAGCCTTGAGCCGCCCTGCCGAATGTGTTATTGGACAGACGGTGAAACGACTCCGGTATATGACGGCGCTGATGGTGCTGGTAGCTTGGCTGCCGGCCACCTCGCATTGTCTGTGGAGCGGCACCGGCCTGTTACCCGGCAGTTGCCAAACCGAGCATCATCACGGCGACGGCCCCGCGCACAGCCACCATGATTGCGGCCAATGCGCCCTCGAATCCGGAGGCTTCAAACTCACCGGGCAGGACGACCTGCACCTGGCCTTCACCCCTGTGCTCGCGTGGTCGCTCCAACTGCCCACGACGGGCACCGATGCTGATCTAGTGTTCCGGACCGACTCCGGACGTGCCCCGCCCGATCGCGTCACCCATCATTTCCGCACTCGCGCCGCCCTCCCCGGCCGCGCGCCCGCCCTTCTGTAACGGAACCGCCCGGTTCCCGTGTCTAGCATGATCCCGCGCGATCATGCTGTGCCCTTTGCAAAAACCCATTTTATAAATGAAATTTACAGTCAACAATTTGATCCCAATAAACTGCCGGCACATTACCGCGCTTGCACTAATCGCTCTCGTCGGCTGCGCCGCACCGGAAGCCTCACCGCATAACACCGCAGAGCAAATCCAATCCGCCGCCAGTCTTGCCAACGCCATTCAATTTCACACCAACGCCCTGCCAGCGGAGGCTGAGCCTGCGCCGAATCACCTGCCGCTTTCCGTCGCCCTCGAGAGCGCCCTGCGGCAATCGCCCGAATTGCAAATCGCCCTGAGCCGCGTCCGCGCCGCCCAAGCCGACGCCCGGCAATCGCGACTGTGGCCCAACCCCGTGCTCGATATCGTCCTGCGGGTACCCGAAGGCGGCGGCCGCACGATGATCGAAACCGGTCTGGCCGCGGAACTGACTCAGCTACTCCAACGCCCGCGCCGCATCAGTGCCGCCGATGCCCGCCTGCGTGCCGCCAGCGCCTCGGCCGTCACCGCCGCTTTGGAGATGATGCATCAAACGCAGCAGACTTATTTCGACGCCGTCGCCGCCCGGCAGGAAGTCGCTCTCCTCGCCCAACGTGCCGCGCGCCTGAACGAACTGCTCAAGATTTTCGAAGTCCGGCTTGAGGCCGGCGAAGGAACCCAGCTCGATGTAGTCTCCTTGCAGGCCGAACTCGCCACTGCTAACCTCGATTTGCGCGAAGCCAATCGCCGCATCCAAACCGCCCAGTTCGCCCTCGCCCACCTGCTCGGCCAACCGCGTGGCCGTACCGATTGGAAACTTGCCACGCCGCTGTACACGCAGGTGGCCCTGCGCGGCGAACGCGGCGCCATCGCGCACGGACTGCGGGTGCGACCGGAAATCCAAGCCGAACGCTGGCAACTCGCCGCCTTGGAAGATGCCCAGGCCCTCGCCCGGCTCACCTGGTTGGAAGGTGCCGCCGCCGGACTCGATACCGAGCGCGCCAGCGACTGGTCTCTCGGCCCTTCGCTTACCGTGCCGCTACCGTTGTTTGACAACGGCCAAGCAAGTCACGCCCGGGCCCATGCCCAAGCCATTGCCGCCCGCCACCGTCTCACCCAATGCACGCGCCAGGTGGTCAGTGAAATTCGCGAGGCCCATCACGCTGTCAGTGAATTGATATCAACCACCCGTCAGGCGCGCACTCAACTCCTGCCCTTACACGGGCAGCGCGTCGCCCTCGCCCGTCAGGTTTTCGAGGCCGGCCAGGAAGATATCACCAGACTCCGCCTTGCCGAGCTGGATCACCTTGAGGCCCAGCTAGAATCTCTCCGGCTTCAACACCAAACCGCCCGCGCCGTCCTTCGTCTCGACCGCGCCACCGGCGGCAGCACTTTGGAAATTGAAAATGAATCCAACTAATCGCTTTATGAAAACGTACACACAATGGTTGCCGGCGCTGGCGATCGTCTTCGCCGGATGCGGCGGCGGCAGTGGCGGCCATTCGCACGGTCATCACGAGCACGATCACGGCCCCACTCCGCCGCCTGCCGAGATTACCCTGTCGACCGCCGCCATGGAGCAAAACGCCGTCCGCGTGGAGCCGCTAATCCGCCGCACATTTCAACCAACGCGTGAGGTAGCTGCACGGGTGGCCTTCAACGAAGAAACCACCGCGCATGTCGGCACCTTGGTTCACGGTCGCGTGGTGAAAATGCAGGCGCATTTGGGCGAGGCGGTAAATCTAAACGACGTCTTGTTCGTCATCGAAAGCCCCGAGCTGGGCGCCAGCCAAAACGCCCTGCTCAAGGCTCTGGCTGCGGTGGTGTCCGCGCAATCCTCCGTAACTCTGGCGGAGGCCAACGCTCTCACCGCGCAAGCCCAAGCCGAATTGAAAAACGCCGAAGCCCTGATTGCCCTCGCGGATAATCCCGCCGTCATCAACGCCGCCAAAGCCGATCTGGCCGTCGCTCAAGCCGCCCATGTTCTGGCCAAGAACAACGCCATCATTCCCCAAGCCGAAAGCGCATTGGCCGCCGTTCGACCGGCGGTGACTACCGCCCAAAAACTGGTGGAGACCGGCCGCAAACTCGCCGTCTCCGGGGCTTTGGCACAGACCGAACTGCAACGACGCGAAACCGCCCTGCAAACTGCCAAGGCCAAGGTGCAGACTGCGGAGGCCGCGCTCACTCAGGCCAAGGCCCTGCAGGCGCGCGACCAGCAAGCCGCGAAGGCCGCCCTGACCGCCGGTCAGGCCGTGATTGCTCAGGCGCAGGCGCAGCAGACCCGTGATCTGGCGGCGGCCAAGGCCAAGCAAGCCGCCGCCATCGCCCAGCTTCGGGCGGCACAGGCCAAGGAAAACAAAGACCTTACCGAAGCCCGCAACGCGCTGACCACCGCCGAGTCCGGTGTGACCCAATACCGAAATCACCTGCGGTTGCTCGGCATGTCGGCCGATCAAATCGAGGCGTTCATCGCCAAGCCCGTGATTTCGCCGGAGTACATTGTGCGCGCCCCACGCGCCGGCACTGTGGTGGAGCGCGAGATTACCCTCGGCGAAAATGCCAATCCCGAGCAGCCGCATTTGCTGATGCTTGCAGACCTCGCCACGGTGTGGGTATTGCTCGATGTGCCAACATCGCAAGCCGGAGGCTTGAAGGCCGGGCATCCAGTGACTTTGGTGAACCCTGAAACCGGCCGGCGCACGGAGGCCAAACTGGATTTCGTAAGCCCCGTGGTGGACACCGAGACGCGCACCGTGCAAGCCCGCGTGGTGTTGGCCAATCCCGAAGGCCAGTGGCGGCCCGGCCAATTTCTCACCGTGCATTTACCCGGAACCGAACCGGCCCAAGAATCGCTCGCCGTGCCGACCGAGGCGGTGCAGTACGTGGAAGGCAAACCCACGGTGTACGTGGCCACCGGCAAGGAGCGCACCTTCAAGGCACGGCATCTGCGGCTCGGCGCGGAAGATAACGGCTGGCTGCCGATTCAGCGCGGGCTTTCCTCCACCAACCGCGTGGTGGTGAGCGGCAGTTTCCTGTTGAAAGCCGAGTTCGGCAAAGCCGCCGCAGGCCACGATCACAGTCACTAACCTCATGCTTGAGCGCATTCTTCAGTCTTCGATTCGCAACCGCGTGCTGGTGGTGGTGGCCACGTTGGTACTGGCCCTGGTAGGGGCGCGGTCGTTGTGGCAGCTACCAATCGACGTAGTCCCGGATATCACGAACAAACAGGTGCAGATTAACGTGATCGAGCCGGCCTTTTCGGTGGAGGACATGGAACGGCAAGTGACCTTCCCCATCGAGACAGCACTCACCGGCGTGCCTGGCCTGCTCCACACGCGGTCGGTCTCGCGCAACGGCTTTTGTCAGGTGACGGCGGTGTTTGAGGAAGGAATAGATATTTATCTGGCGCGACAACAGGTTGGCGAACGGCTCGACCGCGCGCGCGAGGAATTGCCGCCGGGCATCGAACCGGCGATGGGACCGATCACCACCGGCTTGGGCGAGGTGTTGATGTGGACGGTGGAGTTTAAACAGGACGGCCACTTCCGCACGCCCGAGGGCGAATGGCTGACCAACCGCGTCCAGCGCCTCGCCTATTTGCGCACCGTGCAGGACTGGATCATCCGTCCGCAACTGCGCACCGTACCGAATGTCGCCGACGTGGACGCCATCGGCGGCTATCTCAAGCAATACCATGTGCTGCCCAACCCACGCGCGTTGCAGGGCTACGGGCTGACGTTGCAGGATGTTATCGGCGCCTTGGAACGCAACAACCGCAGCCTGGGCGCCGGCTTTGTGGAACGCCACGGCGAAGCCGCCCTCGTACGCGCCGATGCGCGCCTGCGCGGGGTGGAGGACATTAGCGCGGTGGTTCTCAAGGTCCATCGCGGCACTCCCGTGACCATCGATCAGGTCGCCACCGTGGAAATCGGCGGCGAACTTCGCCTCGGCAGCGGCAGTGTGAATGGCCGCGAAGCGGTAATCGGCACGGCTATGATGCTCAGCGGTGCCAACAGCCGCGCCGTGGCCGTGGCTGTACGCGAGAAATTTGAAGACGTCCAACAATCCCTACCTTCGGGGGTCACGGCACGCGCCGTACTCGACCGCTCGCGACTGGTGAATGACACTATCGACACCGTCGCGCACAACCTCTTTTACGGTGCCATGCTCGTGGTAGTCGTGCTCTTTGCGTTGCTGGGTAATTTCCGTGCGGCATTCCTCACCGCCCTGGCAATCCCACTCTCCATGCTGTTGGCCACTCTGGGCATGACGCATTTCGGCATCAGCGGCAATCTCATGAGTCTGGGCGCGATTGATTTCGGCATCATCATTGATGGCTCGGTGATCATCGTGGAAAATTGCCTGCGCCGGATGGCCGATAAACAACGCGAACTGGGCCGGCCTCTCACACGTGATGAACGGCTGGAGGTCACGCGCGCGGCCAGTTATGAAGTACGCCGCGCTACGGCCTTTGGGGAGACAATTATCATCATGGTCTACGTGCCCATTCTCGCGCTTGCCGGCGTGGAAGGAAAACTCTTTCATCCGATGGCGCTCACGGTGATCTTCGCGCTGACCGCCGCCTTTATCCTATCGCTCACCTTCGTGCCCGCCATGGTGGCGCTGCTGGTGCGCGGCGAAATTGCCGAGCAGGAAAATATCCTGATGCGCGCCGCGCGGCGCGTGTATGCGCCCGTACTGGACTTCGCCCTACGCCGGCGCTCTTTGGTGCTCGCCACCGCGCTCGCGCTGCTCCTCGGCACCGGCATCGGCTTCACGCGGCTCGGGCAAGTGTTTATACCCCAGCTCGACGAAGGCGACATTGCCATGCACGCCATGCGCATCCCCAGCACCGGCATCGAGCAAAGCACCCGCATGCAATTGCACGTGGAGAAAGCGGTGAAAACCATGCCCGAGGTGGAGGTCGTATTTTCCAAAACCGGCACGGCCGATATGGCCACCGACCCCATGCCGCCGAGTGTGTCCGATACCTTCATCATTTTCAAACCGCGCGCGCAATGGCCCGATCCCCACCTCAGCAAGGCGGCGTTGGTGGATCAGCTGCGCGCGGCGATTGCCGACCAGAACGGGCACAAGTGGGAGATCACGCAGCCGATCGAAATGCGATTTCACGAAATGATCGCCGGCGTACGCGGTGATGTGGCGGTGAAGATTTTCGGCGATGACCCGGCCGCCTTGCGCGCAACCGCCGAGCGTGTGGCCGGCGTGCTCGGGCACATCGACGGTGCGGAGGACGTAAAGGTGGAGCAAACCACCGGCATGCCAATCATCACCGTTCGGCCCAATCGCCCGGTGGTCGCACGATTGGGGCTGGATAGCGACACGGTGGTGAACACCGTCAACATTGCCACTGGCGGCCGCGAAGCCGGGCAGGTCTTCCAAGGCGATCGACGGTTCGACATCGTTGTGCGCCTGCCCGAGGCCCTGCGCCAGCGCTCCGATGCCCTTGCCAATCTGCTCATCCCCCTGCCGCACCGTGCCGAGACCGAACACGGCAGCTCACTCAACGGCGATCCGCACGCCACCCACATCGCGCCCGTGCGGCCGTTAAGTGATCTGGCACAGATCGACCGTGCCGAGGGCGCCAACCAGGTGAGCCGCGAAAACAGCAAACGCCGCGTGGTCGTGCAGTGCAATGTGCGCGGCCGCGATCTGGCTGGTTTTGTGAAGGAAGCAAAATCGGCCATCGACGGGGAAGTCACCCTACCCGCCGGCGCGTGGCTAGCGTGGGGTGGCCAATACGAAAACCTCCTTTCTGCACGCGCGCGTCTAGGGGTGCTGGTGCCGCTGTGTTTCGTACTGATCTTTCTGCTGCTCTACACCACCTTCCGCGCCGCACGCCCGGCCTTACTCGTCTTCACCGGCGTACCCTTGGCCTTGACCGGCGGCGTGGCGGCATTGGCCCTGCGTGGGTTACCTTTCTCCATCTCCGCCGCCGTTGGCTTCATCGCCCTCTCCGGCATCGCGGTCTTAAACGGATTGGTACTGGTCACCTTCATCAATCAACTACGCGAGGAAGGTAAATCGCTCGAGGACGCCATCCGCGACGGGGCCCTCACCCGCCTGCGTCCCGTGTTGATGACCGCGCTGGTCGCCTCGCTGGGTTTCCTCCCTATGGCACTGGCCACCGGTACCGGCGCCGAAGTCCAACGCCCTCTCGCCACCGTCGTCATCGGCGGCATACTCACAGCCACAGCGTTGACCTTGGTCGTGCTGCCGGCCTTGTGTCGGATTACATTGAATAAAGCCTACCTTAAGCCAATGCACAGTCATTCTATCGAATCATGACAATACGATCATGTTTTCGGGCAAGACCAGCCTCAAGAGGGGGAACGGCACACTACGTTATTCGCCGACGGTCGCCCGTCCACCTTCGCATATGTACTCGCGTAACGCCCCCAGTCATCAGCAAAGGCAAAAAGAATGTTCGGCCTCTTCGCCGCTTGCGCAGTTAGCGCAAGCATGATTAGCGAAAACATCAGAAACTGTTTCATCGCCAGTATCCACCCGCCGCCCGACCTGACAAGCAAGCAAAACCGCCAAAGCTTTAAATTTGGTTTTCGAGATTACGTAAGGCAACCGAATCTTAAGTTCTACTCACTATCAGTAAAATTCCCTAAGAATCCTTATTAAAAACAACAGTGAGGGTATCACCAATAGCTGCAGAAAAAACTCTTGGGAAATGTATGGTCAATAATGTTGTTTCAGTTTCCATAACTATTTCCTGATGAGCTCCTTTTGGATTTACGGAACGAATCGTACCTGTAAACGAAGGCATATTCTCGTTACCTGTAGAGGTGGGCACCATCCATTGATGTGGTCGAATAGAAACAAGCTCTTTTCCGGAATCTTCATCAAGAAAAGAATAAGGAGCAGAAGGGATTAATTCCCGGGGTAAAAGATTGGTTTTACCAAAAAGCATGGCTGCATAACTATTCGAGGGATTAGAGTATACATCCATTGGAGAGCCAATTTGCACTGCCTTTCCATTTTGCATTACCACAACCTGATTGGCCATCGTAAGTGCATCTTCAGTATCATGAGAAACGAATAGAGCTGTGGTATTTGTAACCCGAAAAATATTCAACAACTCGCAACGAACATTATTCCTAAGTTCCGGGTCAAGATGACTAAGTGGTTCATCAAGGAGAAGTAGAGATGGTTGAGTTGCCAATGCCCTAACCAAGGCTACTCGCTGTTGCTCACCTCCTGAAATTTGATGTGGATAACGATTTTTCAAATCCCCAATTTTGGTTAAATCAAATAATCGATCAATTAACTCAGAATTATTCTTTGATGCCTTACCGTATGCCACGTTTTGTTGCACGGTCATGTTTGGAAATAATGCGTAATCTTGAAAAACCAGAGAACAGTCCCGACTTTCAGGTGGAACGCATTCATTCTGACTATTCATCGTCTCACCGTTTAAAGTGACACGACCTAAATCCGGCATCTCCAAGCCTGCAATTATTCTTAATAATGTGGTCTTACCACTTCCACTACTCCCGATCACTGCAAGGATTTGGCCTTCCAAACAACTGAAGCTCACTCGATCAACAGCCGGCGGCAGCCCAGCATCGTACCTCTTTGTGACTTCCGAAAGTTCAAGTAGGTTGTTCATTATTCAGATTCCATTTTTCTGTTTAACCAGATGACTGGTACCAAAATAGCAATGATTATACAAAGTGCGGGCACTGACGATTCGGGAATTTGGGATTGATAAGCTAAGTCAAAAGTTCGTGTAGAAAGCGTTTCGAAATCAAAGGGGCGAAGAATTAAGGTCAAAGGTAACTCTTTCATAATATCAATGAAAACTAGCAATCCAGCTACCAGAACCGCATTCCAGAGCAAAGGTACATTCACCTTAAAAAGAGAAATAAAAGCTGAAGCCCCCAATGATTTCGAGGCTTCATTATACTGCTCACAATTTCTTTCCATACCAGAATCAATCGATTGCCACGCAACAGCAAGAAATCGGATCAGATAAGCAAAACCCAAGGTCAACAATGAACCGGTAATGATGAAATCAAAAACGTCATTAATTTGACCTGAAACAAATAGAATGCCCATCGCAATCACTGCTCCAGGAACCGAATATCCTAAAATCGCAAGGCGGTTTGAAACATGAATGATATAACTTTTAAAATAACGCGCCACGTAAACAAGAAATAGCGCGGTGATCGCAACTGCTAAACTTGCAGCAACGGCCAATCCAACGCTATTTAAAGTAAGTTTGATAAAGTGTGTTTTATCAAAATTATTCTCCAACGCTTCGAAAGCCCATAGTACAAGGCGAGTAACCGGAATGATAAACCCGAAAGCCAGAGGAATAATACAGCAAAAAACGGCCGCGAAAGTCTTAAATTTTCCTAATGAATAACGCTGGAACGCTAGGCCAGTTGTTTTATCTCCATGATATCGAGCTCCAGAACGAAGTAATTTTTCAATCAATAAAATGAAGAGAATAAACAGCATCAAAAAGGCAGCTAATCGCAATGCTCCGGGCATATCGTTTAAGGCAGTCCAAGTGCGAAAGATTCCCGTAGTAAAGGTCGGCACACCAAAATGTTGTACCGCCCCATAATCGTTAAGAGTTTCCATAACCACTAAACTGGCACCAGCCACGATGGCCGGACGAGCCAATGGTAAAGCAACGCGCCAAAATGTAGAAAATGGTCCATGACCTAATGTTCTTGAGGCCTCAAGATACCGACTGCCTTGTCGAGAAAAAGCCGAACGGGCCATCAAATAAACGTAAGGATAAAGCACGAAAGAAAGCACCAGAATTGTAACAGCGTATCTCAGAATATCACCAAATGTAATCATGGCATCTGGACTAATATTTAATCTCACCCAAATTAAAGCGGGTGTCAGTTTGTCCAAAAAATCAAAATACGCATAAGCTGCAATGAAAGTAGGGATAGTTAAGGGTAAAATTAATGCCCATTCGAAAAACCGCCTCCCAGGGAATTCACAACATACAACTAACCAAGCAGTAGAGACTCCCACGCAAACGGACAAAATAAGGGTGCCGAAAACCAAAATAACTGAGCCTTTTAAATACCGACCCAAAACGGTTTCTTTGAGATGATCCCAATTATCCGATGAACCACCAAGATGCCAAAGCACCTCAGCCATGGGGATAAATATAAAAACACCAATTAACAAAGCAAGTACGGTCCAAGTATTAAACTTGAACCGCACATCCTGCTTTAGATTACGAAATAATCTAACAGATGAATTTACCAATTGAACCAAAGGTATCTGTGAATACGCACCTTACTCCCACCCTGCTCGGTCAAATAATTTGACTGCCTCAGAATTGTTTTTACCCAGCACTGTGAGATTTACATCGTCTGCTTTAAATGAACCCCAGCTTTTTAACAAGGAGGACTTGTTAGCTCCAATTTTCACAGGGTACTCATAATTCACATTACCGAAGGTTTCCTGAGACTTGGGGCTAGTGAGAAACTCCAGAAACTTAATCGCTTCCTTCTTATTTTTTGCACTCGCAGTTACCCCACCGCCACTTACGTTAACGTGAGTCCCACGATCTTTTTGATTCGGAAAGAATACGCCAACTTTACTTGCCACATCGCGATCCGCTGCTGTGGATGAATTCGCTAAAATTCCTAGATAGTAGGTATTCATAATAGCAACATCCGCAAGTCCTGTAGCAACTGCTCGGGCTTGGTCGCGATCACTTCCTTGTGGAGACCGAGCCATATTACCCCGAACCGCTTTGGCCCAGGCCAGAGCTTGTTTACTTCCATGCGCATCAATTACTGAGGCAAGTAGCGACTGATTGTATATGTTGCTAGAAGAACGGGCCACCACACGTCCACGCCATTTGGAATTAGCCAAATCTTCATAGGTTGAAAGCTCGCTGGGCTTAACCCGACTTTTCGAATACACAAGAACACGAGCGCGAACGGTCATCCCATACCAATGACCTTCTGGATCACGCATGGCCGTAGGCACATTCTTGTTTAAAGCCGCTGACTCAACTGACTGAAGGACTCCAGCCGCCTTAGCACGATATAAACGACCAGCATCTACAGTCAAAAGTACGTCAGCTGGCGAGTTTTTCCCTTCACTGATTAGTCTTTGAATGAGCTGATCTGCACTAGCTTTTACTACATTTACCTTAATACCCGTTTCCTTTGTAAACTGGGTAAACAATATTTTGTCCGAATCGTAATGGCGATGTGAGTAGACATTAATCTCCGCTGCATGAATCATCATGTTTGCGGTGAATCCGACGAGGGCTATTAGGAATGGTGTTAGTTTCATTGTAAAAAAGTGGCTGAAAGAAGTATTGAGAACCAGTCTCAATAAAGTCAAGCTTTACCGAGTTTTGAATATGTAACGGTTAAGTCGAAAGTGGCTTTAATCACCCTTCCCGCAATCACATTCCTCATCGCAACCGACCTCTTTGGCTGGGCGCAAATTACGCCAGAGGAGAATGGCCACGGTGACGATCACCACAGCCGGGGCTGCCCATGATTGCCAGTCGCTCATGACAGGAAGAAACCGCCGATTTGATAGGTAGCCAGTGCGGCGAGGTAGGCAAAGCCGGTCAGATACACAACCTGCAGAATCGCCCAGCGCCAGCTGTTGGTTTCCCGGCGCGTCACCGCCACCGTGCTGAGGCATTGCATGGCGAACACATAAAAGACAAGTAGACTTAAGCAGGTGCGCACATCATATGCCGGCTTTCCGTCAGCACGTGTTTCTTCAGCCATTCGGTCTCGAACGGAATCCTCCTCTGCTTCCTCTCCAAGATATATAATGGACATGGTGCTCACAAATACCTCGCGAGCAGCAAAGGAGGCGACTAATCCGATCCCCATTTTCCAGTCATAGCCTAACGGCTCAATCACCGGCTCAATGGTTTTTCCCAACCGACCTGCAGCACTATATGCCAACTGCTCACTACCATCCTCTGAATCGCTTTTCGGATAGGTTGTCATCGCCCAGAGTACAATGGAAAGACCTAGAATAACTGTACCCGCCCGCCGCAGAAAAATTTTACCGCGCTCATACATTTGCAGCGTGATCTCCCGCCAACTGGGTCTTTGATAGGAGGGCAATTCAAGGACCATCAGTGTCTTTTCCGATTTTTCCAAAGTGCGATTAAACACCCAAGCAAATGTGTAGACTCCGAGGATACTCAATACGTATAACCCAATCATCACCAAAGCTTTTTGTCCCGCCGTCCCCACAGGCAGCATGAGTGCGATCAGCATCACATAAACCGGCAAGCGGGCTGAGCAACTCGTAATTGGAGCAATGAGCGTAGTAATGAGTCGGTCGCGCGCACTTTCCATAGTACGTGTGGCCATAATGCCTGGTATAGCGCAGGCATAGGAACTCAGTACCGGCACAAATGCTTTACCATTCAATCCCACACCGGACATCAAACGATCCATCATGAAGGACACACGAGCCAAATAACCGGTGTTTTCCATAAGCCCGATGAAGAAAAACAGGATGAGAATTTGCGGCAAAAAAATCACCACACCACCCACGCCTCCAATGATGCCCTCGGTGATGAGCGCGCGCAAATCGCCCTCCGCCATGCGCGCCTCAACCTGTTCACCCAGCCAGCCAAAGGTACCATCAATGAGATCCATTGGATAGCCCGCCAAGCTGAACAACGTAAAAAATAAGCCGCCCACAATACTAAGCAGCACCACCCAACCGAAAATCGGATGGACCAGCACGCGATCCCATTTATCGCTGGGCGTCTGGCGGTCTTCCTCGCTGCGGGCAACTGTTCCGTCGAGTAATGTTTCGATCGCCGTATAACGCGTGGCAGGATCGCCGTCTTCTACGGCTGTCCATTGGGGTTGAGCTAAATCACTCGCGCTGAGCGCCACCTGCAATGCCTCCATACCCACGCGTTCGTTGGCCTGCATGGGCACGACCGACACGCCGAGGCGTTCCTCCAGTCTTTTTGCTGCGATGGTGATGCCGCGCTCCTCGGCCTCGTCGGTTTTGTTGATCACCACAATCACCGGCAGGCCCAGCTCCATCACCTGCGTGGTCAAATAAAAGTGCCGTTCAAGATTGACGGCATCCACCAGACAAATCACTGCATCCGGCTGCGGCGTGTCGGGCCGTTCGCCGCGCAACACGGCGCGCGTCACTTCTTCATCCGGTGACTTGGCATCGAGCGAATAGGCGCCGGGCAAATCAATCACCGTAAACTCCGCACCATGCCGGTCCCGGCCCGTGCCGATCTTTTTCTCAACCGTCACACCGGGGTAATTGGCAACCTTCTGGCGCAGGCCAGTCAGGGCATTAAAGAGCGTGGTCTTGCCCGTATTGGGATTACCCACGAGAGCGAACGTACGATCAGAAGCCATTGTAAGAAAAATTACTGCACGAAGATTTGGGCCGCATCCGCCTGCCGCAGTGCCAACCGCGCGCCCCCCACTTCAAACTCGATCGGACAACCCAACGGCGCCCGCCGTACCATCCGGACCGAAGCCCCGGTCAGGAACCCCATCTCCCGCAAACGCCCAGCGGCGGTTTCCGGCAAATCCATGCCGCCCACAGCCGCCACTTCGCCCGCCGTCAATTGCCCCAAATGTCGCGAATCATTCATTCAGTGAAAGCTTATTGAAACTCAGTCTCATTTTCAATTCTTATCTTTGTCGATGGGCGGGGATAGTTTATGTAACGCGTTGATGGTATCCGTTACATTCTTTAAAGACCCAACCAACACGTAACATCGATAAGAGTAATCCCGTGCAGGAACCCCAGTTGGATGAGTTTCTCGGAACACACAATTCCATTTAACCACCTTTTCCTCCTTAAACCGAAAGCGTCCATACCCTGCCCGCTCGAACCCCTTCGAAGGCTGTGCGGGAGACCACACACCCATGGCATGCTGCCTATCCAATGTAGAAAATATCACCGGAAGGGATTGCTCTCCGGGACCATCGGACAAAGACAGCAATTTCTTTTTCGTAAGATCATAAGTCCAAAACTTGGAAAAGTCCGGTGGCATATAGCCTGTCACTGCTTCGAATTGGGCGTACCGGTGATGTTCTCTCTTTGGGACTGTAAACGTTACGTCGTAACCGATCGCATGAGGCAATCCATGCACCCCGATCGTGACTCTTTTTTTAAGGAGATGGTTAGATAAGACAGTGGTATTTTTTGCCAAATTGCCAAAGGATTTTTCACCCGGCTGCAACCAAAACGCCATTTGATTCTCCGCGCTCAAAACGTTCCCTTTGGCCGTCAACGCATGTAGAACACTCGTGCTATTCGGCCCAACACCATCAATCCGCGAACCCGCTTCGGTGGGGTTAAAAGTTTCGGGGATGAACTGAGAACCCACATCAAAATTCGAGGCCGATTGCAGTTGTCGCCCATGATCGGCACTGTCAATGAATTCACGCCCGTTCCATGTCAGTGAATGAATGGCCCCCGCCAATCGACTCGTGGTGGTGATAACTATTTCAGAAGGGCCCGCCTTGGCGCGAATCTGTGAGTCCCCCGAAACTGCTGCCTGAAGCGAAGCAGCGATGCATAAGACAAAAAGGCCAAGAACCCGCATTATTTCTCCAACGCGTAGGCCTTATACGCTTCGGCGATCTTGGCGGCTTTTTCGTCGCCGAGATGGAAGATCACACGATGGCGCAGGGTAATACTCTCGCCTTTCTTGAGCGTAAAACTGCTGTCCTTACCTTGACCAAGGCTACGCAGGCCAAAGGGGTTGGCGGTGAAAAGACCATAGGTCCGCACGTGCCACGGCGTGGGATGCCGGAAACTGCTCGGGTGATTCAGGATCGCCACGCCGACGGTCTTGCCGTTGACCGGTCCATGGTAATCCACCCACTCCGCGCGTTTCCCCCATGCGGCCTTGTCAGTGATGCCGTTGCTATTAATCACGCGGCCGCCTTTCTTGCTATCCACGTCCATACTCGTTGCCACACGCACGCTAAAGCCGGAATCTTTTTGATCGGACAATTTGCAGTCGCCGTGTTCAGCCGTGAACTTGATCGTCACATCAATGATGCGATGGCCATTCTCCACACGGAACTCATGCGTACGTTCATCGGCCAACAGTTTCTTGCCGCCGCCCACATAATCATTGCGCGTCACGATCACCGCCGTGTCGCCGCCTTTCACCTTCACAAACTCACGATGCACGGTGCTGCCGAGATTCGTGCGGCGGCCACTGGCCGGTTCATGCCAGGTATCAAACCCAGCCGTGCCCTGGTGGCCAAACCATACGGATCGATGGTGCGGATGATCATGCCGCTCACCTTCGCGCTTCTCCATCGGGAACGCCCGCGTCACCTCATCCCCGCTTGGCCCGATCACCGGCCACAAAAAAGGCTTGTTCGACAGACCAATCACATACCGCGTAAACAGCTTCCCATCATACTTCACCGTCACCCCGGCCTTGGTTTTCTCAACGGCAAACCCGTCCGCCCAAACCGACAGCGTTCCCAACAGAACGGCTGCACTCAGATAAATTCGAATCCACGTTTTCATGCGTGACCAAGCGTGTGGCCGGACGCCAAAGTTCTCAAGCCCCTTTTACGCAAACCGCTGCGGATCCAAGCGCTGGGCGTCGAAGGCGGTGGAAAGTTGGCCTGTGAGTTGAGCCGCAACCAGTTCGCCGGTGACGGGGCCGAGGCTGAGGCCGAGCATATTGTGGCCGGTGGCGACGGTTGCGTTTTGTGTGCCGGGGATGGGGCCGATGCAGGGGAGCCCATCGGGTGTACAGGGGCGTAGGCCGGACCACGGCTCGATGCCGGTGAAGTCGTCCGGGCTGAAGGCGGGGAAGAATTCACAGAAGCCCTCGATGATGCCCTGCAGGCGGGTGCGGTTGATCGAAAGGTCGGTGCCACAAATTTCCATCGTGCCGCCGACCCGAAGCTTGTTACCCAGCGGCGTAACGGCGACGCGCGCTTCCTTGAGCAACGAACAAAGGCGCGGCAACTCAGCCGGCTCGCGCAGCGTGAGCGAGTACCCTTTGCCGCCCTGCATGGGAATGCGTAGGCTAAGTTGACGCGTGAGCTCGGGTGTCCATGCGCCACCGGCCAGAATAACGTGCTCGGCATTGAGCGTTTCATCGGCGGTGGTGCGAATACCGGTCAAGCGGTCGCCTTGACGGTTGAACTCGGCGCATTCGCCTTCGAGAAACCGGCCGCCCTTGGCGCGAATGGCCGTACGGAGGGCTTCGAGAAAATCCAGCGGATCGAGATGACAATCCTGTGCAAACCATACGGCACCGGCCACGTCCATCTGCGCATCCGGATCCAGCTCACGCACACGCGCGGCATCGCACACCTCGGCCTTCACTCCCACGGCAGCGGCCAGGGCAGCGACCTTGGCTTCGTCCTCCAGCCCTGCCTCGGTGCGGCACAGCATCATCAGGCCGCGCGTGGTGAGATCAAATTGTAATTCCTCAGCCCACTCCAGAAACAGGCGCCGGCTTTCGAGGCTGAAATCAGCAAGCAACTGTTTGGTATCCTCAACATGCCGCGCATTGGCGTGCCTGAAGAATTGCCAGCACCAACTCCAGAGCGCGGGATCCAGCCGTGGTCGTAGGTAAAACGGGCTCTTGGGATTGAGCATCCACTTGAGACCCTGCGCAATGACGCCGGGTGCGGCGAGCGGAATGAAATGGCTGGGCACCACCATGCCGGCATTTTCATCAGAACAGGATTCGCGCCGCATGGGATGGCGATCAAGAATGGTGACCGTGCGACCGGCCCGTGCGAGCGACCATCCGCAGCACAGACCAATGACGCCGCCGCCAATGATGAGAACATCGTGGTCTCTGGAGTCGGCGTCGGACACGTCAGCGGGCTTGCCCAATGCCCGCGGCAAATGGGTCGTTGGAATGCAGGATCAAATCGTTCTCGGCGGTGACAAAGGCACGGCCTTTCACGGTGGGGATCACGCCGCCCTCGGGAGCTTCCTGCACGGAGCCTTCGAAAACCGTGTCGAGAATCCCCGCCTGCCGCCAGGGTTGGCCGGGCTGCAGTTTGCCGGCGGCGTGCAGGCAAGCGAGTTTGGCGCTGGTGCCGGTGCCGCAGGGCGAGCGATCGTATTCACGCCCAGGACACAGCACAAAATTCTTACTGGCCGCCGCCGTATTCGCCGGCGGCCCGAACACCTCGATGTGATCTATCTCGCCTCCTTCGGCGCCAGTGATGCCATTAGCCTCCAGCGTATCACGCACGGCGCAGGTGAAATCGGTGAGTTGATCGAGATTATTGAAATCCACCTCAATGGTGTCTCCGGCTTCAATCAGGTAAAACCAATTACCGCCCCAAGCCACGTCGCCCTGCACTGTGCCCCAACCGGGTACATCCACAGGCACAGCAGCAGCGTGACGCCAGCTACGGACGTTTTGCACCGTCACCCAACCATCCTCGGGGTGTCGCACCGTCACGATGCCAGTCGGCGTTTCGATTTTGTTGTCACCGGGGGTCAATCGCCCGAGATGCGCGAGTGTGACCGCCACCCCAATGGTGCCATGCAGGCAGCCGTGCAGGTAGCCGACGTTGTTGAAGAATACCACACCCGCCACACAATCTGGTTGAGTCGGCTCGAGCAAATACGCGCCCACCATCGCCTCGTGCCCGCGCGGTTCGCAGGCCACAGCAGTGCGCAGATCGTCATGCTGGGCGCGCAGAAAATCGCGCCACTCCCCCGGCGTGCCGGAAAATTCCGGCAACCCCTCCACCACCACCCGCGTCGGCTCACCGGCGGTATGGGAATCGATTACCTTGATGCGTTGAACAACGTCACTCATGGAACGCGCGCAGGGTACGAGTAGCTTGAACAAAAGGACAGAGTGAAATGGCTTGGCCGTACGCGACTTTGGACCGACTCTGCGCGGCATGACGCGTTCGCTGGAGAATTCGCCGCCGCTGCGGTTGATGACGCTCTGCCTGATGTATCTGGCTCAGGGCATGCCGTTCGGGTTTGTGACGGGAACCTTAGCGGCATATCTGGCCTCCCAAGGATATTCCATCGCCGAAGTAGCTGGCGTCACGTTCATGGCGCAGTTGCCGTGGACGTTTAAATTCATTTGGGGGCCGGTGATTGATCGGTTTGATTTCGCCCAACACGCGCTGGGCCGGCGGCGGCCATGGATTCTGCTCGCCCAATCAATGATGGTCATCACTCTGGGGCTGATCCTGTTTCTGCCGGAACTCTCCAAAGGCATAACCACGCTGGTATGGATCATTGCCATCCACAATGTGTTTGCCTCGCTGCAGGATGTGTCGGTCGATGCCTTGGCGGTGGATTTGTTGCCCGAGAAAGAACGCGGCAAAGCCAACGGCTTCATGCGGGCGGCTAGTTATCTGGGTTCCATCATCGGCGGCTCGGTGATGGGCGTGATCACGGCCAAACATGGGCTGCACCTCGCCATCTCATTGCAAGTGGGCATCATGCTGCTGGTGATGTGCGCACCACTCTTTCTGCGCGAGCGCGCCGGTGAACGTCTGTTTCCATGGCAACCGCTGGATCCGAAGACCTTGGTGCCGCAACTCTCTCTAAAGGCCACCGCGTCGTTTGCCTCGATCCGCAAATCGATGAACACCGCCTTCTCCCTGAAATCCACCCGTCTCGCTGCCCTGCTGGCCATCGGGGTGTTGGCGGGCACCACGCTATTGTCCTCCGTGTCCAAAATTCTCATTCTCGGAAATCTGAAATGGTCGATGGAAGAGTACTCCATCTGGATCACCGGTTTTGGCTATTTCTTTGCTCTGGGCGGTTCGCTGCTGGGCGGGGTGTTGGCCGATCTGTTTACAGCTCGACGCGTGGCCGGAGCAGCGACTGTGACGCTCGGCATGGTTTGGATCGGGTTTGCCTTACTGGAACCACAGTGGGGGAACCGGTCGATGATCATCGGGTACGCATTCGCCGAGCAGTTCTGCATCGGCGTGATGACCGTCTCGTTGTACGCCATTTTCATGGGCGTCAGTTGGCCGGCGATTGCCGCCACGCAATTCACCGCCTACATGGCGCTACTCAATCTCTCCCTCACCAGCGGCACCAAGCTGGCCTCGTGGATGGGAGGAGCTCCGGATTTCGGACAAATCTATCTCGTGGCCGGCGTGGTACAGGTTGGGTTTCTAATGCTCATTCGCTGGATTGATGTGAGCGAAACACGGCGGGTGCTGGGCGATCAGGACACGGACGCTTCTCCATTGTCCCCTGTCGCCAAATAACCTACCCTGCAGCCATCCACGTTATGCGTTTTCTTACCTACCTGTTGCTCGTACTGGCGCCGCTCACTGCGGTGGCGGATCGGCCGAATGTACTATTTATTGCCATTGATGACCTGAATGATTGGGTCAATTGCATGGGCGGACGCAGCGGGGTACATACGCCGAGTCTGGATAGACTGGCAAAACGCGGGGTCTTGTTTACCAACGCGCATTGCGCAGCGCCGGCGTGTAATCCCTCGCGTGTGGCGATCATGACCGGCGTGGCCCCAGCGAGCTCGGGCGTTTACAACAACGGACAGGACTGGCGCCGCAGCCCGCGTCTAACCAAGGCGGTGACGTTGCCCGAACACTTTCGCGCGGGCGGCTATGAGGCCTTCGGTGGCGGAAAGATTTTCCATTGTCTCTCATGGATCAATGACGGCTACGGCAAGCAGCAGAACGAAGGCAAGTTGTGGGATCGTTACTGGCCGTCGGCGGATCGTCCCATGCCTGGCCCGCTCTGGCCTAAGGCCACTGAGGCCAAGCGAGCGACTAACGGGTATCTTTATTCCAAGCCGATTGCCGCTGGCAAAAACGTTGAAGGCCGGCCCCCGCATTTTTTTGACTGGGCTCCGGACCCGCAAGCAGAAAGCAAGACGGCCGATCATCAAGTGGTGGACTGGGCGATTGGCGAGTTGATGCAGCGACGGCCGCAGCCATTCTTTCAGGCGGTCGGTATTTTCCGCCCGCACATCCCCTGGTACGCGCCGGAGAAATATTTCGCGTTGTACCCGGAAGCCAAAGTGTTTTTGCCGAAGATCAAAAAGGACGATCTTGCCGATGTGCCGCCGGCCGGCCACCGTGGCATCCGCAAGGCATGGCACGAGTGGCTGGTGAAGAACGACGAATGGCGCGGCGCGGTGCGCGGTTATCTTGCGTCGATCAGCTTTGCCGACGCGCAGGTGGGCCGGCTGCTGGATGCGCTGGACAAAAGCCCGCACGCGAAGGACACGATCATTGTACTGTGGTCTGATCACGGCATGCACATCGGCGAGAAGCAGCAGTGGGAAAAATTCACGTTGTTTGAGGAATCCACGCGGGTGCCCCTGATAATCGTGGCGCCGGGCGTGACGACCGGCGGCGACGTGTGCGATCGGCCGGTAAACCTGCTGGACGTGTACCCGACGCTAAATGAATTGTGCGCGCTGCCCGTTCGGAAGGATTTGGATGGGGTGAGCCTGGTGCAGTTGTTGAAAAATCCGAAGGCCAAATGGGACCGGCCGGCCGTCACCACATGGGGCCGCGACAACCACGCCGTGCGCGGCCAACGCTACCGTTACATCCGTCACCCCAACGGCACGGAACAATTGTACGATCACCAGACCGACCCGGACGAATTCACCAACCTCGCTGACCGCCCCGAGCTGGCCGCAGTGAAAACCCGACTGGCCCAGTGGCTCCCCAAAACCAACGCCGCGCCGGTGCGAAACAAAAAATAATTTCACTCCAAACTCACCATGAAACTTCGACTACTTATCCCTGTTGTTCTTCTATTCAGCTTCCTGTTAGCGGAGGCGGGGCCGATTCGCGTGCTGTTCCTCGGGCATCCGGCGAAGCATCACAACTCCAACGAGTACTACCCCATGCTGGCCAAGGCACTGGGGCGCGATGCCATTTATATTGATTACACGGTAAGCGTGGAGGAGGCGTTGGGTAATGCGAAGTATCTCGGCCAGTTTGATGTGCTGCTGTTGTACGCGAACCACGGCACGATCCAGCCGCATCAGTGGACGAACCTGAAAAATTTCGTGGAGAACGGTGGCGGGTTTGTGCCGGTGCATTGCGCGAGCTGGTGTTTCGGCAATGAACCGGGCTTCGATCAGCTGGTAGGCGGCCGGTTCAAGAGTCATCAGGGGGCGGTGTTCAGTGCACGCATTTCAGACGGAAAACACCCAGCAATGAAAGGCGTGAAGGCTTTCGAAGCGTGGGACGAGACGTATTTTCACACTAATCATAATCCGAAGAATCGCACGGTGCTAATGGTGCGCGACGCGATGCCGGGCGATCCGCACACCAAGCCAGAGCCGTGGACATGGGTGCGTACGCAGGGTAAGGGCCGCGTGTTTTACACCGCCTCGGGTCACGACGCGCGCGTGTGGAGCCACGCCGGTTTTCATCAGCTGCTCAAGAGCGGCATCCTCTGGGCTGCGGGCGATGTGGTGCATGCGCGGTACCAAAAGTTTTTGGCCGGCCGCGCGCCATTGAAATACGAGAAGCGCGACAACATTCCGAATTACGAAAAACGCCCCGAACCGCTTCCGTATCAGCTGCCGCTTTCCGCTGCCGACAGCATGAAGTACACACAGGTGCCCGCGGGTTGGCAGCTGCAGCTTTTCGCCGCTGAACCGCAAATTGTGAATCCTATTTATATGCAATGGGACGCACGCGGGCGGCTGTGGGTCGCCGAAAGCATCGATTACCCGAATGAAATCAAGGCTGGCCGCAAGGGCAATGATCGCATCAAGATTCTGGAGGATACCACCGGCGACGGTAAATGTGATTCGGTTAAAATCTTTGCTGATGGTCTGAACATTCCCACGTCATTCACCTTCGCCCGCGGTGGCATCATCGTGGCACACGCGCCGGAGTTTTTATTTTTCAAGGACACCGACGGCGACGACAAAGCAGACGTGCGCGAGGTGCTCTTCACCGGCTTTGGCGCGGGCGATACACACGCCGGCCCGAGCAACCTGCGGTACGGGTTCGACAACTGGATCTACGGCACGGTCGGGTACTCCGCTTTCAACGGCCAGGTGGGCGGCGAGCAACATCGCTTCGGCATGGGCGTATTTCGCTTCCGCGCCGACGCCTCGGCGATGGAATTTCTACATCAGTTCAACAACAACACATGGGGTGTGGGCTTCAATGAATCTGGCGATGTGTTCGGCTCCACGGCCAATAATAATCCCACTTTCTTCGGCGGTCTGCCCGCCACCGTGTACGACGGCCAACGCGGCAAGAGTGCCCAAATGATCGCCGATACGCCGCGGTTTTATCCCATCACACCAAACATCCGGCAGGTCGATGCCTTCAACGCCTACACCGCCGGCTGCGGCCATGCTTTTGCCACCAGTGCCGGATTCCCCAAAGCCTGGCGCGATCGACGCGCGTTCATTTGCGGGCCCACCGGCAATCTCCTCGGTATGTACGACATCCGCCCCAAGGATTCCGGCTACGAGGCCATCAACGCCTTTAGCTTCATGGCCAGCGCCGATGAATGGTTTAGCCCCGTCGTTGCCGAGGTGGGCCCCGACGGCAATCTCTGGGTGGCCGACTGGTACAATTTTATTATTCAACACAACCCGACCCCGAACAAAGGCCGCGCCGGGTATGATGCGAAAAACGGCCAGGGAAACGCCCACATCAATCCCAATCGCGACCGCCAACACGGCCGCATCTACCGCGTGATCCATCGCGGTCACGCCCCCAAACAGCCAACGCTCAAGGCAACTACCGACCTTATCAGCGCGCTCGATCACGACAACCTGTTCTGGCGCCTCACCGCCCAGCGGTTGCTCGTAGAGCAACAGCGCACGGACGCAGTGCCTGCCCTACAGGCAAAACTCAAGACCGGCGGCCATGCCGCCCTCCACTCGCTATGGGCGCTCGAAGGCCTCGGCAAACTCGATCGCGAAACCCATCGCACCGCGCTGATTGCAACCGATCCCGTCCTGCGCCGCAACGCCCTGCGCGCGCTCGGCACCAATCAATCGTCCTCCGAATTGCTCTACGACAGCGCCACCCTCGCGGACAAGGATCTGCACGTGCGCCGCACCGCGTTCACCGCATTGGCGTCGTTGCCCAAAAACGACACGCATCGCAAGACCGCTTCGTTGCTCATGCAACAGCCCGTCAATGCCAAGGACGAATGGTTGCGCGCGGCTCTCGCCGCCACCGGTGCCGCGGAGTTGAATGTGATCGGGTACAAGCCCAGCGCCAACATGCTGCCCAATGCCTCGTTTGAAAAAATGGGCGACAACAAACTGCCGAGCGACTGGGCGACACGCACCTACAGCGCGCGCCGTCCCGACCTCAAGCACGCGGTTGAGACCCGGAAGGAATACGTGCGCACTGGCAAGCATTCCCTGCGCATCAGTGCCGAGACACGGCACGACTCCAGCCTGTTTGCCCGCGTAAGCCTCAAGGGCGGCCGCAACTATATCCTCAGCGGCTGGGTGCGCACCGAGAATTTGCAGGGCACCGGCAACGGCGCGCTTCTGGGAGTGCACGAACTGCAACACGCCGCCAAGACCAAGGGCGTCCGCCAGACCGCCGATCAATGGACTGAAGTGAAAGTGGAATTTAAAAGCGAGCAAGACCGCGAGGTGACTGTGAACTGCCTCTTCGGCGGCTGGGGCCAAAGCACCGGCACCGCGTGGTGGGACGATGTTTCGCTCGTCGAGATCACGCCCATCTACAAGGAGAAAAGTAAGGATCCCGTCAAGGGCACGGCGTTGGCCGGTAAGAAAATCTTCGACACCCATCTTGTCGCCGGCTGCATCCGCTGCCATAAGGTTGGTGACAAGGGCGGCATCATCGGACCCGCGCTCGACGGCATTGCCAGCCGCAAGGACGCGGACTACATCCAACGCGCCCTCGTCAACCCCACTGCTGAATTGGCCGAAGGCTTCGACAAACTCGGTGCCAGCCCCATGCCCCCCATGAACATCATCCTAAACGACCAGGAACTCGCCGACGTGATGGCGTATCTGCTGACGTTAAAGGACAAGAAATAGATTAAACCGTTAGTGGAAGCCAATATAGGGAGCGGCAAGTTTCACCTTGCCCCAAATCACCGCCCCAAGCATTTGCTTCCAGTTCTTAGAGAAACACGCCAAAATCATTTCCCGTTTTTTTCAATGAAAACTGTCTTCACCATTATTTGCGCGTTGCTCCTGAGCTTCAGCGCGGCGGCCAAGCCGAAGCAACCGAACATCATCTTCATCCTCGTTGATGATCAGGGCTATTACGATCTCGGATGTTATGGGGCGACAGAGATCAAGACGCCGCGGATTGATGCGATGGCGAAGGAGGGGATGCGCTTTACCGATTATTACGCGGCCGCCCCGATTTGCAGCCCCTCGCGCGCAGGTCTGCTCACCGGGTGTTATCCGCGCCGGGTGGGCAATCACATCTGGGTGCACCGCGCCGATTCGGCCACCGGCATTCATCCCAACGAACTGACCCTCGCCGAGTTACTCAAGGCTAACGGCTACGCCACCGGCTGCATCGGCAAATGGCACCTCGGCTTTCACGAACCGTTCCTGCCGCGCAATCAGGGATTCGATCATTATTACGGGCTGCTGCACAACTTGGATCCGGTGGAGATCGGCTATTTCGAGAAACAAGGCGGCGTGCCGCTGATCCGCAACGGCAAGGTCATCAAGCGCCCCGCCGACCCCGCCGAGCTCACACGCCTGTACACCGATGAGGCCGTGAAGTTCATCGACGCCAACAAGGAGCGTCCTTTCTTTCTCTACCTGCCGCACACCATGCTGCACGTCCCGCTCGGGGTCAGCGAACCCTTCAAGGGGAAATCCAATTGGGGCGAATACGGTGATGCGATTCAGGAAATGGACCACCATGTCGGCCGCATTGTGGATGCGCTGAAAAAGAATGAACTCGAGGACAACACCCTCGTCATCTATTCCTCGGACAACGGCCGCGGGCCCGGCCGCAATCCGGCGCAGAAACTGCGCGGCCGCAAGCTCTCCACCTTCGAGGCCGGCATCCGCGTGCCGGCCATCGCATGGGGGCCTGGTCTGGGCGTAAAAGGCGGCGCGGTTTCCCGCACCGTCACGCGCGCGATGGACTGGTATCCCACACTGGCCACTTTCGCCGGGATCCAAGTACCCGAGGGCCGCGTGATCGATGGCCGCGACCTCGTGCCCGTGCTTCAGGGCGAATCCACATTCGTCCCCGGACCAGCCCAGAAAAAAACCATCAACGCCGCCGTGCCGCTGCGCCGCACCTGGAACCCGCCCGGCGAATGGGCTGCCCTCATCCAGCGCCACGAATACGCCGAGGCCTTTTTCTATCACGGCAGCCAGGGCGCACTGGCCGCTGTGCGTTGGCGTAACTGGAAACTCTACATCAATCCCAGCCTGCAGCTTTACAATCTGGAGACGGACCCCGGCGAAACTAAGCTCGTGCGTAACGGAGACATAGCCCGCAAGTTGCGCGGCATGGCGATTTTGTTTCAGCATGAAATGCGCACAGACGCCCGGCCCGCCGGCGAGGTTGCCCTTCGCC
>Ga0315320_10000319_pt1 | contig 38499 bp, 19 predicted proteins | sample M140m21515metaG_FD_203458 | JGI IMG/M metagenome (GOLD analysis project Ga0315320, IMG submission 203458) | Ammonia-oxidizing marine archaeal communities from Monterey Bay, California, United States - M1 40m 21515 | ecosystem: Environmental > Aquatic > Marine > Coastal | place: USA: California... | reverse complement strand
GTGGAATGTCATTCGATAACAAGCTCGTTACATGTTTTGCGATTTCATCCTGAACTGCGTCAAGCACCTGCTCGCGATGCATGAGTTTGTCTGCGAGTTTCTTGTCGATTTCATCCTGTTCATAAAGTTCCTCGATCCACGTCAACATCTTTTCGCACCCAGCCGACATCTTTTCGATCTCTTTGCGTGATTGCTCGATGGCCAACAGTGGGGTTTCAAGCAGTCTCATATCCAGATCGGTCAGGCTTGGCTTCTCTTTGAAATCCTTCGAAGGTACCAACCGTTCCAGTAGTCGGACAAAGAGAGGCAGAAAAGGAAGGAACATAAGGGTGTTGACGATGTTGAAAATCGAGTGAGTGAGGGCAATCGCCGCCGTCATGTGGGTGTAAGTTTCTTTTCCATCGATCAACACCATGTCAGAAACACTGTAGCTCGGATTTCCGAGGATGAATTCGATGTAGGCCAGAACTCCCTGGATGAATTCGATGTACCAAGCGAAGATCAACGTGATCCAGAAGACACCGATCAGGTTGAATATCATGTGAAAGTAGGCAGCCCGTTTAGCATTGGTCGTTGCCCCCAGCGAGGCAAGCAAAGCCGTGATGGTCGTGCCGATGTTTTCACCCAATACCAAGGCCGCGGCGGTCTCATATCCGATCACTCCTTGCGTGGCCAGCGAAATCGTGATGCCGAGTGTTGCCGAGGAAGACTGCACCAGCGTCGTGAGTAGACAACCGGCCAACGCGCACTTGAGAACACCCAGGTAGTTGTCAGCCGTGAAGTATTTGAACGAACTTTCAAACTGCGGCGTTTCTTTGATGATGGCACAAGCGTCCTTCATCAACTCGAGGCCAAAGAAAACCATGCCCATGCCCATGATGGCCATCGCCCAGTAACGCCAACGCTCACTTTTTGAAAACAGAAAGAAGAAGGCTGCGATCCCCAGCAGTGGCAAACCGTACTTGCCAATCTTCAACACCAGAATCCAGCCCGTGATGGTGGTTCCGATGTTGGCACCCATGATCACGCCAATCGCCTGCGAGAGTTCCATCACGCTACTGTTGACGAAGCCCACGACCATGACCGTTGTGACGGAACTCGACTGAACAACGCAGGTAACTATGATTCCAACAATCGTGGCAAAAAAACGATTGTTGGTGACGACCCCTATCAAGCGTCGCAGGCTCGCGCCAGCAACCGCTTGCATACCATCAGACATGTGCTTCATGCCGAGGAGGAAAATGCCCAGTCCGCCCATGAGGCCGAACAATAAATTCATCAGTGCGTTGAGTTCCAAGTTGCCACCGTACAGATTGCAAGAGTTCTTCGCGGTGGCCTCACGGGCTCGCGAAGTGATTTGGGGATAAATTCAGACGCTAGGGGTCATTCCTCTAAAGCATTTGGTAGCAAATCCAGAGGAGATGAAAAACACCCCCTTGTTGCAATTTGTGAGTTTGTAGTTGGGGAATAGCCGGTGCCGCACGTGGGTAGGTGTCTTTACCCCGCTTTTTTGTTGGAAAACATCGTCTCAGTCAATCGGGTTTTTAAGTAGAAAATTCATCTGATTTGTAGGTTTGATAGGGAATTGGGATGTGAATTTGTAGCGGTCGTCATTGCCCGCTAGAAGTGACCAGTGTTGCCTGGCATTACCTTTCGGGCACTTTCGATGAATTGGCAGGCGGCGACCGAGATGAATTGGCAGCGGCGACCGAGATAAATGGCAGGCGGCGACCGAGATTACGGAGTGATGTGAACGTTTTTCTACCTGTCTGGACCTTCAAGGGGGCTTTGAGTGGATCCTTGGCTCCCCTGCCACCCGGGTCAATCGGCTTGATTCTGCGATCCTCCGGTTCTCGTGTACCGCGTTCATCCTCGATTTGTCCGGCAGGAAGGCCGGTCCCGAAACGACTGCCTGCTTCAGAATCGCACAAAGCCCACAGGAGTGTAGAGAGACTAACCCGCTGATCTGGGCTTCATGTACCCGCTGATGCACCTCGTCACGCGTCTTGTGTAACGGTCGGAATCGTTGCCTCATCTTTGATGAGGTTGCCGGTATCGCTGCGTAACAACCATTGGCAAAAACCTTGCCGACTGACGGTTCAGGCGTTCTAGTTGTTTTCAGTCGGAGGTGCTCGGCAATTTTTCGCTTTTGATCAGGACAGTGTCGTGAAAAAGAAACTCGGTCTTGTGTTGTGTTTCAGCCTGCTTGTCTGTGGCTGGATCGATCGTTCGCGTCGGCGAAGCGACTTGCCGGGACCTGGAACGGTTGGAGCTGCCAGTGCCGCGACCAACCCAAGACAGCAGGTAGGACATCCAACTTTTGTGAGTCCGCATGCATCGCCTATCAGGTTGCTGAATCGGCTTGTGTTTGTTGTCAACACACCATCGGACACTGTCGATGTTATCGATGCTGATACACGCGCAGTCACCACGCGAATCAATGTAGGCATTGATCCTGTGAGCCTAGCTGTTCGCCCAGATGGAAAGGAACTGTGGGTTTCAAATCATGTGTCTGATTCGGTGAGTGTGATTGACACTGACGCCACGAGTCCAACATTTCTGCAGGTGGTCGGTACCGTTCAGGATTTCAACCCGGAAACGCGGGCAACGAATTTTGACGAGCCTGTGGGGATTGCATTTGCCAGCAACGAGAAGGCGTATGTGGCGTTGTCATCTGAAAACCAGATCGCCATTGTTGACGTTGCAGATCGCGAGGTGATGGGGCACTTGAGGATAACCGCACAAGATCCTCGGCAGATTGTCGTTCGCAATGGCTTGCTGTATGTGATTCCCTTTGAGTCCAATAACAAAACCCAGTTGTCTGGAGGCACTGGTGAACTCGATGGTGATCTCGTGACGTTCAATGCTCATGAGCACGCAATAGCGAACAACAATGTGCTATCGCTTGGGGCAGTGGTCGACGTTATCAAACATCCGAAAGTACCGGATCGTGATTTGTATGTTTTTGATACTGAATCTGACCGTTTGGTGGAAACGGTGGATTCACTCGGTACGCTTCTTTATGGCATGACGGTTGATTCCAAAGGACGCGTTTACATTGCACAAACCGATGCTCGAAACGAAGTGAATGGCCGAGCAGGTACCAAAAAACATGGGCTTGCTGAACTTGAAAATCGAGCATTTCTAAACCGCATCACGAGTGTTCTGCCTCGCACGAATGAGATCGCTGGTGCAGGGCAACTTGAAGCAGACATCAACTTCATGGAGTTGGAGCCGCTGCCTCCTGAACATCCCGAGCCGGAGGATGCACTTGCAACACCGTTTGCGATTGAGGTGAGCGACGATGACGCAACACTTTTTGTGTCCGCCGCGGGTTCGGACCAGTTCTTTACTGTGGATGTGGCTAATGGCCACGTACTTGGCCGTGTTGAAGTTGATGCAGTGCCTAGGGGAATCGCATTGCAGAACGATGCCAGCGGGACAGCGGATGCGGCGTGGACGCTGAATGCTGTTGCTAACACGGTTTCGTTCTTGGATGTGTCAGATCCCGCCATGCCGACAGTTGTTGAAACAATTGCTTTGGAAGACCCCACACATCCAGCGGTCAAGCGTGGAAGGATCGCGTTCAACACGGCGGCTGCTTCGACGACAAAGACGTTTGCGTGTGCCAGTTGTCATCCAGACGGTCATACAGACCAATTGCTGTGGGTATTGAAGACACCTGTGGTGACAGGTGGTGATCAAATCATGCCGCGATCCACCATGCCGATCCGCGGTTTGAGGGACACCGCACCGTATCATTGGGATGGAATTCCGGGTGATCCTTATGGGGGAAACAATAGCGCCAACATTCATGGATCGGATCCTCCCAACAGCAAGCGGGATGATCCGTCCAGTACCACGAGGCATCTGATTGACGGAGGAATCGCCAGCACCATGAGTAGGGTCGGTGATACGACCGTCAATGATGAGGGCAAGTCAGGAGCGCTGAGTGCTGCTGAACGTGATGACATGGCAAGATTTCTGCTCAGCGTCCCTTATCCACCAGCGCAAAAGCGGGCGTACAGCAATGTTGTTTCTGATCGGGCACAGAAAGGTTTCAAGCTCTTTCACATCGATGGTGATTACGACGGAAAACCGAGGCCAAATGTTTGCGGCAACTGTCACAGGATGCCGTTTTTGGTCAGCACCAATACGCCGGGCACTGGGATGGATGCGCCGACCTGGCGAGGAGCCTATGATCGATTCTTGATTCTGCCGCAGGGGCGACTCAACATCATCGATTTTGACTTTTATCGTGCCATTGCAGAGCAGGGTATCCCGGAACGGAGGATGTGGCAGTTTTCGTGGGGCGGGCGTCGACGTTTTGATCCCATCTGGGACATGGTGCTGGAAGGAAGCACCGGTTTCTCCGGAGCATTCGCACGTCAAGTCACCTTGAACCGCAAGACAGCGAACCAGGAACTCACCGGCGATTTGCTGGACTCACTCGAACAATCAGCCGCAGAGGGCGGCACCGTCCTGCAGGCTGAAGGGGTCCTGATCGATTCAGACCAAACGGTGACTCCGATTAAACTGCAGTACAGTTCGGATTTATCCAACGGCAATGCGGTTTATGAAAGCAGCTTGGGTGACGCAGACCGGTATCACTTCCAGAGAACACAGCTTGTTCGGTTGGCTGAGGCTGGAAAGTTTGTGGGCACGTTTTCTGCAAGGCATGGCGTCAAGGCCGACCTTGAAACGCCGCAGCCAGCTTTATGGACGCTCGGTTCGTTAGCACGTCAAACTGGCCGACAGAAGTTCCCCATCCTGTTTGAAGGAAACCAGGGAATGACTCTCAGTGGTCGTCATCTCGAGGAGGATGCAAATGTCCTCGTCGACGGACGACGCGTTGATGGAAGTATCCGAATCGACGGTGAGACCATTCAACTCCGACTGGATGAATTGCCAAGTGTGGGCATGCATCTATTGCAGGTTCAGAATCAACAAGGTCTCTTCAGCAATGATTTTATATTTCATGTAACCGATACTGAAGAAGAGGCGGCAAAGCTGCAGGCCGGTATTGATGCGGCTCATGTCGATCGTCGGATTGCTTTGAATGAGGCCGCGTCCAAAGGAAATCTTAATCGAATTCGAATTCTGGTAGCCCGCGGAGCCGGAGTCAATCAAAGAAAACCCTCCGGCGGATCCACGGCTTTGAGTGATGCCGCGTTGAACGGACAAGTCGAAGCCGCCAAGTTGCTGCTGCGACGAGGAGCGAGAATCGATCGCACCAATGAAGACGGGAATACGCCGCTTCATATTGCTGCCTTCATGTGTGAGTTCGAGATTGCGGAAATCTTGCTTGAAAAAGGGGCTTCGCCGTCGGTCAAAAACGATAGGGGGGAAACGCCTATCGATATTGTCAGCTCGGAATGGAGCGATGGTCTGTCCCGCTTTTACGCCGGGGTTGGTCGAAGCCTAGGTTTGAATCTTGATCTCAAGAAAATTCAGAATGCCCGGCCACGCATGGCTAAAGTATTGAGCTCCGCTAACAGCAAAGATAAAGCGGGCAACTGAGTAATACGTCTGCCAATCGCTCATCTTCGCGACTGCTGGTGGCGGTTTCCTCGCTTCAATGGGACAGCAAATTCACGGAGTTCCCATTCTGTGGATCGTGAAATGGTGCGGTTTTGCCGTTGTGATCAGGCATGTACGCAACAGGGCACGGAGCAGGGGGTGGCTTTCCCGTTCGTTTGTATCTGACGAACATGGTTTTTGCAGCTAAGATATCGGGCAGGAAGTGGGAATAGGCCGCTTCCATGTCAATGTAGATCCATTCCGGAAAAATCCATGCCGTTGAACACCCATTGCTCTGCGCAACGCTTCGTTAGTGTTGTGTTGTCTTGTCTCTCTGCCATTCTGTTATGTGTGTCATCGGCGAAGTCTGCAGAACAGGCAGGCAATGCAAAGCAGCCACCGAATATCGTCTACATCATGTCTGATGAACTGGCGTACTATGAGTTGTCGCACATGGGCAACGAACGGATTCATACACCCAATATCGACAGGATGGCATCAGAGGGTATTCGTTTTACGCAGGCACTTGCCGCCGCGCCCGTGTGCGGGCCACTCAGGGCATGCATGATGACGGGCAAGCATATGGGGCATTGTTCAGTGCGGGACAATCCGGGGGGGACACCCCTTCGTGCTGGTGAGGCAACCATTGCCAGCATGCTCAAGGATCGCGGTTATGCAACTGGTGGTTACGGAAAGTGGGGTGCCGGCGGACGAGGCTCGACAGGTGTTCCAGAAGACCATGGGTTCGATGATTTTTTCGGGTACTACGACCAGGTTCATGCTCATTCGTTCTATCCGCCGTACCTGGTTCACAATAGTAAAGAAGTTCCGTTGGCTGGAAACGACGGTGGACGCAGTGGAGAAACTTACGCGAACTACGAAATCATGAAACGTGGTTTGGACTTCATTCGTGAGAATAAAGATCGTCCGTTCTTTTGTTATTTCCCAATCACTCCGCCACATGGCATGTATGACATTCCAGCAGATGATCCAGCGTTTGATGCCTACAAAGACGACGAATGGTTCAACGATCCAAAGATTGCACAAGATGTTAAGAACTATGCTGCGATGGTGACGATGGTTGATAACGATTTGCAAACCATTCTTGACTTGTTGCGTGATCTGAAGTTGGAAGACAATACCATTGTTTTCTTTACCGGTGACAATGGCGGGCAGGATCGATTTCGCAGTAATGAGTATCCGAGAGGCTATTTCGGACCCAACTTGAATCCGCGTACCGGTGTTGAGTTCCGAGGCGGGAAGGGGAATCTGTATGAGGGTGGACTTCGTATTCCTTATCTGGTGCGTTGGCCTGGGAAAATCAAGCCGAATACTGTCAGTGATTTGTTGTTTAACCAGGTCGATGTTTTTCCAACGCTTGCAGAATTGGCTGACGCAAAAACTCCCAAAGACCTTGATGGAATGTCAATCCTGACAGAACTGGTGGGTGAGGAAGCGACTGGCCACAAGCAGGAGCAGCATGATTTTCTTTACTGGGAATACGGCAATCAAACTGCAGTCAGGATGGGACAGTGGAAAGCGATTCGTGCTCGGAAAGATGGTGAGTGGGCACTCTACGATCTTGCCAGTGATGTTAGTGAAACGAAGGATCTAGCCGGTCAGCATCCGGAAGTGTTGAGCAAAATGATTGCTCACGCTGATGCGTCGCATGAGCCATGGCAGGCGGGAACATTCTTTACCAAAGAACTGCAGGATCGGGATCGTGCGGCCAAGTTTGGATCCAAGGGCAATCCTAATGGGACGTCCGGCAAGGTGAATACGATCAAGGCCAAGAATTTGATTCCCGCCAAACAGATCAAAGTGCTGCGTTTCAGCAGTCAGAACGAAAGTAATGGAAAACTTGCCGTCAACGCAGTGGATGGGAACCCACGTTCTTTGTGGCATTCACGTTTCGATAGCGGTGTTGCCGCCCCACCTCATGAGTTGGTTCTCGATTTGGGTGGGACCTACGATATCACTGGATTTCGGTATTTGGCGCGGCAGGACAATGGCTGGAACGGGGCTTTTGCGAAAGCAGAATTCACTGTCAGTGATTCAGCCGAGGACTTTGGCGATCCAACCGTGATTGCCGAATTCACGAAGACCAAAAAGTCGCAGGCTGCGGACTGCCCAAATCCGGTAAGAGGCCGTTATGTCCGCGTGCGGTCGATGAAAGAGGTGAATGGAAGTCAGTGGGGTTCGGCAGCGGAGATAGGGATTGTCGGCAAAAAGGCGAAGTAACCGTCCCTGAGCTATCGCATCGTTAGCATGTTTGTTGAAGTGTGTTGACGATTCTGCGGTTCAACGAGCCGAGGGACGTTGAGCTGAGGAGTTCTTATTTGATTACGGAGAGGCCACGCGTGTTTCGAAATGTCTTGATAGTTGCCGCCACACTGACCGGAATGTGCTGGCAAACAATACTCACCGCGCAGACGGACTCACAAACGCCAGAGACGTTGACTGTAAAGCTCAAGCGTGAACCGGCGACTGCGTTGGCGAAGGATGCCAGAGAGAAGGGGAACTCGGTTCAAGGTGCGATTCTTTTTTCACAGAAAAAGTTCAATTGTGTTGGCTGCCATGCACAGGGAGCAACCAATTTGCTGGGGCCTGATTTGACGCGAGTCGGGACTGAGGTGCCTGATGCTCATTTTGTGGAATCAATCCTGCTGCCTTCCAAGGCGATCAAGAAGGGTTACGAAACTGTCAGTATTCTTGACGTTGACGGACGCGTTTTTAAGGGACGCATCGTGGATGAGTCGCCAACGCAATACGTGATACGTGATACGTCTCCTGAGCAGCGATTGGTCGCCGTCCCGCGCGACAGTGTTGACGAATTGAAAATGGATGCCAAGTCGTCCATGCCTGAGGGTTTGGCCGATCAATTGGAAAGTCGTCAAGAGTTTTTGGATCTGGTCAAGTATTTGATGGATATCGCGGCCAGTGGTACATCTGGTACCAAGGTAGCCGGGAATTATGAAAAGAGTGGGCTCGATGGTCGGATTCAGGGTGTCGCTTTGCTGCAGCAATTCCACTGCACGAATTGCCACGCGGCCGACTCACTCGCTCTAGAAGCAAAGCCAGCCCCAGATTTGTCCTCTGTTGCCTCACGAGTTGACCCACGCTTCATCACGGAATTTATCCTTGATCCGCATGAAACGAAGCCCGGTACAAGCATGCCGCACGTGTTGGGGCAACTTGCGCCTGCCGAGCAGCAGGCTGCCGCAGTTGCAATCACGCACTACTTGGCGTCGTTAAGTAGTGAGAAATTTCAGAGGGATGCGTTGGATGGTGATGCGACGAAACGTGGACAAAAACTGTTCCACTCGGTGGGCTGTGTTGCGTGCCACTCGCCGTTCAGGCAGGACGGCAGTGAAGAATTGCCGGCAGGTTCCGTGCCCTTGGGGAACCCTGCCGAAAAATACAGTCTTGTTGGGCTAACCGGATTTCTGGAAAACCCACACGCTGTCAGGCCGGCGGGGCGCATGCCAAATCTGAAGTTGGATCACTGGGAAGCGCAGGAGATCGCTTCCTATCTGTTGAGTATCCCAGTGCGGGAAAATCTGGAATGGGATGATTCGGATTTTGAGTTCGATCCCTCGTTGGTTGCTGCGGGACGAACGCGTTTCCGCGATCTTGGATGCAGTCAGTGCCACGAACTGGAGGGTGCAGGAAAATTACCCGCAGCTACCCCCATGAGTTCGTTGAAATTCGGCGAAGGTTGCTTGTCGAAAAGTGTTGCCAAGTTGCCGAAGTACGTGTTGTCGGCTGACCAGCAGCAGGCAATGCAGGCCGCAATCAAACACTCAGGCGATGAACTGACAAGGTCGCAGCAGATCAGTGTGACACTTCAAACTTTGCGGTGTTACGCTTGCCATGAGCGTGATGGAATCGGAGGGGTCAGTGGTGACCGTGATCCGTATTTTCTGACCACCAACGAAAACCTCGGGCCACAGGGAAGGATTCCTCCGCCGCTGACGGGGGTCGGTGCGAAGCTGAAACCGAAGTGGATGCGGCAAGTTCTTGTCAGTGGGCGGGCCATCAGACCCTATGTCGAAACTCGAATGCCACAATATGGAGCAGATCATGTTTCACATTTGGTAGAGCTTTTTCAGCAGGTTGACGAGTTGCCTCAGGTGGTAATGCATGAGTTTGACGACCCCAAAGAAATTCGGAAGGTTGGTACCGAACTCGTGGGCAGCGGAGGTTTGAACTGCGTCGCCTGTCATACGTTCCAACAGAAGCCTGCCTTGACGATGCCGGGTGTCGACTTAACCGAAATGGCCGAGCGTTTGCACAAGGAATGGTTCTATCAGTACATGAGGTCACCTCAAGCGATCAGCCCCAACACGGTGATGCCATCGTTCTGGCCCGGTGGGAAAGCGATTCGCAAAGAGATTCTGGAGGGAGATACGGATCAGCAGATCGGAGCGGTCTGGGAGTATCTGCAAGACGGCAGGCAGGCAAGAGTGCCGCGTGGTCTGCGGCGCGAACCGATTGAGCTGCTTGCCAGTGATGGCCACGCGGCAATGTTAAGACGCAGCTATCAAGGGATTGGGAAACGGGGCATCGGGGTCGGCTACCCCGAAGGCGTCAACCTTGCATTTGATGCAGAGCAGCTAAGGATCGCGATGATCTGGAAAGGAAAGTTTGCGGACCCTGCGGGAGTCTGGCGAAGCCAAGGGCATGGAACCGTTCGCCCTCTTGGTGGCCAGTTGATTCGTTTCGAAGCAGGGCCTGAGCTGGACAGTAGCCAGTCCCCTTGGTTCGTGGATGATGGACGCCCCCCCAAACATCGTTTTACTGGCTACTTTTTGGATGACATGGATCGCCCCACTTTCACTTACCAATTAGATGATGTTGGTGTTGAAGATTTCTCCAGCGGCGGGAATAGTGAAAAGCCGGACTTGTCGCAACTGAAGCGAAAGCTCGTGTTCCAGACTGAACAGCCTCGAAGCGATCTCGCTTTCCGCTTGCGAACCAAGGGCGCTATCCAGAAAGTATCGGATCATCGATTTCGATTGAGCAATGCTTTGTTGATCGAAGTTGATCCAGATCACGTGGCTAGAATCGTGACCGATTCTGCCGGCAGTCATTTGCACATACCGCTGGATTTGAAAAGCGGTAAATCACAACTCACTCTTAAATACACCTGGTAGGAAACGATCGATGTTTGTACGCATTGCAAATCTGCCTGCTCTTCTGGCCACTTTTTGCTCGGGGCTATTGTCACTCTTCGCTGTTTCAGCGTGGGGTGAGACACTGGGTGAATATTGGGATACAGCCGAGGAGGAGTCGAAGTACTACAGGATTGTTGAAATTCCCATGCCAGCGGGGGTGGCAATCGAAGCAGGCTGCTTTGAAGTGATGCCAGACAATCAGTTGGCCATCGGGACGCGACGGGGCGATATCTTTTTGGTCAAAGGAGCCTTCGACAAAAATCCCAGACCTACCTACAAGCGATTTGCACATGGCTTGGATGAGGTCATGGGCATGTCGTACCGGGACGGTGCATTTGTGATCACCCAACAAACGGAGGTTACTCGCATCACCGACGAGAATGCGGATGGTCGAGCCGATCACTTTCGCACGCTCAGCGATAAGTGGGGGTTTCGTAATTACCATGAGTTCGCGTTTGGATCAAAACCGGACCCCGAGGGCAATGTTTGGGTCGCTCTGTGCCTCTCTAAATCGTATCACTCCGATGTTCCATTTCGAGGTTGGTGCTTGAAGGTGACGCCCGACGGAAAAACATTACCGGTTTGCAGCGGGATCCGCAGTCCCTGCGGCATTGGCCCGAACGAACATGGGGTGATGTTTTACGCAGAAAGTCAGGGGCCATGGAATGGTTCCTGCAGTCTGAAAGTCCTCGAGCAAGGTGGGTTCATGGGGCATCCTGTCAGTTTTAACTGGTATGACTTGGCCAAAGAGATGGGGGACAAGCCGGTTGTGCCTGAAACCCGATCTCGGCTGATGATCGAGCGACAGCGAGTGAAGGAGTTAGTACCCTACGCCGTGGTCTTTCCTTACATTCGGATGGGGCGATCAATTTCTGGATTCATGGTTGATCAGACCGGTGGAAAGTTTGGTCCCTTTGAGAACCAATTGTTTGTTACAGACTTCAGTCTTAGTGTTGTCATGCGTGCAACGACAGAGAAAGTCAACGGAGTATGGCAGGGAGCTTGCTATCCCTTCCGTGAAGGCTTAGCGACCGGCCTGTTGGCCTGCCAATTCACTCCACGAGGTGACCTGGTTGTTGGAGGGACCAACCGAGGTTGGCCGGTGAGAGGACCCCGTGAGTTTGCAATTCAGCGCCTGGATTGGACTGGGATCGTCCCGTTTGAAATCAAAACAATCAATGCTCGATCAGATGGGTTTAGACTAACCTTTACCAAGCCAGTTGATCCAGCTGTCGCATCTGATCCAGCGACCTATTCGTTATCCACTTTTACGCATGTCTATCAACAAGGTTATGGCAGTCCCGAAGTCGATCAAACCAAACCTCGGGTGGTGCAAGCCACCGTTTCAGAAGATCGACTCCAAGTCGACATCAAGGTTGAGGGGCTTGTTCAAGGGCATGTGCACGAGTTCGATCTTGAGCCGATGCGGGAGCCAGGCGGTGGGAAACTTGTGCACGAGAATGCGTACTACACCCTCAATGAAATCCCTCGTGACTGAACCGCGTGACTAGATGTGGAATGCTACTGATCTGATGAACTCGGGTGACCTGAAGTCAGGATCAGTAACGAAGTTGCGTTGGCTTTGTTTTGGCTGGCGAGATGATCACGACTCGGTAATAAATCACGAAGGAAAAGAAGTCGTGATTTGTGGGTGCCGCTCCTCAGGTGGTATTCAGTGTGAGCATCGCGAGGTGATCATCATGTTCAAAAAACGCTGCAACCCTGTTTGACTCTTTGCTTTCGACAGCTGACGATTCTTCAGGCATGGTTTTGCTGGGAGGAGCCAATATGCTGCGAGTCGGCGATGGAACATTTCTAGCGATTGCGAACGATATCACGACAACGACCATGCAGACTGAGAAGACCGTCCAGCTTGCCTCACCTTGATCTTCTCGTTTGAGTTTTATTGCGATAATCGCGGCGATGATAGGGCCGCCAAGAACCAAGAGCGGGTTGTACCGTATGGCATCACCAAGGCGACCTGCTGCCAAGGCACCCACGGCTCGCGTTGCACCGCAACCAGGGCAATGCAAGCCAGTGGCTTGATAGAGTGTGCACTTGGGGTAGAACGAGTACTCGGCCGGATCGAACCTTCGTAGCAGCAAAATCGCAGCTATGAAAAAAGTCATCAGTACCACGCCAGCGGCAAGCTTGCGTGAAGAAAGGCGTCGTCCCTTGCGGTTGTTCATGGGCTGCTAAATACCACCGGACTGCGCCGCTGCAGCTCCAACAACAATAACGACGATAACGATATATAAAATTATTGCGAGGACTGTAAGCGCTAACGAGGCATAGCCCATGATCATGCCTGCCTTCGCCATTGTTCGTCCGGAGGCTTCGCCATTGTCGGCTTGCTTGACGCCGATATGGCCACAAATGATTGCAGGAATCGCGGTAAGGAGTCCGCAAAGTGTGGGAGAAAGAATGCCCGTGACCAGTGCCGCGATTGCCATCCCTTGCGGGAGTTCCTGTTGAAAATTCGCCCCTGGTGGATTTTGATAGGGATTGTTACTCACAGGGTCGCCTTTGTCAGGAAATGCGAAGATTTGTTGGGTTAGGTTCGATTTGCAACGCTGCTAGCGATGGGGGCTGCGTTGTGGTTTTGCATTATCATACAGATATCACGTTTCTGCTGCGTAAGGCCTTGTGAAAATGCTGGGTTTTTACGGCGTTCAAGTGCTGAAGCCGTGTGGGGATAGTCTGCGTGGAAAAAGATGACGATGAGCATGATTTGCTGTAATCAGGGAGATTATTAATGCACAACAGAGTCAAAGCTGCCTTCAGAAACACATTAATGTTTAGGGGCTGGCCCGTTGTGACGCCTAATCACCCACTTGGTTTTCGAAAGTCGAGATACATCCTCGTTCGTGAAAAAAGTGAAGCACGGCGAATACTGCCCCGCTTGTCTTCTGAAACGTTAGTTTGTCTCCTGAAACGTTAGTCGCACAAAAAAATCCCTGCGACCAGATACACGAAAATTTTGGACACCCCAAGTTAAACACCGATGCCTAAAATACTGAAAACGACGCTTGGTCTGGAAATGGTTTTCTTCGTTCTAGTACTCATTTTGAACGCAGCACCACAAGCTTCCGGTCAAACAAACCCCAATATTCTGTTCATTGCTATCGATGACCTACGGCCCGAGTTGGGCTGTTATGGGTCACTGATTGCCAAGAGCCCAAATATCGATCGCCTGGCCTCGGAGGGGTTGAAATTCAATCGTGCCTATTGCCAGCAGGCGATCTGCAGTCCGTCACGAGCAAGCCTGATGACAGGTGCAAGACCGGACACGATCGGAGTCATTGAAAACACTGCTTACTTTCGTGAATTGAATCCGGAAATTGTCACGTTGCCGCAGCATCTGATTGCCAATGGTTACGAAACAGCGTATTGCGGAAAAATCTATCATGCCAGAATGACTGATGATGATCAGTCGTGGAGTCGTGCGCCCGCGTGGAAGGCATGCCAGTACAAACGTCCAAAACTACCCGGTAGTTATGCCTTGCCGGAGAATCAAAAAACGTGGTTGGAAAACAAACAGGCCATGTTGGCCAAATATGGTCCCAGTGGTTCCGGGGGCCTTGTCCACGGTCCAGCCTATGAGGCAGCCGATGTTGAGGATCACATGTATGCCGATGGCTTCAACACACAATTAGCGATCGCAACACTGAAGGACCACCTCAAGCATAAGCCTGACCAACCTTTGTTTTTGGCGTTAGGGATGGTAAAGCCGCATCTTGATTTCATCGCACCCAAGAAATATTGGGACCTGTATGATCGCAATGACATCAAGACTGCGTCTCAGAAATCACCGCCTGAGGGTGGGGCAGCAACCGGCCTGCACGCTTCATTCGAATTGCGTACTCGTCATGGCATTCCCAAGTCTGGACCCATCGGTGAAGATTTGGCTCGTACGCTGCTGCACGGCTATTACGCGTGTGTCAGTTATGTTGATGCACAAGTTGGGATGATGCTGAAGGCCTTGGAGGATGCAGGTGTTCGGGACAATACCATTGTGATTATTTGGGGAGATCATGGTTGGCATCTCGGAGACATGGGGATCTGGGGCAAAGCAACCAACTATGAAATAGCTACGCGTGTGCCGATGGTGATCTGGACGCCGGAAATGAAGCAGCGTGGTGCAACGACAGATGCATTGGTGGAACTGGTCGATATCTATCCCACACTTTGCGAACTAAGTGGTGTTCCGCTGCCTGACCATCTTGAAGGACTCAGCTTTGCTCCCTTGCTGACCGAGCCCAATCAGCCTTGGAAGAAAGCAGCATTTAGCCAGTTTCCCAATCCCGCGCTTCGTGAATGGGCGGCGAATCCTCTGTCGGCCGGAATGCGACAGACGTTCTTTGGTCCGTTGATACGCGATGTCGAGAGTCGCATCATGCGGCAGCAAGGTGATCGCTGGGATCGGGATCTTTTTGAAAATCACCTGATGGGTTACACGATGCGGACCGACAGGTACCGGCTTGTGTTGTGGCGTGACTATCGCGACCCTGATCGCACGCCAGTCTTTGTCGAGCTTTATGACCATCAGGCTGATCCGCTCGAAACCCGCAATGTGGCAACCGAAAATCCGCAGATCGTCAAGCGTTTAACAAAGCAGTTCAATCAGGGCTGGCAGGCGAGTCGCTAAAAAGTCTGCTCGAGAAGCTTGTCATTCGCGTTCAATGAGTGCGACTTACTTGTCCAAGTTTTTTTCCATCTGTTCGTCACTGGGTTGTGGTGACGGGCAGCCCATTTCAGGGACGTCGACATTCGCCGTCCAAAGAATTGCGTTGAGCATCACCTTGCGGAAGTTGCCATCTTGCCAACTGCTGTGATTGTGAGCACCCGTGAAGCCAAAGCCGCGACCACCCTCGGGGCGTTCATAGGCCCAAGCAACATGCTGTTTTTCACCAGACTCTACTGCCTTACGAACGGCTGGATTTCCACTCCGGTCGCCATCTCTCCGTTTCAATGTTTCTGGGGGCGGAAGATCCGACAGTATCGGCGTGACGCCTTTCATGTCGTCCACGAAACGCATGTGGTAGTACCATTCATCATTGATCTTGAACGGTTTGACGCCGTTGCTGATGGGATGGTCAGGAAAGGTCTTGAAGTTGGGAGCCCAGTGCGGATTGACGGACCAATTGAGATCGCAAAAACCTCCCATCCAATCCAGAAACTTCTGTCCCGGTTCACCTTTTTCCGCTTCGGTCGCCCAGTGAATCATTACGACGCCGGTACCTTTCTTCATCAGAGCGTCGAACTCGGTCAGATGAGGATTGAGTACGTGTCCTCGATGGCCTGTGCAGAAAATCACAACTGTGTCTGCGTCCTGCAGGATCGAAGTGTCCTTGGGGTAGCCGTAATGCGGTACCAGTTCAGCCTCAACCTCGAGCCCTGAATCGTTCAACGCTTTGGCCAGAATCATATTCCCAGCACGATGCTCGTGATGCATACGTCCATGACTGGGAGAGCCAGAAATGAATACGATTTTGGCTTTTTCAGCACCATACGCAACACTGAGAGATCCAGTGAGAAGCATGGCAATAAGAACGATTCTGAGATTCATAGGTCACTCGCTGGTGATGGCAACTTTGTTCCAGTACGCCCACTCATTCATCCAGTTGTTGGGATGATTTTCGATAGACAAACGTATTTTCTTGCCTGCGTAGGGGGTCAGGTCAACTGACACTTCCATCCACTCGTCATCACCCACAGACTTTGAGCTGACGAGTTGGTTCTCGATCATCTTTCCGTCGGCAAGTACACGCAGCTGCCAATCACCATGTGGATGATGGCTGACTCGCATTTGCAGGGTCGTTTTCTTGCCTTCTGGTATCGCAGCCGTGCGATGCAGGCTGCTTGCCTTATTCTTATTAAGGGGATGCGTTTGGACCGCCTTGGCGTTTCGGAATGCTTCGTGTTCTACCACGCCGCCCTCACCCACGTTTCGGACGTTAAATCCGGGGGCCACTTTCTGAATGGTCGTTTGCCACTCTGGCTTGGGCTTCGGTTTTTTGGGGGAGCTTAGATCTACCACCGTTTCCCCGCTCAGCATGCGACGGGCTACAAACTCCTGCAACTTTGGGATCTTTCCGGAGATTGCAAGAGCTAAAGCTTTGTCGGTGTGCTTGGGAACCATGGGCTCTAACGCGAACCAGTACATCCGGGGCAGGTTATTGTCATCCACATCTTCAGCATGAGAGACGAGTCCTTCAAGAATCGCCCAACGATCCGCAAACGGTAGACGCCCCAGAGCCGACGCCAAGTAAAGACGTACAATCTGTGAGCTGTCTTGGTTTGCCATCTCAACAAACTTGCTATGGGTTTCGCGACTGACGACAGGTTTGTTTGTTGTCGCTGCGGTTTGGAACGAATGGATGCTGCTGCGATCGCAAAGGAACTGAATGCACCAACTGCGAACGTATTCATCGTCGTGGCTCAGTAAAGCTTGCAGCCGATCTGTACTGAGGCCGTCAGTCACATGGAGTGCCCACAATGCTCTCAGACGTTGGGGGCCGGTGGTGTCCGTCGCGTTGAACAGTTGGTTCAGTTTCTCATGCACCAGTTTGCTGTCCAGTTTGCCCGCAGCGGTTCGAGAGTGAAGCAGCAGTCTGGCCTGCCGGACATACCAATCGTTCGTGTGCGATTGCAGGCCGACCAGTTGGGCATCACTCATGGCTCTCAGATTTGGTCGTTCTATGGGCTTCGCACCCTTGGGCATGATTCGATAGATTCGGCCGCTATTGGCAAAGTTGATCGTATTGCCGCAGACATCGGTGTCGTGCCAATCCAGAATGTAAACGCCGCCTTCAGGACCGGTTTCCACGCTGAATCCGACCCACGCAAGGTCATTGGTCGGCATGAAGTCATCACCGTGGCTGCCGATGAAACTTGAGCCTTTCGGGGTCAAAATATCTGTCAGCACAGCATGTTCGTGGATATTGCACATGAACAATCGATTGCGATACTCGGGTGGGAAGGCATCTGCCAGATAGATCCTTGCACCCCCGTGAGCCGACAGGTGGGAATGGTCACGAATCGTTTTGATATCGTCGTAGATATGCGGGTTCACGTGAGGTCGGCTTTGTTTGGTGTACACGCCACCCTGGACGACATGAAACAGGTGTGGGATCACGCAGCAGGTTGCGAATCCCTGCCCTTGGTCATTGAAGTCAAATCCCCACGGGTTAGACAATCCACGCGCGTACACTTCAAACTTGTTCTGCGTGGGATGATAACGCCAAACCCCGCCGTCAATGAATTGCCGTGATTCGTCACTGTCACCGGGTTTGCCGACGCGCGATTGCGTGAATACTCCATGGCATCCGTACAGCCATCCATCGGGTCCCCAGATAAAGCTGTTCAGTGTTTCGTGGCGATCGTTGATCCCCCAGCCATCAAGCAAAATCTGAGGGGGGCCATCGGGCACGTCATCCCCGTCTGCATCAGGAATGAAAGTCAGGTTGGGAGGTGATCCAACAAAAACGCCACCAAATCCGGGTGCGATACCGGAGGTAAATGTCAGTGTGTCCGTGAACGTTTTCTTTTTGTCAAAGACACCATCACTGTTCGTGTCCTCAAGAATCTGGATTCGGCTGACTGGATCATCGGTGTGATCTCGTCGAGTTCGATAGTTGAAGTTTTCGGCCACCCACATTCGGCCTCGGTCATCGAAACAGAATCCGATTGGCTCGGCGATGTCCGGTTCCGAAGCGTAAATTGAGACTTCGAAACCTTCGGGAATCGCCATCTTTTTGACAGCTTGTTCGGGCGTCAGGAAAGGCGCATCACTGGTGCGATGTTGTTTCTTGGGTAATTCGTTTCGGGGGTCAGCGGCATAGGTCACCGTGGTAGGGGGCACTGTGGTATAGGTGGCTGTTAATAGACACAAGACCACATAGGACCAATTCAATTTTACGAAACTTTGCTGCTTCACTTTGCCATCTCCACCTGAGCGGTTGTTCTGAGATACTTGATCAAGTCAAGCATTTCCTGTGGTTTCATCTGTTCCAGTTGCCCATCGGGCATCATCGATTTTGATGATATCTTTCTTGCCTCGATGTCTTCCTTTGCGATCACGACTTGAGGTTGCTCTACTGTTTTCAGTATGACACGTCTGGCATCTTCTTCTGCAACAACTCCATTGAGTAGACGCCCGTCAACAGTTTGGATTAAGACCATCTTGTAGCCTTCGGGTACATCATAGCTTGGATCGACACTGTTGAGCAAAATGTAGTCCAAGTTCGCGCGGTTCGAACCAGTGAGGTCTGGTCCAATTTTTCCACCTTCGCCGTACATCAAATGACAGGATGCACAGGTTTTTGAAAACACGGCGCGTCCTCGCTTGGCATCGGCTTTTTCCATCGCCTCGGGACTGCACATTGCCTTGTATTTAGCCATCAGTTTAGCGCGGTCCGCGGATAGATCCTGAACCTCACCAAACACCTTAATGAATTGTTCACCGAGCAGAACGTCAAGCGAACGGGCGACATGAGCAGGAATGTCTTTGCGGTCAATGCTGCCTGAATCAATTGCGTTCAGCAACGCAGTTGCATAGCCCTTACGCGTAGCAAGCGTTTCAATTACAGCCCGTCGCATCGGGTCGCTCATCTTTTTATAGCGGCTCAGCAGGATCTTGGGGGCGGATGAATTCTCGATGGAGGCATAGCCTCGGATCGCATCGAGGCGGATCGCAGGGTCCTCGAGCAGGCTTTCCAATTTTGTGGACACCTGCGCATTTTGTTGAGCTAATAAGGACCGAAGGGATGTCCGACGTGCCGCCGCATCGGCCGTCGGATCCTCGATGATTGCCAAGGCTCGCTCGGTGGCTTCCACGTCACCGAAGATTTGTGATAACTGTTGGAATAAGTCGCGTTCCTCTGCATGCTGGCTCGCATTGAGTTTCTTACTCAGTTCTTTCCAGCCTTCGGGGGCTGCAACATTGCGGCGTCCTGCCAAACCGCTCAGCATGCCTCGCATCAGTATTGTCCGCACTTGAGGGCTGTCAGTTGAGTTGAGCGTCTTTACAAGCAGTTCGAGTGACTTTGCATCACTTGCTGCGGTCGCAGGTTGAAGGCTGCAGATGCTGGACAGCAGCATGAAGATGACAAGAAGATATTTCATAAGTGGTTCAGGGCAGCCGTGGCTCGGGTGATAACCAACACATTGGATCGTTGGTGTGTGGGCAGCGTTGGCTGAAGGTTCACGAGTCGGTTCTTCGGTCAACGCTAGGTAGGTGGACGTGGGATCCATTACAGAAACGGAATTAAGCGGCCCAACACCTCTTCGGCGTGGAATGGGAGCGGGCTTCGGGGGGGGGACTTGCTAGCCACTATTCTATGGCCTGCGGGTTGGTGGGTCCATGAAGTAAAGCGCGGAACAATATGAGTTATTTCACCTTCTTTCCCGGTGCCAACTGTGACTCTCTGATTGTACCTGCAAATACAGATTCAGGGCGGGGTTTTGGGCCGGATTCGCTGCGTGGTTTGCAGCATGCTGGAGAGGCAAATTCAGACAGCATGAGTTCCTCTTCCCCAGGTAACCCCCCGCAGTGAGTTCGTTGAGGCAACGCAGTGCTTTGAACAGGTGGTTGATTGAAGCGAGGATTGTGCCATCGAAGCCAGCAAAGTTTGGGCTTGGCGATCTGTTCCAAGTCGCTTGCTGCAACGGATGGTCCTGAGGCCCGGACATGAAAGGTCAGTTGTGTGGCGCCGGAGTACTCATTCTGGGGCTCACAGGCAGGCTTGCTATTTGTCACGGCGCATTTTGCTTGAGCAGAAGCGTTTTGAAGAGAGATCGCTTTGAAGAGGGGCTGAAGTGAATCTGCGGACTTCAGAGCGGACTCGAAATCGTATTGTTGTTCAGATGCTGTGCGGAGGCTGAGTGTGAAACACCTTGATGTGAGTTTGTGAAACTGGTGTTTGCATCTGCCGTGCAACTTCATTGCGTTGAAACGGGACGTCGGGGGGCAGTTCTCAGTGATAAGATCTGTCGATTAGGTGATAAATGCTAACGATGAGGGTTGTAGGGTCACGATAGACTCGAATGGTGTGGTCCGGCACCGCTGCGCGGAGATTCCGGATTTTAGCGTGGTTCTACCCACTTCACGAGACACACACATGCGTCGGATTCTAGCGAAGCCTCATCTGATCATTGTCACTGCTTTAATGACGATCGTCTTGGGTGGTTACGCTTACACGCGTATTCCAGCAGATCTATTGCCGCAATTTGACACTCCTGCAGTGCAGATTGTCTGTTTCTATCCTGGGATGCCGCCGGAGGTGATGGAAAAAGACATCATGAGTCGTTTGCAGCGCTGGACTGCCCAGTCTGTTGGCATTGAGCATCAGGAAGCCAAGGCGATGCAAGGTGTCTGTGTGGTGAAGGACTTCTTCACTGAGGGCATCAGTAATGCGGAAGCGATGGCGCAAGTGTCATCGTATGCGATGAGTGACATGTTCTATCTGCCACCGGGGACAATTCCACCGATGGTGATGCCGTTTGATCCAACGGCTAGTGTGCCGCTCTGTCTGGTGGTGGTCAGCAACCCAGAGATGGATGAGCAGGAACTCTACGACATTGCCTACTATGAACTGCGAAACAAATTGCAGTCGATCAGTGGCGTGATTGCACCAGCTGTGTATGGGGGAAAACTGAGACGAATTCTCGCCTATGTGGATGCCGAAAAGCTTGAGGCATACGGGCTGACGCTCATGGATGTGCAGGAGTCGTTGCGGAAACAGAATGTGTTGATACCGGCGGGCAGTATAAAAATTGGGAAACAGGATCTTCAGATCTTTACCAATGCGATACCGGAAAAGATTGACGAGCTCAACAGCACACCTATTCGTGTCGTGAATGGCGTCCCCGTGTTGATGAGTGATGTGGGCGAGGTTAAGAATGCTTCGCAAATCCAATCGAACATCGTTCGCATCAATGGTTCGAGGCAAGTTTATATCCCGATTTATCGCCAGCCAGGTGCTAACACGATCGAGATTGTTGATCGTATTAACACTCAGCTTTCGACGATTCTCGTTCGATTGAAAAATGAGCGATCAGAAGATCCCAAGATGAAGTCATTGGTGCTCAGCGTTGCCATGGATCAGTCAGTGGGTGTTCGATCTTCGATTGCAAGTTTGCAGTTGGCTGGTGCTTTGGGAGCCTTGTTGGCTGGTCTGGTTGTGTTGGTGTTCCTGCGCAACTTCCGCCTGACTGCCATTGTGTTGGTGGCTATCCCAATCGCCATCATCGCCTCCTTTTTGGTCATGTTTTTCACGGGTGACTCGATCAACGCCATGACGCTTGGTGGCTTAGCATTGGCGATTGGGATTTTGGTCGACCAATCCATTGTGGTGATCGAAAATATTGTTCGACACGCGCAAATGGGCAAGAAGCCATTCGACGCAGCGGCTGATGGGACCTCGGAGGTGCTGGGGCCGATTCTTGTCTCTACCCTGACCTTCGCTGTGGTATTCCTGCCGGTTGTTTTTCTTTCGGGGCTGACGCGATTTCTATTTGCACCTTTGGCGATTTCTGCTGTGGTCGCCATTTTTGCCTCGTTCCTGTTGTCCATCACACTTGTTCCCGCCTATTGCGCTTATTTTCTGCCCCGTCAGGAAGTCGTTGACGGGAACCAGGACGAGCAAAATGCCAACTGGTTTAGTGATCTGTTGCGAAGGGCAATCGCGGCACGATGGCTGGTGGTCGGAGCCTCCGTCGCTGCGTTTGTTGTTTCCGTTTTGTTGAGCATGCGGCAGGGGCAGGAATTGTTCCCCGCGGTCGATAGTGGGCAAATCACGATGTATGTGAGGCTGCCATCAGGAACACGGATCGAAGAAACCGAAAAAGTAATGAAGGAGATCGAAGCGACGATTATCGATCAAATTGGCGAGCCTGACCCCGGCTTTGCGATTGATCCGAACCGTCAGGAACATCCCGATTCGGCGTTGCAGTTGTTGATTTCGAATATCGGAGTTTTGATGGATTGGCCGGCCGCCTACACGCCAAACACTGGACCCATGGACGCTTTCATGTTGGTTCAGTTGAAAGATCGCACAGAAACGCGGGACGCAGACAGCTATGTCGTTGAGCTTCGCAAACTGCTGGCAAAGAAGTTCCCGGATGTCGAGATTTCCTTTGATACAGGCGGGATGCTGACTGCGGCATTGAATATGGGCGAACCTGCGCCAATTCACTTTCAGGTGCAGTGCAGTGATCTGGAAAAAGCTCAGAAGATTGCAACCATCATCCGTGACACCGCTGGCAAAGTACCGGGGGCTACTGATGTTCGGATCGCTCAACGCATCGACTATCCAGCACTGGAAGTCGAGATGAACCGTGAACTTGCCGCCCGTATGCAAATCACGCCCAAGGATGTGATGACCAACTTGGTGGCAGCTACAAACAGTACGATCAACTTTGAACCCACTTTCTGGATCGATAAGAACAAGGGGAATCATTACTTCTTTGGTGTTCAATATCGAGAGGAAGATCTTAATAGCGAAAAAACGATCCGTGATATCCCAGTGATGGGAGGTGATCATGCAATGAGACGCCTCGGTAGTGTCGCTGAAATTAAGCACACAGAGGGACCAGCAGTTGTTCACCACCGAAATATTTCACGCGTCACGGATGTCTACGCGGGTGTCCTACCCGGTTATGACGTCGGACGTGTAGTCACAGAGATTGAACGTCGCCTTGAGGCGGATGCTCAGTTAGGTGTAACGCTAGGTGTTGACGACCGCGGTCCGATTGCCAATTTGAACGCAGATGAGTTTGCGGGGACAAGTTACCGCATGATGGGTGAAGTCAAATTGATGCGTGACTCGTTTTCTCAATTGAGCATTGGGTTGGTCATTGCGACTCTGTTGGTTTATTTGGTGATGGTCGTTCAGTTTCGGAGTTTCACCGATCCCCTGATTGTTTTGCTGACAGTTCCGCTGGGGTATGTGGGTGTTGTGATGTTGTTGTTCGCAACCAATACTCATCTTTCTGTTCCAGCTTTGATGGGGATCGTGATGATGATCGGAATCGTGGTGGAGTATTCCATCGTTTTGGTGGACTTCGCGAATCGAAGGATGGAAGATGGGAAAACACCAACCGATGCCGTCATCGATGCCGCGCGTATCCGCTTACGCCCGATCTTGATGACCTCGCTGACAACATGGCTTGCCTTGTTACCCATGGCGATTGGTTTGGGTGGCAGCGGTACCAATGCACCGTTAGCAAGAGCAATCATTGGTGGTGTGATCGGTGCCACTGTTCTTTCTCTGGTCGTGGTGCCATGTCTGTATGTCTTGATGAAAAGAAAAACTGTTGTTTCGACGGATGAATCTTCCGCTGCGACCGCGATCTGAAATGCCCATTAGGAAGAGAGTTGAGATGAATTCTATCATTCGAACTTCGTGCGTCACTCTGGTCAGTATGCTATGGCTTTACCCGCTTGCAAATGCAGTGACTGCGCAAGAGACGGAAATGAAAACCGTGAGGCTTCCAGTTACCCTTGAGGGTGATTTGAGAACTGAATTGCGTGCTCGTATCGAAGGCTATGTTGCGATCGTGCATGGTGACATCGGTGAACGAGTGACCAAGGGAAAGGTACTCGTGACGTTGGACGCGCCCGAGTTGGAAGCAACTGTTCAGCGGAGGCAGCGAATGTTGTCCCAAGCAGAAGCAAATCTTAGCGTCAGCAAAGGAAAGATTGAGATTGCCAAAGCAAAGCTCAGTCAAACGCAGTCTGCACGTCAAGAACAGCAAGCACTGCTAAATCTGAAAGTCAGTATTCGTGACCGATACAATGTGCTTGTGGACGGTGGTGCTGTGCAAAGGGAGATGCTTGATGAAGCAATCTTTGCTGTCAGTGCTGTTACCGCTGCAATCGGTAAGGCTGATGCGGATATTGCAGCAGCTAAGGCGGACGTCGGTGCGGCGATCAATGAGGCAGAGTACGCGGAGTCGGGCATTCAGGTTGCCAAGGCAGAGCTTAGTCATGCTGTCGCGCAGGAACAATTTCGTCAGATCAAAGCTCCCTTTGATGGAATCATTACCGAACGTTCAGTTGACCCGGGGCAACTGGTGAGTCCCGGGAATATCAATGGCAAATCACTGCTTGTGATTGAGCGAGTGGATGTGCTGCGAGGCGTGTTGACCGTGCCGGCGGAGGATGCAGCCTTGGTACGGCAGGGCGATTCAGTGAAGCTGATCGGTTTTCCTGGAGCAGACAAAATCACGGCACCGGGAGGGGGGCCGCTGAAGGTCAGTCGCGTTAGTCAAACCCTCGATATGAAGACGCGGACGATGAGAGTCGAAATCGATCTGCAAAATGTGTTTGATGAAAAGACTGCTCGTTATCGCTTTTTGAGCGGGCAGTACGGGTCAGCAAGCGTCACTACACGATAAATAATTGATCGTCGAACAAGTCGTCGAACAAGTCGTCGCATACGGCAATACACGGAAGTGCAAGGAGGCATCTGTGCCTGGAAAATATCGAGCGAAGCGTGGTCGTCATTGGCGTCGCCGGCAGTTGCTCTTGCTGTGCATTTTGCCAACAGTGGGATGTGCCGTCTCATCAAGTTCTGCGGATAAGCAATCGTGGTTTTCTAGGTGGGTTCCGGCAACTAACGTATCGCAAACGGAACCTGATTCCGCGAAAACACAGTTAGCGGTATTCAAAGATCGGTCCAAGAGTGACTTGTTGGCTCTCAATGCTGCTGCGCTGACGCAATTGCGGCAAGTCAACGCAGAGATCACACAGGACATCGTGCCTATGCCAACGCTACAGGATGGTGCTGGTTCGCAGGATGGTGCTGGGTCGCAGGATGGGGCTGGGGCATCGAGTGATGTGATGGAATTGTTGCCTGAGGGTGATTCCTCAATTCACGCGACCATCAGCGACAAGACCATTGGAAACGGGGCTAGCGGAAACACAGCGATCCAAGCGTCAATTGAACCGGCGATCATCGACACAGTTGATGGTGTAGAGGTCATTGGCTCGATCGATACTGCTCAGGGAATCGACTTGTCATCTGCGTTGGGGATGGCTGGGGGCAATGCGTGGACGATCCAACTGGCGCGGCAGAAAACCGTTGAAGCTCATGCCAATCTACAGCAGGCTGAAGCATTGTGGTTGCCCACGCTTCAGTTTGGCGTGGGCTGGAATAATCACAGTGGTCGGATTCAAGCGACTGATGGAAATGTCATCGAAGCCTCGCGAGACTCCCTGTTTGTCGGGGGTGGTGCGACGCTCGGGACAGCTCCGGTGGCTGGTGGCAGTGGTGGACCGCTTCGGTTGATTGCCGATTTAGCATTGGTAGATGCGTACTTCGATCCGAAAATTGCCACGCGTCGGTGGTCAGCTAGTCGGGCTGGCGTGTCGGTTGCTAAAAACGACGCTTTGCTGAATGCTGGGTTAGCTTATGTTGACCTGGTGCAGGCCGCAGGGCAAATCGCAGACACTGAGGCTGCCATTGCTGCGGTACAGCAGTTATTGAATCTGACAGAAACGTTTGCAGCAGCAGGTGCAGGTGCTCAGGCAGATGTCGATCGAGCTGCGACTGCCAAAGCACGCATGGAGCAGAAGCTGCACAATGCACAGCGTCTGTTCCGCACACGATCGGCGTCCCTTGCTCGTCGGCTGCGGCTTGATCCGCGGTTTGAGTTGTATCCTGCCGATCAAGTGATCGTTCCGCTTGAATTGTTGGCTGATTCCAGTGATCAGGAGGTGCTGATACAGGCAGCGTTCTCACAGCGTCCAGAAGTCTCTGAACTGGGATATGAAATTGCCGGCTTGTGCCTCGAAGTGAAGAAAGAGCAGGTGGCACCGTGGATTCCTCTTGTTGCAGTTACGAGTAGTGGTGGAAGCTTCGGTGGAGGAACGGGGTCCCAAATCAACAATCAAGCTGGACGAGCCGATGTCGATGTGCAGGCCTTGTGGCAAATCGACAGCCTTGGAATGGGCGTTGTTGCCAAACGCAAGCGTGCTAACAGTCGCTTGAGTCAGAGTCGGACGGAGCTGGCGGATCTTCGAGATGAAATTACCGCGGAGGTGATATCTCAGCAGGAGAACGTGCTTAACTATCGCATGCAGATTGATTCAGCCGATGAATCGTTGGCAATGGCTGAGTCAAGTTACGATCGGAATCTTCTCCGTGTTCGTGCTGACGAGGGGCTTCCGATTGAGTTGTTGCAGGCCATTCAGGCACGTGCGTCTTGTCTCGAAGATCGAACTACTGCGGTCGCAGGTTACAACCGATCGCAGTTGCATTTGCTCTATGCGACTGGACAGATTGGGCGTTGAGTAACCACGTGGACTCACCCGTTCGGTTAGGACTTCAGGATCTCTGTCAAGTCGTTGGTGCTGTCAGAAAAGGACTCCTGCTCCGTGCCCACACAGTGCAGCATGGTCAACAGCAGATTTGACATGGGGATCTTCTCATCGAATCGTCGATACTGTCCGTGGTCGAGTCCAAGTTCTCCACCACCGGCCAACACAAGAGGGTAATTCCGGTTGTTGTGTGTGGTGCTGTTGCTGCTACCGTAAAGCACAACCGAATTATCCAGCAGCGAGGTTTCGTCTTCCTTTGATTCGGACATGCGGTCCAGAAAATAGGAGAATTGCTCGGCCATGAATCGATCCCAGCGGCTAAGGGCTTCGGCACCATCGGGTTTATTCCAGTCGTGGGCCAGCGTATGGAGCGAAGCCTTGAATCCCTCTAGTTGCGGGAACTTGGCAGCTTTCGATGAGCAGTCTGCCATGTTTGTGATTTGGTACGTTGCCACTCGGGTTGAGTCTGTTCGAAATGCCAGATAGATCAGGTCGTACATGGTACGAATGAAATTCTTAGGAGCCTCGTCGTCAGCTTCCAAATGTAGCATCTCGCGATCTTGATCGTTCAGTTCAGGGCGAGGTACTTCGAGCCATTGCTGGGAACGCTGGACGTCCTTTTCAATCTTCTCGACTGATGCAAGGTATTCATCAAGCTTGTTTCGGTCTTGACTGCCCAGGCGTCGTCGCAGTGATTTAGAATCTTCCAGAACACGGTCCAGCATGCCGGCTGCACTACGAAGTCGCCGTTGTTTGCGTAGCACGTCCGCGTCTCCGGTACCAAAAAAGCGATCAAATATTTGCTGCGGTTGGTTCAGGGCAGGGAGTGGGCGACCTTTGTGATCATACGACATCGTGCTGGAACGAGTTGGTTCTCCCACTCCGCCATCAGTTGAGAGCACCAATGACGAAAACCGGGTTTGTTCCGCCAAAGTTGCTGCCGCGACTTGGTCAACCGAAACAGTGTTTTCCAACATCTTGTTGTTGAGGAAAGCGCCAGTCAGAAAAGTGTCTCCCGTGTCATGCGCCCCCATTCTACGACCGTTGGGATGTGATAAGCCACCAAGGATGCTAAGGCTATCGCGATGCTTCTCCAAAGGCTGGAGCGTCTCGGTGAACTGGAAGTCTTTGCCTTCTCCCTGCGGAAACCATCGCCACTTGGCTTGATCGCTATCTTCCTTGGGAAGGCTGACACCAAAGCCAAAGTAGAATGCACACAATCGTTTTGCCTTGGACTTTGTCATGCCAGCGGCGTGCGTCGAACCACTCATGCACTCAAGCCATGGCAGTCCCAGCGAGACTCCGGTTCCTCGAAGAAATGTGCGTCGACTCAGATGCCAAGATTTAGATGCCATGATTAATTATCCCCTCAAGCGTCTGATGAAGATGCCAATGGTGAAATTGCTATTTTGTTCGAAATGGTGGGCTGAGAACCAATTGGGTAATGAAGCTCCGAAGTCGATAGTTGTCAGCCTTGAGCGATGAGGTCAACTTATGAACTGCGTTTTGATCGGTTAGTTGGATCGGCCGTCCAAGTGCATAGGTCAGCAGATGAATTACGAATGAACGTGAAAAATCGTCGCTACGTGCTGCCAGTAAATGACGTTTCAGGCTCTGCACGTTCGCTAATTCTATTCCATCGGGCAAGCTATTCGTGGTTGTGGATAGTATTTCATCTTCACTTTCCTGCGCCGTGCTGGGGTCACGATGCAATCCCACGGCATCGAAGTTTTCCAATGCAATGCCCCATGGGTCAAGGCTCTGGTGGCAATTGTTGCAGGCAGCCTTTTTGCGGTGAATTGCCAGTTGTTCCCGAATCGACCGTTCCCTGAACTTGGGATCCCCGTCTTCCAAGGTTGGCACGTCGGGTGGCGGAGGGGCGGGCGGATCATTGAGCAGACGGTCTCGAATCCAAACAGCCCGGCGAATCGGGTGTGATTCCGCCCCCGTAGAATTCGCCAACAGAATACTACCCTGTGTCAGTAGTCCACCGCGATGATGTTCCGGCAAGTGTTTGACCGGTCGCATGCCGGAACCAATCACGCCTGGTATCCCGTAATGACGGGCTAAACGTTCGTTCAGCATGACAAAGTCTGTGTCGATGAACTGCAAAACGCTCTCGTTTTCCTGCAGGATTCTGCCCAGCAAAGCATGGGTTTGCTGACGGAATGCTTTCTTTAGTGAATCGTCAAAGTCGGGATACCGTTTGGCATCCACGGCAATGCTCTCCATTCGGTCCAATTGCAGCCACTGATCCGTGAATTGCTGGATGAACCGTGAGGCACGTTGATCCGACAGCATCCGTTCAACTTCTGATGAAAGTACATCATCTTTCAGCAGCGTGCCGTTGGCTGCCAATTCCAGCAGTCGCGTGTCTGGCATCGTGCTCCATAGAAAATAGGAGAGACGTGATGCAAGTTCCCAGCCATTGACTGCTCGCTTTGTATCGTTGGCAGGTTCGACGAGATAAAGAAATTCAGGTTGGATTAGCACTAAAGCCAGAGTTTCTCGCAACGCTTCAACTTGCGTTGGAAAATCAGGACGGATGAAATCGTAGTGATTGGCAAAACGCTGGATTTCATCGTTGCTGGCTGGGCGACGGAAGGCCCTTGTTATGAACTTCGACAGAAGTTCCCGCACATATGCCGAGTCGTCGACATTTTGCAATGGCGATTCAAAAAGAATCTTCCGATGACTTGCAGGTGGCCATTGTTCAAACACCGGACCGTCAAACTGAACGGATTGAATAAGCAGCTTGGGCAAGTGGGGCTCATCAGGATAGAACTTCTTTTTCTGCTCATCCTTTTGTTCCTTCGGTAATTCGCTGCCATCGTCATAGACATTGCGGACGCGGACAACCAATCCTGGATACTTGCCTTGTCCGCGTACTGGTAATGGAAAGTCTTCCAGTTGTCCGCGGAATTCAAATACTTGCTCGCTTGATTGCGACACTTCGACCGGTTCAAATTCTCGGACTAGGATTTGGGTGTCAGGGCAATATCCGACCGAGACTTCGAGCAGCGGAAGTCCCCCATCAGGTACCAATTCAGCAGTGATCTTCACCGTCACAACAAATTCGCCCTCGTCTGGATACTCTATCATTTTGGCGAGGAATTCCTGCTGACGTCCGAGTCGATTCGATTTCACCGCTGTGCTGATCCACTTGTTGTTTTTGCTCTCCGCGAATTCGTGGCGAAATACTTTCGGAGCCTCACCTGATCTCAGTACACGGTCCATCGCTCGTCGCGATGTCTCGAGATAACATTCCAGTTGGAACGCTGACATACGAAGTGATTGGCCATCATTGGTGAATCCGTCAGACGAAACAGCGTCGGGGGGCAGGTCCCGTGCATAGTCCATTTCCACACCCAGCAAATCAGTCATCGTGTTGTGGTATTCCTGACGATTCATTTTTCGCAGGATCACGCGTCCGTCGGTTTGTTGCCGAGACTCAATTGCCTGCTCGATCTTACTTGAGACCCACTGTGTCAGCGTGCGTGTCTCGGTTGCTGTCATGACGGATGCGTCTTCGGGTGGCATCTCACCTGCCGAAACGACGTTCAGGACCTCATGCCAGGTCTCGGCTGCTTGGCGATCTGTAATGAGATCCTGAGATAGACCTTCTAAACGCACCCCGCCTTTTTCATCGCTCGCTCCGTGGCAATCAAAGCAGTGTTTCTTTAAGACGGGCAGGACATCACGTTTGAATTCTGACTTGGAATCCGAGGTGTTCAGTGATGTTGCGTCTGCAGCGTGTGCGAGGGGAAAGCCTGTAATCGCGATGCAGGCTAGCACAACGCATTGGAAGATTGCTTCGAACCGAAGGTAGGAAAAAAACAAAGCAGATTTTCGGCGTGTTAGGGATGACTGCAGCGGGTTGAATCATTCGATGGAAATGCAGCCAAGGGCAGGCCTTGCAGTATACAGCAAGCTGGCAGTTGGACACATATGAAAGCCATGGGGTGCCTGCTGGAATTGTTGGGAGTGTCAGCAGTTCGCGGTGCCGTGCTAACGCCATGCCAGCGTTGCTGGGTAGCCTAGAGAGTACGTCACTGGGCAAACGGTCTGTGGTTCGGGCTGTGGTTGCGTCTGGGATCAGTCGTCAAGTGATCCGTGCGGTTGCGACTATGGTTTGATCTGAGCCGACTGGATGCAGTACAGGTGTTTTTCACCACGAATCAACACGTTGCCCTGCTCGGGTACTGGTGATCCGATCACTGGTTCATCCAGCTCATTTTCCGAGATCAATTTGAATTGATCGTCTTTGACGCTTGCAATGAACAGTGCCCCATCTTCGCGGGGTGCGTAAAGGATGCCATTGGCGATCATTGGCGAGGCATAGTAGGAACTGCGCCCTTTGGGAAGCGAATCGCTCCAGATAGTTTGTCCCGTGGCTGGGTTGATGCACTCGACTTCGCCACGGTCGCGAACCATGTAGACACGCCCTTGGTAGGCAACAGGACTTGGAACAAACGTTGAAATGTCGTCTCGTTGCCAGATATGATTGCTTGCAGTCACGTCACCGCTGCCGTCGAGTCGAACGCCGAACATTAACGGTAACTTGCGGTCGTTTCTACCAAAGGCAATCACTGCAACATCATCAACGATGACGGGCATCGCGATTGCCGGCCACAGCTTTTTGGAGTCCGGGTTGAAGCCGCCACAAGACCAAAGAGTACTGCCATCGGTAGCATCATGAATGGTCACATGCTCGGCGCCCCATACCAGTAATGCCTGTTTGCCTTCATGTTGGATCACCAAGGGGGACGTGTAGCCATGGTCACACTCCACGGGTGTTTCGTAGTTGCGAGCGACTTTCCATGCAAGTTCGCCAGTCTTTTTGTCAAAGCCAGCCAACCACGATTCACCGTGGTGCATTCGAGCCAGAACCGCGTGCTGATCCGTTAAAACCGGCGAGGTTCCGTGATCCCAAAACAGGGTGTCTTTGCCAAAGCGTTCAACGATATTGGTTTGCCAGCGGATTTTACCATCGGTTTCCAATGCTGCGAATGTTCCGCTTTTGAAGTAGACATAAATAGCGTCACCGTCACTGACTGGCGATGCATTGCTTCCCGAACCATTTCGGTGCTTGCCTTTGACCTCGGAACCAAAGGAGGTGGTCCACTTTATTTTGCCATCCCAGTCAATTGCCAGCAGGGAATCGTTTCCATCTTTTGGAGCAGTCAGGTAGATGGTTTCGTTTACCACGATTGGTGTTGAGCATCCCTTGCCGGGCAAGGGGGTTTTCCACCTGATCGTCTGGTCACTGATTTCGCCTGGGTAGTCGCCTTCAGTGATGCTGCCAGAATCATCCGCTCCACGCCAACTGGGCCAGTCCGCATGGCTCACCGATGTGAATTGGGTCGGTGCAAGGCCAAGTAGTATCAGGCAGGTGAGGCTTTTGAATGGGGGCATGGCAATGGCTGTGACGGCTAAGGAATAATGTAAAGTGTGCTGGTGCTGGTGCTGGGGTGTTAGGGCACTGCCTTAACGCAGCCATGGATGCACAATTTCAAACTGCGTTAAAGATCGAGTTTTCCAGAACTCCAGTGCTGTCAGCAAAGGAATCCGTCTGAATGCCCATTGAGCGAAGGATACTAAGATACAAGTTGGACATGCGGGTTTCACCCTGTCGCCAGTATTGACCGTGTCTCAGGCCCATGTTGGATCCCCCTGCGACCAAGGTGGGTAAGTTTTTTGACCAGTGCGTGGTGCTTGCACCACTACCGTAAAGCACCACGGTATTGTCCAGTAGCGTGCCGTCGATATCTTTGTAGTGTTGCAGGCGACGCAAGAATTCAGCGATTTGCTCACTAAGGAATAGATCGTATTTTGCAAAATCCATTTGTCCGGCTTTGTCACCAGCATGAGAGAGCTGGTGATGGGTCTTGCTCAACCCGAGCTTTAGTGGGAACGTGTCACTGATGCCCATTCCGTCTTCACGATTCAGCATGAAGGCAACGCTGCGAGTGATGTCAGCGTCGAAAGCAAGTGCGATCAAGTCGAACATGTTTCGGTAATACTCGCGAGGGTCATCTTCTTTCTTGACGTCAAGATTCAGGTGCGAGTGATCCTGAGTCTTTATAGGGACATCGATCCACTTTTCAGACGCGATCAGACGCGATTCGATTTCATTCAGTGAGGCGAGGTACTGGTCCATCTTTCGACGGTCCGCAGCTCCAAGTTGCTGATTGAATTGTTTTGAACTTTCAAGCACAGCGTCCACGAGTTTGATTTTCGCCCGCAATTTTTCACGCTGTGCCTGCATTGAATTCTGATCAACTCGGAACAATCGATCAAAAACCCGACGCGGATTGTTCTCTGCTGGAATAGGGCGTCCTTGCAGGTCGTAGGAGATTGTGCCTGTACGCGACAAAAACCCGACGCCTGCGTCAATCGACAGTACCAGCGAAGGTTGGCGGCAATGTTGCTTAGTGTGCTGCGCAATGACTTGATCAAGTCCGACGGTATTGTAGGTCTCTCGAGTTGAGTCATGCAGTGGTGCGCCTGTTAGCCACATGTCCGAGCAAGTATGGGGATCGGCCTTGACTCCGTTTTCGTGGTAAAGGCCACCGACAAAACTGACGTGTTTACGGAATGCCTTGAGAGGAAGCGTTGACTCACCGAAAACAAATTCGCCAGATTCTTCTTTTGTTGGGAACCAGCTCCATTGATCAATGCCATGATCTGTTTTGGGCAATGACATGCCATTGGCAGTGTAGACTGCACAAAAACGTTTTGGCGGGTTGTCGGTAATGTCGCTGCCCATTGCTTCCAAAGGAGGAAGTGCCAACGCGGCTCCCGCAATTCCCTGTAGGACCGAACGTCGCTTGATTTTAGCTGGGTGGAACATTGCGTTGCTTTCAGAGGTGGGGCGAGTTGCAGGCTTCGGAGGGAAAAATCACTTCTTGAGAAACAAATCACTCGCGACGACGAACTGGATGATGTCAAGCATTCGGTAGTCTTTTGCTTTTAATTCTAGACACTGTTGCTTCAGGACGCGATCCTCATTGTAGGTCAAGCTTCGGCCTATCGCATAGATTGATAGGTGTCGAGCAAGACTATAGGCAACGTTGTCCATTCGATTGTTCACCAGATGGTCGCGTAAATCGTTCAGGTCATGAATGGTTTTTCCATCGGGCAGTGTTGACGTGGCATCGACACCATCATTCAGAAACAGACCGCCTGCATCGTATTGCTCAAATGCGAGTCCCCATGGATCGATTCCCTCGTGGCATTTCGCGCAGCCTTTGACGTTGCGATGTTGCTCCAAGCGTTCCCTTAGACTGAGCCCACTTTCGTCTTTCAGTTCTGGAACGTTGGGTGGTGGATCAGCTGGCGGGTTGGCAATGATCTTTCTTGCAAACCACGCACCGCGTTTGACAGGGTTGGGTTCTTGGCCATCGGATAATCCTGCCAAGATTGCAGCCTGAGAAAGAATGCCGCCCAGGTGCTGCTGCTGGTGTTTAATCGGCGAAAACTTGAATCCACTCTCTGACTGTTCACCAAGTCCGTAGTAAGTTGCGGTGATCTCATTGGCGATCACAAAGTCGGACCGTATCAGATTGCTAGCCGGGAGGTTTCTTTGAAATAGGTATTCAAGAAATTTCGCCGGTTCCTGACGAATCTGACGCTTGACCGTTGGTGTGAGTCGCGGGTAACGCTTGCGATTGGTTTGCACCACATCAAACTTGTCGATGCTAAGCCACTGTTCGGCAAACTGTTTCACAAAATCTCCGAAACGCTTATCCTCGACCATCCGAGCGACTTGGTCGTTAAGGTTATGTTGCAGGCTACCTGAGCGGGCTGACTGCATGAGGTGTTCATCAGGCGGGCCATTCCAAAGAAAAAAAGAAAGCTTTGACGCGAGTTCAAGTGCATTCAGCGTTTCTGGTTGTGGCCCATTGCTCTGTTCAACCATGAAGAGGAACGCTGGTGAGGTCAGAATGACGACCAGTGTTTCCCTGACACTGTGTTGGAAGTCGTGGTTGACTTCGTAAAACGTTTTCCAAGTCTTTTTCAGGCGTTGCAGCTCATCACTCGTCACTGGTCGTCGGAAAGCGCGGCTGGCGAATGTCTTAATGATCTCAGTTGCATAGACATCAGGGTTTGCCTGATTTTCACTTGGTCTGAAAATCTGTTCGTGTGATGCTGGTGGCCAGGACTCGTACAGCGGACCTTCAAATTCGACGGATGCCAAAAGCAGTCGCGGCATGTCTCTTCCATCGGTGTACTCGTTCCGGACGGTGATTTCACGTACACCCGCTAAATAATTGTCATTGCCTTTTTCTACAAATGGTCTTGGATAGTTGTTGATTGATCCCTCGAACACATAGGCTTGTAAATCGGTGTTGGCAACGGGCTGAGGGTCTTGCACTTGAAGGCAAGTGTGACCACAGTCCCGCCTTAGCCCCATGTAGACGCCAAGGTTCGGGTTCCGATTTTCGAATGTGACAAACTCCTGAGCCAATCGGTTTTCTTCAGCCAGTCGGGTAAGAACAATTCGGTCCAGTTGTGCAGTGTCCTTCCCAGCATTGACTTTGAGTTGATGTTCTCCGGCTGGAATTCGAACTGCCAAGAATGCAGATTCACCCGTTTTCAGCTTTGAGGCGAATATTCGATCGTCCAGCGTTAGTTCAAGTTGTTGAGGTCCTTGGAGGGGGGGGGGCTTTGTAAATCGTCGGCCTGGTTCCACCAACGCCTGTAATTCTGCAGGTTCCAGTGCACGTCGGTAGATCCGTACTTCATCGATTTGTCCTTTGAATAGTTGGGCATCTTGGATACGTCCAAGGTGCAGGTCCACCGAAGGGTTGTCCAGATTGGTCGCAGCGACGGTACCCGATGCCACCAGATAACCATTCACGTAAAGGCGTGTTTGATTCTCTCCACGTCGCACCACGGCTGCGACGTGCTGCCATTGATTGACTCGGATGACGCCGGGGCGAGAGGCAACGGTTCCGTTGCTTTTGTTGTCGGGCGAAACCGTTTCGATACGGAGTACGCCTTGGTTGTTGGGCATGTCGAAATACCACCCATGTGTCCAGCTATAACGACCTAGGCAGACGATACCGCCCTGTCTCAGTTGCGTGGGCCTGATCCATGCCGACACCGTAAAGTTTCCTTTGCCAACATTCATCGAATCATCTCGTGCCACAATGACTGAATCATCTGTGCCGTCCAAGCTGATCGCCTTGCTGTGTTTGCCGATTGGTGAATTCGCAGTTTGGGTGTTGCCTGTCAGTTTGCCTATGAGCTTGCCTGCTGTAGACGTCCCCGGGGATTCACTGTCGAAAGCCCAGTGCCCAATCAGGCCGTCGGAAAGTCTAGTGTTATCAGGTTCAGCATCAATTTTTTTTCCGTGTGACTTTGGGTGCACATCGACTTGGTAGACGCCTGACTCATCGATTTTAAGAATCGAGTCTTTTTTGTTCGGGGTGTACTCGATTTGGCTAAGGTGCAACGAGTCTTCTTTTGTTGTCACGGCCGGTTGATACCCGCGTCCGCTGAGCAACAAGCCGTCCTCGTATTTTGCCGCTTTGATGCGGATTCTAAATCTGCCATGCTCGGGTAGTTCTCGCAACGCGATTTTGAAGTTGGCTTTTGGCCCATACGTGCTTGATTCGCGAAAAATTTCGGTGGTTGGAATCGCTGGTCTTAGCAGCAGTCCGTTTTTGACTGTGCGATAGGCATTGCCTTTGGGGTAGCCACCATCACCTCTCATGCACGCGAAAACCGCATGGTAGATGCTGTCGTAATCTCGCCAACCACGCACCGTACTGTTGCCTTTGTAGCCCTCGTTGAAGCGATATTTCGTTTGCATGCGAAACGGGCTGAATGAAAATGGTTTGTCAGCATCCAGTTCGGTGATTCTGAAATCCTGATTAGGCAACAAGCGGCTGTTGGCTCCCAAGATCAAAGATTCTCCAAAGGGCTCTGGGTTGATCGACTTCCCTAGGTCCATTCTGAAGTTCTGGATCGACGGTTGGGAGGATTCGTCGACCAAGCAGGCGTCGACAGCTTTTTCAGCGATGTCAAACCATGCTTCCACCTGTAAAGGTGAAGTCAGCAGGGTGTCCGCGTCGTTGGTGAATCCATCCCGAGATACGCCGTCAGCAGGTAATGTCGCAGCAAAATCTTCTTCCAGTCCAAGCAGTTCTTGCAAAGCGTTTTTGTACTGTTGAACTGTCAGGCGTCGCACCGATCCATTCACAGGTCTTGTTCTTGAACGAGCCTCATGTAACGCGTTGCTGATCCAACGTGTCATCACTTTGCGTTGTTTAGTAGTGGGCTGTATTTCCTCCGCGGGCGGCATGGCGGCAATCTCAATCTGCTCTGAAATTTCCTCCCAAAGTTTCAATGAGGCTTCGGAAAGCTTGCCATCAAGTTGGTCCACACGAATGCCGGATTCACGTTCCAGTTCGTTGTGGCAGCGATAGCAGTGAGTTTGGAGATAGGGCAACGCCACCTTTACGAAGGACTGTTCAGACGTTGCATCAACGGACTGCACGCTGTCCGTGGTGGGAGACTGTTGAGCCGAAAGCCGATTCGCAGCTGAAAACAGAACCAAACATACGGTGCTGGTGATCCATACGCAGCGTTTGGCAACGCGGGGGAGTGATCCGTGCATCTTGCTTTGATCTGTGAGGAAAGGTCATGGTGGGACTTGCGTTTCTTGGAATCGGCTTGATTCCGTTTGCACAGGGGGAAACCGTATTGTAACTGAAACGAGATTGAATCTGCGTTGGTAAATTGACTAAGGTAATGAGCTTTTCTGAAGTCGTAGAAAACCGAGTTTGAAACGCCGTATGCTTTGCCCCGGCCGGCCATAGGGAAAGGTAAACTGGCGTGTGTGTGATGATTGGCTGTCAGTTGCTCTGAAGCATTGTGGTCCAATGTTTCAATCTTTTCGACTCTGTTGGGATGATTTCGATGATGTCAGTTTCCAGAAGAAACATGCTTGCTTGTCTCGGTGCCGGGTTTCTTAGCTGCGGTAAGCGAATTGAGGCGATCGAACCTCCGAATGAGACGGCGGGGAATCGCGCGGTTGATGGCGATGATCGTGCAGTGTGGGCCGAGAAGTTGACCATCACAGTGGGGCAGGAAAAGGGAGATGTCGTCGGTCAGAATGACAAGGCTATCCAAGCTGCTGTGGATTATGTCGCGCGATTGGGAAGCGGAACCGTAAAAATAGGTCCCGGAATTTATCGGCTCCGAAATTCAATCCATCTGCCTTCGGGAATTCGTTTGAAAGGATCCGGAGCAGGCACTGTGCTGACGAAAATTTCATCCCAAAAGATAGCACTGGCTGCAGATTCTGATTGGTACGATCAGGAAATAACTTTGGCAGGGGGTGCTGATTTTCGAATTGGGGATGGAGTAACTCTTGTTGGAAAAAATCCGCACCACGGTGGTGCTCAGGTCATCAAGCGAACACTTGTGGCTCGTGCCGGTAATCGATTCAAGTTGAATAAGGGATTG
>Ga0315320_10000314_pt1 | contig 38857 bp, 26 predicted proteins | sample M140m21515metaG_FD_203458 | JGI IMG/M metagenome (GOLD analysis project Ga0315320, IMG submission 203458) | Ammonia-oxidizing marine archaeal communities from Monterey Bay, California, United States - M1 40m 21515 | ecosystem: Environmental > Aquatic > Marine > Coastal | place: USA: California... | reverse complement strand
CAACGAGTATTGCATGCTCGAAATCGTGCATTCGCCTTGATGCTAGAATTCAGCGTCCAAGAACAGCCCCCGACCGATATCAGTACATGACCAAAGCAACCGAGATCTTTGAGAAAGTTCCTTCGTTTGACTACAGCGAAAATGCTCCGAACACCGATCCGCAGGCATTTGAAACCGTCGTCAGATCGAGACGTAGCACGCGGGTTTACACGGAGGAACCGGTGCCGGAAGAAGTGATGCGACGCTGTTTGGATTTGACGTTGCTGGCTCCTAACTCGTCCAACCTGCAACCGTGGGAGTTTCATTGGGTGCGCGATGCTGCCAAAAAATCGGAATTAGCCCGGTTGTGTTTGGGGCAGCCAGCAGCCAAGACAGCACAGGAGATGGTTGTCTGTGTTGCAAGATTAGATACGTGGAACAGGAATCGTAAATTGATGCTCGAAGCAATGGAAAACTCTGAACGCGAAATTCCTCAGTCAGCATTAAATTATTATCGCACGTTGGCACCGTTAGCCTACGGACAGGGTCCGTTGGGTGTTTTTGGGCCAATCAAGAAGTTGGTTTTTTGGTTGCTGGCGTTTCGAAAGCCGATGCCACGTGGACCTGCAGGCAAAGCGGATATGCGGGTCTGGGCTCACAAGTCGACGGCGTTGGGATGCCAGAACTTGATGTTGTCGCTGCGAGCGTTCGGTTATGACAGTTGCCCCATGGAGGGAATGGACCCTACCCGTGTTCGTAACCTGTTGGGCTTGCCCCGGGCGGCAGAGGTTTGCATGGTGATCTCAGCAGGAAAAAGAGCCGAAAATGGCATCTATGGTGAGCAGATTCGGTTTGATCCTTCTCTGTTTGTATTTGAAGTTTGAGTTGATCTCTGAGTGACGACAGGAAGCGGTCAGTCGACCTCGGACCCAGGCATTCTTATGAAGAGTTTTCACTTTTCTTTTTCAGATTGGCTTTCGCTTTGCGTTCAGCTCTCTTTTTTCTCTCTGTGTTTCTCGACGACTTGTCCTATTCCGGCATCCAAATGTTTCATCATGGCCATTAGGGTCGCTCTTTCAGGAGTGATGCCAGGATTCGTATTCACAGTGGATTGGACGTCAGCTTGAGGAGCTTCTGCAGGAGCGTGGACTGCGTTGTAAGCGAGGTAGAGAAAGAAAGGCCGCGTTTTGTTTCGTTCAATGAATTCGACCGCTTCTTCCGTCAGTCGGTTTGTCAAATATCCTTCATCGTTGATGCGTTGTTTGTTACGGTAACTCGGATGTGCAAATTTGTCTTCCGAATCGCTACGCAAGTCAAAGTAACCATGACCACCACGTCCCGTGAACTTAAAGCACTCGTCAAAGCCGCGGTACATGGCATGCCATTTCAGATCGGGGTAGTCCTCGTCTAGACCCAGATGCCATTTTCCAATCGCCGATCTTACGTACGCATCAGGCAGGAATGATGGGAAGATTGCTTGCTCGGTGCTGAAGCCTCGCCCACAGTCTCCGGCTGAAAACACACCCACGCGTTGCTGATATTGACGCAGCATCAAGCCCGCCGGGTTGGTGAACAGACATGACCGCTGGTGTATGCCTGTCTAAAAAATACACCATCCAGAGCCAAGGCATCCATGTTCGGAGTCAAAACTTCCCTGGGGTGCTGATCGTTCAGGCCGATGTCAGCATATCCCTGATCATCAGTCAAAATCACAACGATGTTTGGCATCTCAGCGAGCATGTTGTGAGCAAACCCAATGTGGGCGCCCAGAACTCGCACAACAATGACCACAAACAATGCGAGTGATGGGGAGTTGCCTGTTGGTGGAAACGGCTCAGTGTTCCTGCTTAAGGGCTTCATGTTCAATTAGGTTCTAGCCGTTACGGCAGTTCAATATCGTGAACTGTGCGGCATGACAGATTTGATTTTTCAAGCTGTCGATCAGTGGGCAGTTTCGCCAAGGATCAACGTTGCCCGACAAGATACAGCAAGATCGCTGTTTTGCGGGTGATTCTGGCTTTGCTTCCCCTCAATGCTCACTAAACGGGGGGGAGGTTGGTTGAATGATGGTCTCAGCCGATTTGTTGGGATGCGGTGAGTGGAAGGTGCGAGATTCCGAGGCAAATATCCATTGCCTCTGACGCATTCAAAAGGGATGATTTGCGGAACGTAGCCGGGGTTTTCTCGTTTCTTCGCAGCAGGGTTTTATTTTGGCCACAACTACATCAGCCTCCGTTCCCCATGTCGTGATCATTGGTGGCGGTTTTGGTGGACTGGAAACAGCAAGGAATTTGCGGAAGGCAAACGTCCAGGTGACTCTGGTTGATCGTCACAATTATCACCTGTTTCAGCCGTTGCTGTACCAAGTCGCGACAGGAGGATTGTCACCAGCCAATATCGCAACTCCTCTCCGATCCATTTTTCGGCGTCAGGCTAATTGCGAAGTGTTGTTAGCCGAAGTGCAAGACTTTGATCTGGATGACAAACGGCTGGTTTTGGCCGATGGCGAATTGAAGTACGACCATCTCGTCGTTGCTGCTGGTGCTACGCATAGTTATTTCGGACATGAGGAATGGGCATCGGTCGCACCTGGTTTGAAGACTCTGCAAGACGCAACGTTGATCCGTCGCAAGGTATTCCTTGCCTTTGAGGCGGCGGAGCGGGAGCGAGATCCAAAGATCCGTGAGCAGATGATGACGTTCGTGGTTGTGGGGGGAGGACCCACCGGCGTTGAGTTGGCAGGTGCGTTGTCAGAAATTGCTCGTCATACAATTCGAAATGACTTCCGGCATATTCACCCTGAGGATGCCCGTATTGTCATTGTCGAGGCTGCCGAACATGTGCTAGCGCATTATCCGGAAAACCTTTGCAAGCGGGCAGCTGAGAAAATCCGTGATCTTGGAATCGAGATTCATACTCAGACGCGTGTCACCAACATTACGGAAGAAGAAGTTCACTTGTCATCAAAAGAGGGTGATCAGGTCATTGGGACTCAGACCGTGCTTTGGGCTGCTGGTGTCCATGGTAGTCCCTTGGGCAGCAAATTAGCGCAGGCTTGTGGCGTTGAAACCGACCGTGCAGGTCGAGTGGGTGTCACCAACATGATGACTGTAGAGGGACAGGACGATATCTACGTGATCGGAGATCTTGCAAACTGCACCGATGGTGAAGGGGTCCAGATGCCGGGCTTGGCACCCGTCGCTATTCAGCAGGCCCAGTACGTCGCAAAACGGATCGTTGACACCATTGCAGGAACGCAAACAATCGAAACTTTCGTCTATCGTGATCGTGGGACCATGGCCACCATTGGAAGGGCAAAGGCTGTGGTTCAAGTTGGCAAGCATGAAAGTGTTGGCTTCATTGCTTGGCTGATGTGGTTGGTTGTCCATCTGTTGCAAATTGTTCAATTCCAGAGCCGACTTCTCATTCTGTTCCAATGGGGATGGAATTATCTTACGTTCAGTCGCAGTGCTCGGATCATCACTGGCGACGATCGTGTGATCCTGATCCGTGATGAGGGCGTTAATGATACTTTGGCCACGAGTCCCCCAATTGCCGATGGCCAGAGCAAGCAAGAAGCAACGGAATGAGGGAGAAACTGGAGTTTTCAATCCCGGAAATCGATAGTGAGGTACGTAGCAAGTGCTGGTGGTCGGAAAATTTTCGATTCCGCAGCAGCTGATACAAGCGTCATCTATCTTCCCTGAGGGGGGATCACGCTTCCGTGGGAGTATGCTCACGGAGCATTGAATTTGCTGGAAAATAATTAAAACGGACTGTGTCGGATTGACCATGAATGAACAGGACAACACCTCAGATGTGGAACAGGATGCTAACAGGGAAGTGTTCGACACAGAGCCTTCAGCATGCGGAAAGATCCCGCTTCTTAAGCGGTTCGAGGAAGTTTGGGCTGCCTATGCGCCGTTGCTTCGCCCGGGACTGATGCTGGTCGTGTTCTTTGCAGCTTTGTGGTTGCTGCATCACGAATTCAAAACGATGAAGTATGTTGACGTCGTCGCCAGCTTTCACGCGTTATCTACCGGTGAAATACTGGCAGCGATCGGCTTCACTGCAGCCAATTTCATGGTGCTGATTGGATACGATTGGTTTGGGGTCAAGCTGGTCAAACATGAGGTGACGGCGCGTCAGGTCACGACCGCTGCCCTGTTGTCCTACGCATTTAGCAATTCGCTGGGTGTGTTTCTGGGAGGTGCGCCGGTTCGTGCACGGCTGTATTCGTCGTGGGGGATGCCCTCAAGTGAAATCGTCCGACTGGTACTTGTCATCGGTGTTGCATTCTGGCTGGGGCTTTTTTCACTGGCGGGAACATTATTCGTATTCACACCGTTTGATATCCCGGACAAGTTGCACCTGCCTGTATCCACAAGTCGACCCTTCGGAATTGTGTTGCTGTTGATGACGGTTGTATTCCTGGTCATTTGTGGGATCAGGAAATCGCCTTTGCGAATCGGCAGTGTGAATCTGCAACCACCGCCACTGAAAATTGCAGTGGCTCAGATGTTTGTTGCGATGGCCGATTTTATTCTTGCCGCAGCAACTTTGTATGTGCTCTTGCCCAATGATGTTGTGATCGACTTTTTGCCGTTTGTCGCAATCTTTGTGCTCGCAGTATTTGTGGCGTTGGTGAGTCACGTCCCAGGTGGGCTCGGGATTTTGGAGTTGGTGTTGATTACGATGCTACCAGGAGGGGCGGACGATTTGGTGGGAGCCCTGATTGCTTTCCGGATCATTTATTACCTGCTGCCACTGATCATTGGTGTTGGTGCCATTTCGTTTGCATCAATCCGACAACATCAAAATAAAATCACCGGCGTGGTTTCTGGTGGTTTGCGTTGGGCCAATATCATCAGTCCTCCGATCATCACGGGGGCGGTGTTTGTGGTTGGTCTTGTGATGCTTGTTTCTGGTACCTTGCCTCCGTCAGTTGGCAAGCTTGAGTTGATTCGAGATTGGCTTCCTTTACCACTTGTCGAAGTGTCTCACTTTCTTGGAAGTGTGATCGGTGCTGTCCTGATTGTTCTGTCCCGTGCGTTGCAACGCCGTATTGATGCTGCATGGTGGTTGACCATCGTGATGCTGTCAGCTGGTGTGCTGGTTTCACTGCTGAAAGGGTTTGCGTGGGAACAGGCGATTCTTGTCGCAATCATGTTGGTGGCGTTGCTGCCATGCCGCCAATACTTTTTTCGTCATGGTCGAATCTTTGCCACTTCATGGAGTGCTCGTTGGTTGATTGCGATTGCCATGACTGCTGGATTGATCATCTGGCTGATCCTCTTCTCTTATCGGCATGTTGAATACAACAACGAATTGTGGTGGAGCTTTACATACGGAAAGACAGGTGAAGCACCACGCGCTTTGCGTGCGGCAGTTGGTGGAGCCTCGGTGCTATTGATTGTTGGTTTGATGCAGCTGTTCAGAACAACTGGGAAGGTGCCAGATCCAGCGACGGATAAGGAAATGGACCAGGTAGAGACAATCATTGCCAATGATGAAAATACATCAGCCAACCTTGCTCTTCTGGGGGACAAACGCTTTATCTTCAGTGGCAATGATCAGGCGTTTGTGATGTTTGGCAGCGAGGGCAGCAGTTGGATTTCGATGGGGGATCCTGTTGGCCCAAAAGAGTCTGCTGATGATGCGGCTTGGAAATTTCGCGAAGCGTGTGATTCTCAGGGCAAGTGGCCGGTTTTCTATCAGATCGATGAGTCGTGTTTGTCACGTTACATCGAAATGGGGCTCTCGCTGCTCAAGTTGGGGGAAGAGGCCAAGGTGGCTCTGCAGGATTTCTCGCTCAAATCGTGCTCGCGAACCGTAAGGCGAAACCACAAAAAGTCGCTTGAGTCCGGTCTTCGGTTTGAGATCGTCCCCCAGCAAGAGGTTCCGAACTGGATGCCGAAGTTGAAAGAAATTTCGGATGCGTGGTTGGGAGAAAAATCGGCGGCAGAAAAGGGCTTTTCGCTTGGCTTCTTCGATGAAACCTACCTGCTGCACTACGACATGGCCATTATCTTCGATCAGGATCGGCCAATCGCTTTCGCGAACGTCTGGAAAGGGGGAACTGGTGTCGAACTCTCCATCGATCTGATGCGTCATCCACCCGACGCTCCAAGAAGTGTCATGGAATTCCTGTTCATCGAGTTGATGTTGTGGGGCCATCAACAGGAGTACCAGTGGTTCAGTCTTGGTATGGCTCCATTGTCAGGAGTGGATTCGCACCGTCTGGGCCCTGCATGGAATCGTGTTTCCAATCTTGTCTATCGCCACGGCGAGCACTTTTACAATTTTCAGGGATTACGTGCTTACAAAGAAAAATTTCATCCCGTTTGGTTTCCCAAGTACCTAGCGTCACCGGGTGGTTTGGCAACACCGCAGGTACTGGCCAACGTCTCAACATTGATTTCGGGCGGTTTGATACGGCTTGTGAAACGGTGATCCGTTGGGGTCACTGTTCCTCGGGAGTGAATTTGCTTGCTTCGCTTTCCGGTCCGGGCGGCCTGGTTTGGGAGGTGGGAGACGTTGGTGCCTGCGGTTGGGTGTCAGGCAGTGGTGAAACGTATCCGCACCACGCTAGAAATCCACCTAGCGGTAACGCGAGCAGATGTGCGATGTCAGCCGAGACCACCGCGGCATCTTCTGGCAGGCCTGCCGTCGAGATGGTCAAACGGACTACCAGAATCGATAGCACGGAGAGAATGCAAAGTCGCTTGCCCAAAGATTGCGACGACATCAATATGGCGCCGAGGCATCCGTAGTATCCGGCTGACGGTCCAATGTCACGCCCCTTTGTCAGAGCAAGGATAGAAGGTGACGACACGTTTGTCGCGAGAACAAGAACAGTCACCGAAATCATGATGAGCACGAGCACATGCGAAGTGAGAAACAACTTGATCGTGGCTAGTGTGCCGTAGCAACGCTCAGTCAGCCCAACACACACTGTCAGCATCACTAATGAGGCTGCAAATTTCCAACCTCCTGCCGTGAGTAATAAACTGGTCAGTAATCGCTGCCACTGGAAGTCGAGAAGGTTGGTTGGTGCAAAACCAACCCAGGCACGCCACGTTTCGTCCAATGGCTGCCAATAAGATTCACTGCATAAGGCGAATCCCAGCAACACCACTGTTGCGGCAGTCGTGAATCGGTAGCGGAAAAGTGGGGAAACCAAGCGTCGGGGTTTTCTGTCGATTGCGTGTTCGTCAGTGAAGATTCAACTCTCTGCAAGTCTAGATATATCGCATGTGTCGTGACAATGCATTCTGTTTGAAAATGAATAACAACCGGTTTTTTGCTAGGCTATGGCATGTCTTGCCACTCTCGATTGAATTGCGATCGTTGTTTTGCTTTCTTCCTGTGTGGCATCAATGAACAATTCCGGTGAATTCAAGAAAATGAATATCATGTTTTTTTCTACCCTGCGTCAGCACTTGTGCGTTTGTTTGGTTGCGGTCAGCACCGTTTGTGCTTTGGGGAATGAGACCCCCAACGTGTTGTTGATTTCGATTGACGATTTGAATGATTGGGTCGGCTGCTTAGGTGGCAACACGCAAGCGAGTACCCCCAATATTGATCGCCTTGCTGCACGAGGTGTGTTGTTTTCAAACGCGCACTGCCAAGCCCCCATATGCAATCCATCACGCACCAGCTTGATGCTTGGTTTACGTCCCAGCACGACTGGGATTTATATCAATCGGCCATGGTTTCGTTTGACCAAACGGAATGTAAACCGAACCACCATGTCCCAGTATTTCGGCGCACACGGCTACAAGACAATGACCGCGGGAAAAATCTACCATGCCAGTCGCGTGGACAAGGAATCATTCCAAGTGGTCGGTCCTCGCCCTGGGCAACGTTTGCCGATTGATGAGTGTCTCATTCCTGACATTGGTACAAGCAGCAAACTGTGGGATTTCGGACCCCAGGTTTATGACGAGCAAAAGTTTGGTGACGCGGTGACAGCCTCGTGGGCAGTCAAACAAATCAAAAAAAAACACACAAAGCCGTTCTTTCTTGCCGCCGGGTTTTATCGACCCCATGTACCGTTTTATGCTCCACAACGTTTCTTTGATTCGCACCCGTTGGGAACCATTCACACTCCCGAGGTCAATCAGAGTGATTGTGATGATCTGCCATCCGCAGCGTTAAGCTTGACTGATAACAGTGGGCCACCAAGCCATGACTGGTTTGTCCAACACAATCAATGGAAACCGGCGGTGCAAGCGTATCTTGCATCTGTCAGTTTTACTGACGCGCAAGTGGGTAAGCTGTTGGATGCTCTGGACCAAAGTCCGTATGCGCATAACACCATTGTTGTACTGTTTTCGGACCATGGTTTCCATTTAGGTGAAAAGGAACGCTGGGCCAAGCAATCGTTATGGGAGCGCTCAACTCGTGTGCCCTTGATCGTCTCCGTCCCGCATGGGTTGCAGGGGAAGGTTTGTGAACGGCCTGTGGAGTTGCTTAGTATCTATCCCACGCTTTTGGAACTATGCGATTTGCCAAAGCGTGATGACATTGAGGGAGTCAACCTGAAACCGTTGCTGGAAAATCCAGACGCAGCGTGGGAGCACGTGGCGTTGACAACGTATCAGCGGAATAATCACGCCGTTCGTAGTCAACACTATCGATACATCCGGTATGCCGATGGTTCAGAGGAATTTTATGACCACCGTGTTGATCCCCACGAGTGGAATAATTTGGCTAATCAGCCGGGCATCGCACCACTGTTGAAGCAACACGCAAATTGGTTGCCGCACAGCAATGCGTCCGAGGCGCGCGTCAGTATCAGGAAATCAGGTCAGCCCCAACCACTGCAGCGTGGAGCACCACCAACTTCAGGCAGGCGGGGCAGCGATGAGAACTAATCTGGCTGCAAGTAAATCGCTATTGCTCGAAACAAAATGTGTTGGCATCTGGTCTGCCATCGTCCGTGAGTGCTGACTTGTAACCGGTCGAGTCATTCGCCTGATCGGGATCAGGGCGAACTTTTTAGAACTGGGGTTTCCTTGGCATCGTTAATGCCATTTTTATTCCTGTCTGTGATTCCAGTATGCGGATGTTGGGAAACTGCTTGCCATGCAATTTTTCGGAACATTCGGTCCAAGTCGGTACTCGGAAAGTTCGCATTGCCGCCAAAAAGAATCTTCTCTTCGATTAGCTCAGGCGACTTTCCGTATAGCGTGGCATAGAACACATATCCTTCCAAGCGTTCAAAACCCGGCCCAAGGTGTCCCAGTTGGTCTCTCCAGAGAGATCTTTCTTTTTTACCGATCACTCGGTGCAGGCCTTCGATTCCCGGTAACTCACCGCGAATGAAGTGTTTTGCTGCCAGAACCATCGCATCAGAAGTAGGCAGAATGAATACTTTGTTTGGGTATGCTTTTCGTAGTGGGTCAATGACTTGCGCATGCAAGGCTCTTCTCTCGTTGGCCAATTGATCCAGCACGGTATCAGTGAAGAAATCTTCGGAGCTTGGTTTCTCTTTCAGTTGTGATAGTTGTGGCCATGCATCGGACAGAAAAAAGTTCATGTCCGGGTTATGCTTGAGGCAAAAGTCAATCCAGCAGGAGTAATACTTAGGTTCGTCTTGGAAGTACGGCCCGAACATCATTGCTTCCCACTCAGCGTTTGCAATTGAAGAGAGCAATTTGGGATAGGGCTTTCCTTTGAACTCGAAGATTCCGTTTTCCTGCTCCCACTTGTAGCGTGCACTTCCCGTCATGCCACCACCCACATGCGTGTAGAGCGGTTGATCGATCCCGGCTCCTTTGGCAATCAGTGGCATGGTTTTGTAACCGGGCATCATGAAGCTGTGGCCAACGCCAACGACTCTCAAGGCACCGTCATCAGGTTTAGGATAGGAAACCACTGCTGGACTTCGTCCGGAATTAGCCTGTTCATACGTGGCTTTAATCTTGCTGGCAGGCATGTAGCAAACTGCATCCTCGGGAAAACGATCGAGATCCCAGCCAGCATCCACTTTGAAAGTTCTAGGTACACCGCGTCCTGGAGTACCAGTTCGAGTATTGGGGGTGTTTGGCGTCACGCCCATTTTGTCGCGATAGGCGATCGCTTCCCGTCTTGTGAGTTGTCCGTCTTTATTGGTGTCGGCTGCGGGGAATTGTTTGAGCAGATTCTGAAGCCGTTTTGCACCGGCGTTATTCTGGGCGTGAACAGATGGCCCGAATGAAAATCCGGTGATGAATAATGAAATGACAAGCAATCGCGATTTCATTTGTTTTTATCCTCGTTGGGTTCTTTTACGTTCGGTGATCCACCATCGGATCAGTTTCTGCTTCTTGGATTGGACTCTACTTCTCGGTCTTCTTCTTACTGCCTTCAAGAAAGCTTAAAAGCTTTTCCTCACTGATTTCGTGAGTAGCGCCGTGGCCAGCGCCTGCGACTTTGTAGTGAACCACGTCACCTTCAAGATAGCTGAAAACTTCCAGTTGTCCTTCTCTGCGACTAGGGCTAGTCAGCTTTTCTCCTGCGTTACCCATCTGTTTCGCCCACAAGTAGGTGGATTCTTCTGCTGGCAGAAAGCCTAGCTTCCCATCTTTGGCTGGAATGTGTTTGGAAACGCCCCCGTCGTACGGAACCAATTCGTCATTCGTTCCAGAAATGTTCATCAGGCGTTTGCCAGTCATTGGTTTTGTCGGTTTGCGGTAATTGTTGTCAGTTCCTTTGGCTTTGAACTGCTCTCCATCGTGCTGCCAGACATTCAGTGGACTGACTCCGCTGATGTAGTTGCGGATGTTCGGTAATTTACTTTCGATCAACATTTGATTTACCAACGCTGCACCGTTGGACGCTCCCATGATGCTGAAGTTGTCCTTCTGTACGTTCTCGTAGGAAGCGAGTTTTAGCACGATCGACTCGATGAATCCTGTGTCATCAGCTTTGGAACGCTCGGAAACAATGTTCCAGCTTTCCTGATATCCCTGAGCAAAGACCATGATGTATTGCGAGGCCATCTTTTTGCGGTTGCGCAGCAGGATCGGCATCACCTCACGCACGTTTCCACCATTGCCATGTAAAAAGATAAACACGGGAAACTTTTGCCCCTGCTTTCCCTTGGGGACGTTCACATAGTAAGGGCGGGGGTAATCGGTTTCCTGCGACCACGATTGCCGGATGAAGTATTGGCCTGATTCAAGAACCGTTTCCTTACCATTGCGGTTGAGGGATTCACTTTCAGTGGTTGGTGTGTCAGTAGGAATGAAAGCCTCTGGAATGATCGTTTGAGTTCGGGGCTGGTTTTCCATTTCATCCAAAATATCTCGAATATCTTCCGTCAGTTCCGCAGTTTCATCAGCTTGGTCGTCTTCGACCGCTTCAATGAATCGGAATCCACGTTCAATCAATTCGCTGTCAAAGTCGACCCGTTCCTGCAGTTCATCAATTGCCTGTTCAAGTTGATCGTATCGCTGCTCTGATGGGGAGTCGAGGTTATTGATGGCTGTGCGAACCTGTTTCAGCTTGTTCAGATTCTCAATCGCGAGGCCCAAGTATCGTGATGACTTGGTGATGATTTCACCTTTGGGCAAGTTGTCCACTTGCTGCTTCAGTTCCATTGCCTCGGTGATGCGATCCTGGAGTTCCGTTTCGATCTCCATTGTCTCACGCGTTTGGTCGATTCGCTGTTCAAGTGACTCGATGTTGGATTCCAGTTTTCGGGAATCCGTTTCGTTGTTTGCGTTTTCTGTTTTCTCGAGTTTCCTTATCGTGCGATCTAGTTGTTGCTGAAGTTCTGATAGTTGATCCAGTCTTTTAAGCCGCCGCTTGAGATTCTCGACATTCTGGGTGAGCATTGTCAGATCGCGGCGTAGTTCAGATCTCTCATTGAGAATGTCACGCAGTTCTGAACTCGCGGTTCCTGTGTTCCCTTTGTCAGAGTCGCGTGGTGTTTCGATTGGTTGGGCATCGACGGGACCGGTCAATAAGCCACACAACAGAAAAACGGATAACAGAAAAATGTTGGGTACTGCCAGAATGTAAGTGTGTCTTCGCATCTCTTCTTGAACCTTTGTCGCCTAGCTACTCAATGAAGCCAGAACGGTGTGTGTGCTTGAATATTCGTTGCCGGTTTAGATCAGCTGGAAATTGATTTCAGAACGGCTGGTCATTTTGACTGTGAAAATAGCCATGTGATGAAATCAGTTTCCGCGTCGCAGCGTTCGCTGCTGGATTCGGTGGTTCCATTATCAGCACCCGGTATCATTTTGTCAGAGACAGCATGTTTGTCGCCTGCCCATGTTGTCAGCTTCATCACTCCGCCTAGTTTTTTTATCTCGTTAAAAACTTTTTGGTCTTTTTCAATGGGGCAAGTTCCATCCTTGTCACCGTGGAAGGCCCAGATTGGAATGTCTTTGATCTTGTCCGAATCGATGAATGGTTCCGTTCGTCGCAGGCCACTACCGGCTGAGGGGGCCGCCGCCGCAAAGTAATGGGGGGCTAATTGAATGAAGATGTACGTGCCATGTCCACCCATGGAATGACCCATGATGTAAATTCGATCCATGTCGACTGATGGCAAGGTTTTGACATAGGATTTTATCTTCTCCAAGTCATCACCATTCCATAGGCCTTGTGCTTGGGGAGCCACCACATAGCAGGGGAAGTCATTTCTGCGTTTCGCATCGGCTAGCTGCTTGTTCCAATCCTTGAGTTGCTTTCTGTTGTCGGTTCCCTTGCCGCCGGCACCATGCAATGACAGGATCAGCGGATATTTCTTTTCTGTCTCAATTTGTATCGGTGCCATGACTCGGAATGGCATTCCTTCAAATTCCTGCGGTTTGTATTGCTTTTGCCAAGCTGGTCGCTGTGCTGGTCGCTGTGCTGGTCGCTGTGCTGGTCGCTGTGCTGGTCGCTGTGCAACGGTGGCGAGAGTGCCGATCATGAAGAATGACGAGCACAATAAACACTTCAAATAGGTGACCGAGTGCATTTGTCTTGAGCCCTTTAAGAGGCGAAAATTGGCAAGGTGTATTACTCCTCACAAGTGTCGAGGGATACCCATTCATTACACCTGCGTTGTTTTAGTTGAGGAACCCCATTCTAGAGTCGAGGTTCCGGTAGATTTCGTGAACAGACAACAGCCGGATCATACCAGTACGATCGGGTCTCCTGCGTTCCCGCAGATACCGTGACACCGTTCATGAGGTAAAGTGGGGCCACGACAGCTGAGTGCTCATGTTCAATGTTCGACGCTTACCGCGGTGCCAACTGTGACGGGTTGACCGATGTCAGCGCTGCGAACAGCTGCAAAGCAGAGTTCGAGGCTGTGCAGATTATTGGCCGCGCTGTGGTTTGGATCGCGGTTCTGTTCGATGGCGCAAAGCAGTTCCCCCATCGCTCCGTCGAACCCTGAGTCGAACCAGCATCCCCCCAGCGGGACGTTGCATTTTCCTGATTTCAGGAATACTTGCATTTCTGGTTGGTCGTTCAGGCCGGGTCCTCGTGACCGCAGTGTCCCTTGCGTTCCCACCACGGTTGTGACATCTTCCTCGCCCAGTTGGGTATGACCGTGAAACGACATGCGAATCTGTGCCTGTGGGTAGCGGATGATCGCTGAGGCAATGGCTGGTGGTTGGTAAACTTGTTGATCAAAACGTTTGACCTCAGCGAATACAGATTCGGCGCGTTGCTGGCCCATCAGACAATTGGTGATGTCAAACCAGTGCACTCCAAAGTCAAACAGGATCAAGTGATGAATGTCTTCAAAGGCTGGTGTGCCGGCAATCCACGTTTGATCCCACTGCAGCGAGAAGTCAATCGTTGTGACATCGCCGATCAATCCCTCTGCGATGGCATGGCGAAGGTAACTGAAATGGGGAGCCCATCGTCCATTTTGATTGACAGCCAACAGGACATCATGCTGTTTTGCCAGTTCCACGAGTTGCCGCCCATCCGCTAAATCAAGGACGAATGGCTTTTGGCTGAGAACATGTTTTCCAGCGGTGATCGCGTTTCGGATGATGGGGAGCCGATCGGTGGGGTGTGGCGTTGCATCGATGACGGTGATGTCTTCTCGATCGAGCACTTTTCGGTAGTCATCGTAGACGTCAGCCTCCGGGAAAAACTCATCCCGTCGCTTTTCGGCATCAGCGATAGATCGGCTTGCAATCGCTTTAACACGATAGCCGCACCGACGGTAACTTCGTAGGTGAAACTCGCTGATCCCGCCTGCACCGATCAATCCGATCCCATGTTCGACAGACTTGGGCCGGGGAGGCTCGTATTGAATGTTCGGCGCGGGGATTTCGCTGACTTGCTTGTTGGGGCTCAGGCCGTACTCATCTTCGTCTTGGTCACTCATGTTGTGGATTCCATGATGCAGTGGCGGTTGCTTGCCGGATTCTGGTCAACACGGCTTTGTTGAGTGTGTTTTCTAGAGGCTGCGGAGTTCGACTTGGTCCATTAGTTTTGCGGTCGCGTTATAGGCTTCCTCAACCCACTCCACGATCTTTGCCGGGTCAGGAGAGTATTCCAGTTCCAATGAAACCGCTCCGTCAAATTCAAGATCCTTGATTGCCTGCAGGAACGGCGCAAATTTAACCACACCCCGTCCTGGTGGCAGGTCACCATGCACCTTGCCATCGCAATCACTGATATGGACATGGGTTGCTTTATCACGGAACGCTTCCAAGTCACCAGGTGAGGTGTCAGACAGTACGAGATGGCTGACGTCGATGTTAGCTTTGACGTTGGGCAGTCCGACATCATCGATGAATCGCACCATTTCTGGCACGCTGTTCAGCAGGCTCAGGCGAAAAGGTTCCAGTTCCAATGCGATATCGAGGTCTCTTTCGCCTGCATAGAGCCCGAGTTGCCGAACGCAATCCACTCCCCATTCCCACTGTGCTTCTGGTGGAATGACCTCTCGCTGCCAGATGTATTCACCTATCACCAGCAGCAAGTTTTTTGACTGAAATGTTTGAGCAAGATCCAAGAATTTGCGTGTTCGTTGCAAATGGAAATCACGAACAGGATCATTGAAATCAATCAATCCAGCTGAAACGACTACGGTTGATACGATGGGTAAATTGTTGGTGTCACAGGTCCGGCGAATCAGGTCGATTTCTTCCTGCGTGATCGTCATGGCCTCCGTGAATATATCAACACAATCGAAACCGATTCGGGCAATGTGCTCCAGCCCAGTTTGCGTGTCGATGCCCGCCTGCTGGAATGCGCTGTTGATGATTCCTAGTTTCATTGAAAAATCCCGTTTGCAGATGGGGAGGATACAGGGTGGATACCAAGGACTGCTAATTGCAGTGAGGAAAAGACCGGATTTCTCAAAGCAAATGTTGGCTTGTTCGGCTACTGATTTGGATCGTCTGGCAAACTGGTGGCACTGCGGTCATCCGAATCCAAATTGGCAAAGTCAACTCGGGCTCGTTGTGCATCGTCTCGGCCTACGCGGATGATCATTTCATCGTCAACCTTAAGCAACTTGGTATAAGACGGATGGTGAGATTCTTTGTACGGGTTGTTGCTGCGTGCGTTGTAACAGCATATCAAAGCCCAACGCGGATCGTCGGAGCGATTGGCTGCTGAGGCATGCAGCAGATTGGGATGGAAAAAGAGGGCGTCTCCCGCAGTCATTGTACAATGGACCAGTGGGAATGCGTCTTTTGCATGCTCAACACGTTCCATGTCCGCACCCGCCTGGTCACCTGAGAGGATGTGATTCACTCTGCCCATGCGGTGTGAGCCCTGCAGCACCTGAAGGCAGCCATTTTGTTCGGTTGCTGTATCGACAGCGATCATCACACTGCACAAGTCAGGAAACAGCAAGCCATTCTGATACCAGTAGCCATAGTCTTGGTGCCATGCCCACGCGCCACCCACCTTGGCATCTTTCAGAATCATCTTGGAGTGGTAGTGGTACGCTTCATCATCAAGCAGTTGCTCGACCGCATCTACAACGCGGTGGCTGCGGGCAAACATGCCATAGATTCCCTCACCGGGATGATTCCACAGTGACAGTTTTACGCTGGCTCCGGTCCCGTCGTCTCGCAGCGAAGCTGCTTGATCCATGGCGTGATCGTTGGTCGCTGTTTCACGCAGCAATTGAATTTCTTCACAAGAGAACAGTTCTCTTGCAAAAAAATAGCCGTCCTCGTTGTACGCTTTGATTTGTTTTTCGGACAAAGCAGACATGGGATTCCTGTTGCAGAGGGAAAGATGCGATTGTATGCGAGTTGGAATGTTGTTGTGTTCTTTTGCAATGTGACCAGTGGTCTTGTGCTCAGGTGTCAAGCCATTTGGAGTAAGTTCGCTTGCCAGAATGAGCTCCATTGTGGAATTCAGGCTGGGGTCAACCGGCCACAAACATTTGTGCCAGTAGGTAAGCAGCTAAACCGATGGGGTAGACGATGCTGACGTTTGCCATATTGGAACCCGTCAAGTTATCAAGAGCTTCCTGAGTGTCATTCAGACTCTGTGATTTGCCGGCCCGTTTTGATGCTGCGTAAATTGCAAAGAAACTGACCAACTCTGGAATGCTTGTTACCACGCCCAGTATCCAACCTGCGATTTCTGGGCTCACGCCCATTTGTTCGACCACGTCAGCGGTGGCATCCCCCAGAAACATCCCAGCAATCGCGATGGCAATCAACGCGGAGATCCCAAGGATGATTCCAAAGGGCAGGCTTCCGACAGGCTCCTCTGTTGTTTCTATTCCTCCGTCTGTCTCAATAGAAATGCGATTCACCTTGCGATCGACAAAGCGGTAGATGACAAAGAATCCGAGTAGAATTGGTACTAAATACCATTGCTGATCCAGGCCAAAGTGCATCAATAAAATAGGAACCAAAACTGCCAGACTGGCGAATCCAATTTCGTCGATGAATCTTACATTGAGCAATTCATTAAATTGCCTGTAGAACAGAACCGCGCAGAGCATCAGGCCGGAGTTGATGATGTTAGAACTGGCGATATTCCAGAGTCCGGCTTCCCATACCCCTGCCAAGCCAGCTGACACCAGACAAACCAGTTCTGGGACCGAAGTGGCGTAACCGGTGACCTGACCGCGGGATTTTGCACTCCAGGACATCGCATTGGCGATGTGATCAATCCCGTGTAGCAAGCCAAATTTGACGAAAAATATAATCGCTGCTGCTGAGACGATCATGACCAATACCGACATGTCACTCATAATGCAGTACCCGGGCGCTATCTTCCTGAATAAATGTCCCGCCAGACGCTGGACCTGCAAGGATCATAGCATCTCGCTGATCTGAAAGCAGGATAGGTAGTTCACTGTCGGATGGTTGATTTGAGCGTTGCCTGTTGTCAGCGTTGCCTGATGAGATCCTGCGATGATTGTGTGCAGCAAACTTCTTGTGTTAGCAATCGACTGTCGTTTGCTCCAGAGCTTGACAGCCATGAAGGGGGACTCTAACGAGGCCTCCTGAGAGAGTTTTTAAGATTTGATTTGGAGTTTGTGGAGTGCCGGGGAATCTCCGCTGGGGCATTCCGCTAGAATTTGGGCATTCTTGTTTTTGCTTGAGAAGGTGCACCCCGGTTCCACAGTGAGCCAGAGATGGTGATAGGTAAATTTTGCCAGCTCTGATCCATGACCGCAGCGATATGAGTTGCCAGTGGTTATGAATGCGTTTTGTCCGGTTAATGTGCGGGCTCATCGGCTGAACTTCTTTTTTCCTTTTTTTTGAAACGCAGCTTTGATCACGACGTCGCGGCTGAATTCGAAGTTTCATTTGGTGATTGCCGCTGTTGCTGCATTCTCAACATACTTTTGTATGTATGCATTTCGGAAACCATTCACGGCAGCAACATACGAAGATTATCCGGCGTTTGAAATAGGATTTTTGACGATCGCAGGCGGGCCGATGATTGTGCTTGGTTTCAAGACACTGCTGGTCGTCTCTCAGTTGACGGGATACATGTTATCCAAAGTGATTGGAATCAAGGTGATTTCAGAGATGCAGACTCGCAATCGCGCGGGAACCATCATCGTGTTGGTTGTACTTGCTGAGTTGGCGTTGGTCGGCTTCTCCTTTCTTCCGTTGAGTTGGAAGCCCTTCATGTTGTTCATGAATGGACTTCCTTTAGGGATGATTTTCGGCCTCGTGATGTCTTACCTTGAAGGTCGGAGACAAACAGAGGCTATGTCAGCCGTGCTGTGTGCAAGTTTTATTGTCTCCTCAGGAACCGTGAAGTCGATTGGGCAGTGGCTGATTCAGGATATGGGTGTCGATGAATTTCAGATGCCGATGGTGACTGGTTTTCTGTTCCTGGTCCCGTTGCTGGTTTCGGTATGGATGCTGCAGAAAACGCCGCAGCCAGACGCCTGTGACCTGCGGGAGCGTTCGGAGCGAAAGGCGATGAATCGAGCTGCCCGTTGGAGCTTTTTTAAAGCTTTCTGGCCCGGTTTCTGTCTTATTTTATTGGTCTACATGGCAATCACCTTGCTACGCACCATTCGCGATGACTTTGGTGTGGAACTATGGAGAGACATGGGAGTGACTGAGGAACCATGGGGGTATGCGACTTCGGAAACCATTGTCGCGATTTGCGTTACTGCATTTAATGCGGGTGCGATATGGATTTCCCACAACCTGACGGCACTTCGTGTCACGTTTGTAATGATGTGCGGGTCCTTCGTGCTGATCGGACTCTCTGCTGTGATGCAATACTTGGGCTGGTTGGGGCCTCTTAGTTTCATGGTTGCCTGTGGTGTCGGGTTGTATCTGCCTTACGTTGCATTTCATACCACTGTTTTTGAACGTTTGGTTGCAGCCTCGGGGCGACCCGCCAACATGGGGTTCCTGTTGTACGTGGCAGATTCACTTGGTTACCTCGGTTATGGATTGGTGCTGGTCGCCCGTAACACGGTGGGGAATCCCCGTGAGGTGCTGCCGTACTTTCTGCAGCTTTTGGCTGTGATTGCTGTTGTCTCGTTCGTGGCGTTGCTGATCGCACTGGTGTATTTTCAACGCGTTCTAGCCAGCCCAGTTGAAACGTCTGCGCAGGAAAATGAAGCTGCCGACTCGGTTGGATGATTGATCATGGGGTGTTACGTTTTGCGATGCGTATGATGCTTATGCTGCGATGGTGGCAATCAATTTAAATACCAGAATCACTTTTATTTGCCGGAACATGCAGTGCCTGAAAAAGTAAGTGTTAAAGAAACCTCATCGATGGAATCGGAGATTCTGGCGGCTGTCTTTCATGATTCGAGGAGGCCATTGGAGTTTTGCATGTTACCGCGTCCAGAGGTTCAATCGGGTGAAACCTTGGTCCGGATTGAGTGTTGCACTTTGTGTGGAAGTGATTTGCACACGATTTCAGGTCGAAGATCCGAACGGAGTCCGTCGATTCTCGGTCACGAAATTTTGGGTGTGGTGGAAGAGGTTTCAGATACGCCATCAGTGGATCTGCGAGGTGAGACTCTTGCCCCCGGTGACCGAATCACCTGGTCAATTTGTGTTTCCTGCAGTCGCTGCGACCGATGTACAGGTGGTTTGCCACAAAAGTGTCGCCACTTGCACAAGTATGGACATGCATTAGCCGAAGGGCGTTTTGCACTTAGCGGTGGCCTTGCGGAAGCCATTTTGTTGCGTCCGGATACAGCGATCATCAAAGTGCCCAATGAACTTCCTGATCATGTCGTTTGTCCTGCCAATTGCGCAACAGCCACGGTAATGGCTGCGTTCAATGCGATTGGCTCGGTCGAAGGGAAACGCGTGTTGTTGCTAGGGGCAGGTCTGCTCGGATTGACGGCGGCTGCGGTTTCCAAATCTCGTGGCGCACATCTAACAGCGGTTTCAGATCCTTTGCCTGAGCGGCTGGATCTCGCTCAGAAATTCGGCGCTGATGGTAGCATGACGTCCCAGCAGTTTGATGTAGTGATGGATTTTTCAGGGTCAGTGGACGCCATCGAAGTAGCGTTGGAGTGTGCCGGTATCGGCGCCAAAATTGTGCTGGTGGGATCTGTGATGAAATCCGACGATCTCAGATTGAATCCGGAACAGATCGTTCGAAAATGTTGGCAGATTCACGGTATCCATAATTATGCGCCAGCAGATCTTATTGATGCAGTCGAGTTTCTAAGGTTGAATTACCAGACGTATCCATTTGAGGAGCTCGTTTCTGCGGAGTTTTCACTGGAAGCAATCGATGATGCCGTTCGGTATGCCAACGAAAAGCGTCCGATTCGTGTTGCAGTGCGGCCTGGGGGAGGTAAAACGTGAAGGTCATTGATGAAATTATCCTGCTGTTTGAGCAGCGTGGTGACTCGCTGTATGGCGGTGAGTTGATTACCCAGCGTGACCATGCACTTCAGGCAGCCACCCTCGCTGAGAATGAAAATGTCAGCCCGGAATTGATCGCTGCTGCGTTGTTGCATGATATTGGTCATTTGGTTCATGATTTGCCCCATGATTCAACACAATGCGGAGTCGATGACCAGCATGAGACGTTGGGCGAAACCTACCTTGAATCAGCTTTCGGAGCTAATGTGGCAATTCCTGTGCGCTTGCATGTCCCGGCCAAGCGGTACTTGTGTGCTGTGGAGGAAGATTACATGGGGCGTCTGAGCCAGGCGTCGCAGGTAAGCTTGCGTTTGCAAGGTGGACCGTTCGCAGCAAATGAAATGGAAGAGTTTAAGAATTCACCGCACTGGCAGAATGCCGTGCGTTTAAGACGGTGGGATGATCTTGCTAAGGTCCAGGGAATGCTCACGCCCACCCTTGAGCATTTCAAAGGCTACATGATAGAAGTACTGAAAACGGAGCAGAGTCATGAGCAGAAATGAACAGGCGGAGGAATTCGATGTTGCCATCATTGGAGGCGGAATTGTAGGCCTGGCCCATGCTTGGCGGGCGGCGAGTCGGGGGCACCGGGTTGTGTTGCTGGAAAGAACACAAATTGCCGAAGGGGCTTCTGTCCGGAACTTTGGCATGATCTGGCCGGTGGGCCAACCTGCCGGGGAACTGTATCAGATTGCTTTGCAATCACGGGATTTCTGGTTGCAGTTGGGAAGCCAAGGTGTCACCCCTGTGCAGTCGTGTGGTTCGTTGCATCTCGCACATCAAGCTGATGAATTGGATGTGCTGCGTGAATTTTGTGAGCAGCAAACGCATCAGGCCAGCATGCTGAATCCTCAGCAAATCGCCGAGCGAACGAAGTTGGCTAATCAGAGCGGACTGCTGGGCGGAATGTATAGTCCAACTGAATTGAGAGTGGATCCTCGTACCGCCAGCCACTCGATCGCTCAATGGTTGATGGATGAGCAGCAAGTGGTGTGTCGCTTCAACACTCCCGTCACAAGTGTGTTGGGTGGAAATGTGACCACCGCTGATGGAAAACAGTGGAATGCAAATCGAGTCATTATTTGCAGCGGAAGTGATTTGCAAACACTTTACCCAGGTGAGTTCGCTTGCTCTGGTTTGAAACTGTGTAAGTTGCAAATGCTTAGAACAGGGCCTCAGCATGGAATCGATGAGACGACACCGCACATTGCAAGTGGATTGACGTTGAGGCATTACACCTCATTTGAGTCCTGCAATGCACATCGAAAGTTGAGAGAGCGAATCGCTAGTGAATCGCCTCTACTTGACCAATATGGAATTCATGTGATGGCATCTGTGTTTCCCGATGGCGAAGTTGTTCTAGGCGACTCGCACGAGTACGGTGAGAATATTTCGCCCTTTGACAACGCGGAAATTGATGATCTGATTCTGCATGAATTAAGAAAAGTGATTCAACTGGATGATTGGGTGATTAAACAGCGTTGGCATGGAATTTATGCCAAGCATGGAACACTGCCTGTGTTCGAAAAACAGATTGAACCAAAAGTTCATCTGTTTGTGGGAACCGGTGGTGCTGGTATGACAATGTCCTTTGGCTTAGCTGAACAAGCATGGCAACGATGGGAAACTGAGAGCAATGAATAAATATGAGCACATTCGCGGGGTTGTTCTTGATTGGGCTGGTACGACGATAGATCACGGAAGTCGCGCTCCTGCGATCGTCTTTCAGGAAGTATTCAGAGAAAGAGGTGTCGAGGTGACTGTGGCCCAAGCTCGCGAGCCCATGGGCATGGCTAAGCTTGAGCACATTGCAGCCATTGCTGCGATGCCGGCAGTTTCGGAGGCATGGTCAAAAAAGTATGGGAAACCCTGTCAGACTTCAGATGTGGAAGGCATGTACGCTGACTTTCTTCCTTTGCAGTTGCAGATTCTGGATCAATATTGCGACATGATTGAGGGAGTTGCCAACGCCGTTGACCTGCTGCGGGAGCGAGGTTTGAAGATCGGCTCTTCGACAGGGTACACACGCAAATTGATGGAAGTCGTTACTGAGGCTGCTGCACGCCAAGGCTATGCACCTGACTGCGTGCTCTGTGCTGAAGATGCTCCGAGAGGTCGTCCAGCGCCCTATTTGCTTTACAAGGCTGCAACGCTTTTGGATATCTACCCGATGGCGAGTATCGTTAAAGTTGACGACACGGCCGTCGGTATTCAGGCAGGACGCAATGCAGGTTGTTGGACTGTCGGAGTAACGCGGACCGGTAATTGTGTCGGCTTGTCATCGGAAGAAATCGATGCCCTGCCGGAGGTGGAAGTTGTCTCGAAGTGTGCAGATGCAGAAGCAATTTTGCGGGACGCAGGTGCGCACGCAATTGTGGAATCAGTTGCCGACTTGCCCGCAGTGATTGATGAATTTGAAAGCAAATTGGCCGCGAACCTACGTCCAGAATGAATATCGGAATTCGTCTGATGCGGTTGTCGAGTTTTTGCTGCTGATCACTCTCGGTGTACGGGGGGACTGAGTGTGCGGAATCTCATTCGATTCCTGCGCGAAGACGTTTGGTTAGCCCTAGGCTTCGTGAAGTTTTCTGAGCCGGCGTGGCTTTTTCTTTTTGCAGATCCTCCGGCAGTAATAAGTACAGTTGTTGGGTTTTGGCCGGAGCAAGTGGCACGGTGTTGCCAGGTAAAGCGCCCGAAAAGTGGCGTTTCCATGCCTAAGCTAACAGCCATGGGTGTTACGGTGACATAGGCAATTTTCGGGTTTCCGTATTCGGCTCTTTTTTTGTGGTTTCAAATGGGTACGTGCATTAGTCTCAATCGTTCTAGCAATGTACGGCGGAACGAGCACACGGGTGAAAGGAAAAGCGATGAGTGAACCCAGTAAGGCGGAATTGCTTCAAGAGGTCGAGTTGCTCAAACAGGAACTCGCTCACGTTCGACGTCAGCTGGAAAAGAAAAGTTATCAAGCTTCTGTGTATAGCAAAATGATGCATAGTGCGATGCGTCACCTAGAGGATGAGTGGTTTCCGTTCAGGGGTTTGGTCCCGTCGCCGAAAGATGCTACACCGGCCCTGAGTCGTACCGGGAATGAAACGGCTCGAAAGCTCGCTGACCGATGGAAGATCTTGCAGGAACGCATTTCTGTTCGAGTGCGGCCTCGGTAGGGAGGATCTTGAGTAGCGTCTTGTGCGTGTATGCGTCGCGTCCATTGATTTGGAATTGTTGGACGGCTTTTCAGGCGATGATTTCTGTCAAAACTGCTCCGCCGATGTCAGTCAACTGCCGCATGCGTCCGGCCTGCTGGAATCGAAGTTCTTCGTCGTCCAGCCCCATTAAATTCAATATGGAGCCGTGACATCACTAATTCCGTGAAACGGCCAATCTGGCTGTTGCCCTGTAAAGGGTTCGGAACCAGTGCTCATCGTGAAGCTGAGCAATGGATCCACGTTGCTGCGGTTGGAAAAGTTGCTTTGCCATCAACTTGGTGGGAAGAGGCTGCGGGCGAGGGAGGCTGTGCCGAGTTGCATAGCTCAATGTGTTGCGCAGCCTCGGGTATTGAACTGTAACCAAGACCAATTTGAGATGATCCATCCCGCGAGCACTTGAGTGGTCGTCTTGTCCTACCATTGATCTGGCTGGTGCATGGTGGTTTACATGCAATTCAACTTGACTTGTCCTGTCGCAATACGCCCCTCCAGTTGGACGTGCCAGAAATCTGCTAGGTCGTCTGGTACTCGTTACGCGGTTGTTAAGTAGTAGGGAACCGGTTTATGGGGGCTTTCTCTCTTTTCCGGCTTTCTATTTGCAGTTGCGCGCCCCGGCATCAAGCAAGTCGGAACTGGATAATAGATGCTTTTTGCAACGTTTCGACCTGTTGCGTTGGTCGAATAGCCCACGACGCAAGCTCGCAAGGCTACGATTTCAGCTGCCAGTGAGCTGACGAGCCAGATACTTCGGTGTGTTTGCTTGGCCCGCAAAGGCAAGTGATGAAAAATCACACGAGCAGAGAGCCATCAATTCTGTTCATCCAGCTGCCGACGTAATGAGCAACTGATTGAGGCATCGCAAGCGGACTGAATTGTTGTGCCAATAATGACAGATGTGTTAGGACACCAAGAAATCCCAACGGAGCAGAGAAATGGAAAACAGAGTGATTGTTACCGAAAAAAAAATTCGACCTTCAGAAGGCTGGGTGCCGTTGACGGGTTTTGTGCTGCTTTTCATTGGTGCGATTCTGGCAATCATTGGTGGTGCTATTATCGGGGGATGGGGGGGCACTCTGATTGGGCTTGGGATATTCTCGATTTTGGCATCGATGCTGGGCTTAATGGGATTGATGGCCATTGCACCGAATGATTCCCGTGTGTTGCTTTTGTTTGGTGAGTATCGCGGTACGGTTGTTGAATCTGGCTTCTTTTGGGTCAATCCCTTTTACACAAAGAAGAAAGTTAGCCTGAGAGTACGTAACTTCGAAACTGGATCGCAAACGACGCCCGAAGAAAAAGATGCAACTGGAAAGGTACTGAAGAAAAAGAGCAGAACGATGGGGCGACCATCCAAAGTGAATGACAGCGATGGTAATCCGATTGAAATTTCCGCGGTGGTGGTATGGAAGGTCGTCGATACAGCAGAAGCTCTTTTTGAGGTTGATGACTATGAAGATTTTGTTGCAGTGCAAAGTGAAGCCGCTTTGAGAAACCTCGCAACACGCTATCCCTACGACAATGAAAATCATGAAGTTTCCTTAAGGGGTAGTACTGAGAAAATTTGTGCTCAGCTTCGGAGTGATATTCAGGAAAGATTGTCAGATGCTGGGGTGCTTGTGCTGGAAGCTCGGATAAGTCATCTCGCTTATGCACCTGAGATTGCTGCCGCCATGCTGCAGCGGCAACAGGCTGGGGCGATCATTGCGGCTAGATCGCGAATCGTTGATGGAGCAGTGGGGATGGTTGAAGCGGCACTTGGCCAACTGCAGAGGGACAGTGTTGTCGAGTTGGATGAGAGTCAGCGCGCGTCGCTGGTCTCGAATTTGCTGGTTGTGCTTTGTAGTGATCGCAATACACAGCCCGTCATTCAAACGGGATCCTGAGGCTGACCCGGATCGCCAGATCGCTGTGATCAGAAATGCTGTGATCAGAAATGCTGTGATCAGAAATGCTGTGATCAGAAATGCTGCGATCGATTGTTGCATGTCGATCAAGTGAGGTGACATCTGATTTTTACAACACGCCTGCGGCCAATTGGTTGCAGGCGTTTTTTTTGCGAGGATGGTCTCGCGTTAGACGCTCGGTCTTGCACATCGTCTTGAACCAATTGGCAGCAGATTGGTAGATCGATTGGGCGGCCAACGCAGAAGGGGAGACTGAAACGGAAAAAGGTTTTTTTGTATTCATTGCGTGACAAACAGAATCGCATTCATTCCTTTACAAGAATAACAGGGTGATGACTTCACTGCCTTGGGCCGAGCTGAATTGATTCCGTCCAAAGACGTTGCGGTCGGAATAATCGGAACTCGCTGATAGGCGTTGGTAATCGCACCTGCATTTGATTTTAAAATTCTTGGTCCAATCCAGTGGAGTCCATTCGTTCGTTCCCGTTATCACTGTTGAGGGCAGTCCTTATCAACGCGTATTCACGCCAACTGCCCTGGATTTAGTCGCCTCATTTCTGGCCTCTCTTACTGCAGGAGTTGACCCATGCATCCTTTTCTGTCTATCGCTGCGCGCTCACTTTCCATTTTGCTTGTCACTGCCTCCTTCTCTTATGGGCAAGGTCGTGTTTCCCGCCACAGTGGGGACACACCTCCACGAGGCGACATGAACTCTCACGAAAACCGGGGCTCTCATGAAGAGGGTCCCAGAACCAATGTTGTCATTGATCGTGAATTGATGATTACTGACTTGCAGGTCGTCGAAGATCCAGTCCGAACAGGAACGAATCGAAGACGTGCTGGCGTCTGGTCATTCAAGTACCTGATTGAACAAATGGCCGGTCCGAATGATCCTGCTGAATTCGCATTAAGCCTGTTCACGCATGGTGAGGATCGTTTAATCAATGGACACATTGCACCTTCGCGGCCCGCTGTTTGGGAACGAATCATTGAGCCCTGGCTTTCAAAAGGAGGTGGGAAGCTTGATCTTCGATTCGCGCCTGTCAAGCTGCTTGCGATCGTGAATCGAATGGACTTGCGTCAAGCGGTCGGCGATGAAGTGCTGAGCGCTGGCGAAGGACGTTTCGTGTTTGGCGTTCTCGATGAAAATGGAAAACCTCTGACAGCGACGGGAGGTCCCGCAGTGGGCGGGATGACAATCATTCTCGAATACGACTTGCCTGCGGCTTCGTTAAGAGATTTGCAGCGTTGGGCAGAAGATTGGCATGCTCTTGGCAAGCTTAAGTTGGGAAGTCGCGAATACAAGAGTCATTTGGCGATGCTGACACAACGCTTCACGGCACGCGGACGTGGGGTTGGGCGTCCCAATGGAAGCGCGTTGAACCAGATTCGTACCAACGATATTGCACTGGCTACACCTTGGGAGTTGCGAGAATGGGTGATTGATGGTGATTCGGGATCATTGGCTCCCGCTCCCGTGGCAGAGACACCTGACTTCGTTACTTTGAACAACTCACCTGAACTGGCTGACCTTTTGAACGAGAATGCCGATGCGATTCTCGATGGCAGTTTCCGATTGCCGACGGAACTGGCAGCAGGGTCCGCTCCTGCGGGGCCATTCTTTGATCTTAGCCCGACGCTGGATTCCGAAACCTACAATGTCAATCTCGCAGCTGCCGAGGCCACTGCAAGTTTTGGTGTCATGAACGAGGAGTTTTTGCTGTCGTTGGTTGAGTTGTACCAGTCCAATCCCATGGTGACTGCCATTCCAGAGACAACGGTTGTCGTGAACATGCCGTGGCAGACCCCACTTGATCTGGATCCAGAAGTTCGACACCGTTTCGCTTTGAATACCTGTTCAGGATGCCACCGGGATGAAACTGGAGTTGGATTTCTTCATGTCGGATTCCCTGAGGCTTCACGTGATCGTGACGTCGTGAGCATGGGGCTGGGGGAACCTGCATTCCTTTCAACGTTTCTGGTGGGAGGTGATCCAATACCAGATCCACTTGCATCGGGGGTCTCACGGTCCTTTAACGATCTGGAAAGAAGGAAGACAGATCTAGAGGCATTGTTAATGTTGGGTGGTCGTCACTTCCGCATGAGCAATCGTCGGCATTGATCATGTACCTAGGCGCCCAAGCACACGAAACGGAGTTTCGTCTCGGCAGGGATTGCCAGTGCGTTTTATCGGATCTTCATTGACTCGAGGAGCTTTGGTTCAGCGATTCCAGCATCACGCCGGCGGGTACGCAATCTCGAAATACCATTTGAGATACTGTGTCGGTTTTTTTACCGACGCGTAGGCTGTTGGTTGAAGTCGCCATTCCTACCACGTTCCCGAGTCGATCAAAGACGGGACCGCCACTGGAGCCTTTTCCGAACTCTGCACTGATCGTGATCCAGTGTGTTGGTACTTTGACAGGTGCTCGCTGGTCTCCATCGTTTTCTTCGGTTTTTGCAGGTCCACGTTGAGGCGGACGGACATAGCGACGGGTTACCACGCCGTGACTGTATGTGTAGAAGTGGCCGCTGGGATGCGAAATCAAGCTGATGTCACCACCGACCGGAATGTTGCGTCGTAACGGTAGTCCTTTGTAAGCAGAAGAATCGATTCGGCATAAAGCTAGATCGTTTGCGGTGTTTGCACCAAGTACTTCCTGGATCGGGTGAACAACATAGTCCGAGGTCATGGCGAACATGAACTCGTCACTATTGTTAAAGACATGTCGATTGGTAGCGATGATACCATCGTCTGAAATGAAGAAACCTGTTGCCGCAGGGACAACATGCCAGTGATCGAGGTGTTTGCGCGAGATCAAGATTGCCACAACCGATTTACTTGCGTCGCGATACAACGCTGAGTTGGTGCGCTGTTTTGTACTACGCTTCGCAAGTGTGATGTTGCACTTTTTATCTGTTGCCTGTGATTCCAGTTCGGTGCAGGTGAATGCCTGCTTCGCCTTGATCATCTTGTTCATTTGCGGTTCGGCGTACAGCATGATTTGCGTATCAAAGATGTAGTTGACGCCATTCAGTGGTGCAGGCTTTGGCGGAGCAGGTTTCTTTTTTTCCTTCGCGGATGCGGGTTCTGGATCAGTAGCATCCTCTTTTTTTTCCCCAGATTCGACATCACTTGATTCAGGATTTTCTTGTTCCTGAGCTTGTGGACGCGTCGCCTCGGAGGGTTGTTTCTCTTGGGCCTCCGTGACGTTGGACATCGCGATGGTGGACAGAAACAGAGTGAATGCCGTTAGCACGGCACAAATTTCACAGCGTCGAGAGCGAATCACCTGGTGGGCTCCAGTGAATGAGGGAGAAAAGTGAACGAGGGAGTAAGGGATGTTCGACCCCAGTTTAGCAAGGCAGCAGTTTAATACGAGTTTGGCTGGTTTTCAGCGAATTTTCGCATCGTGTTCGGGCAATCTTGCATTCATTCAGGCCATCAATGAAGGAGCCCTAAGCTGAAGAGCGTGAGGTTGATGAGAGCTTTCTTAGTCCATTGAGAGTGAGAATTGATCAGTGCCGCCAGTCACAGGAATTGGGATGATTCCTGAATTACAGAATCTCATGCGTTTTCTTGTGCTGAAACAGCGTGCCAATTGCAAATCAGGATGCACGTCTCAAAAAGATACTGAGCAAGGGGAATAGCGGAAAATTCTCGTTGTGATCGCTTGCTTCTTACATAAAAGAAAGAGATTTTTGCATCCTTTCCATCCGTCTGGATACCAGCTGAATTCGGCATGCTTTGTCTGGCAAAGGTTTGCTGCATTGCCAGATTCACCATTTTGAAAATCGCTTTCTTTTTTCGTGTCGATGGTGTGTTTGTGCTCTGTGGCACGTCAATTGCCTTGCAGTGCGGGGGGGGTAAGGTGCGAGCACTGTCATTATTTTTCATTCTTCTGCTCGTGCCTTGCCCCAATTTTGACTTTGATCTCATTGTTCTTATCACGGAGCCCAGTGTATGTCGTTACTTAAATCAGTTCGTCGTCGGCGTCTCAAAGCAGAGCGACTGGAACAGCGAGTCGTGCTTGCTGGAAATGTTGATGTCGCGTTGAGTTTTACCGAGCTCACAATCGTGGGTGACGCAAACGACAATGTGATTGAGGTGGAGGAGATTGCCCCCAATCAAATCAGGGTCACTGGTTTGGCGGGGACAACGATCAATTCCGGTGTCGTGCCTGTTGTGATCTCAGCACCACTGATCGACGTGGTGTTGGCCAAAATGTATGACGGTGATGACAGGATGGTGGTGAAAAATATGACTCTCACAGATAACGCCGATGGTGTGTTGCGCGTCGTCGGCGGTGCTGGAGAGGATAACTTTCTTATCGACAATGTGCAGACAACTGACTCGATCGTTCTGGATATGGGTGAACACGATGATGTGGTTCGAAGCCGATACACCAAGACCCTAAATCATCAAATTGCAACAGGAAATGGTGCTGATTCAACCGTCATTGAATACTTTGGTGCCAAGAATCTCAAGCTAACTTCATTGGAGGGCAATGACAAAATCGTTGCCAACGTTGGGGGGGTCAGTGCCAGCATGGTAATTTCGTCTGGCCCTGAGAACGATAACGTTGGCTTGAAGAATATTCAGGTGGGTGGAAATCTGTATGTCAGTACGACTCAAGGCGATGACATCATTCGAACCGAGAGAATTGTTGTTGGGAATTCAATGGTGGTGTTGACTGACTTTGGCAACTACGCCGGGAACGATTTGCTCAACATCACAAACGCAAAAATCGGCAATGCGCTAAAAATTGCTACAGAACTTGGGGATGACACGCTGTGGCTGGAGAAAGTACAAGTTGGAAATATTCTAAAAATTGATACAGGTCATGGAAATGATGATGTTGATCTTATCCATTTGTACGCACCGCGTTTGGGTGTTTTGACAGGCGATGGCAGCGATGATGTGTATTTGCTCAAAGTGTGGGCGCCAGATCTGCTATACGTCTTTCAAGGTGCGGGCGAGGATCGGTTAGAACTCAAGTTTTGTTTTTCTTATTCGCCGGAGTTTAACGGTGGAACAGGGACCGACATCTTTGTTGAAGAACCTAACTATTTTGCAGCGATAAGCAGCCTCTACGCTTCCAGTTACGAGATCACCCTGTAGTAACACGGTGACTGTTGATGGTGAAGCATGCCTGCCGTTGCATTAAGTCCCTGTCACCCGCTCTTGTTGTGATCCGCAGGAAGGGGCAATGGTATGCGAGTTACTGTCAGTAGTTGGCCATTCGCGACGGGGTGTCGGATGATGGGACCGCACCGTTCCTAAGGACACCCCGCCGTGCTGGCACAATATTCTGACACAGGAGCAGCTGCGTGCTGGTTCTTGAAAAATTGCACACGGCTATGTGTAATGCCTGTGAATGGAATTCTCAGGTACACACTCACTTCTTGTCATGTGTTATGCAGGGATCTTTTGCCGTATGTGTTGCAATACGCGAGATCTAGTTCGCTCATCAGTCTATGGTGAGTGTCGCCTGACTTTCTAAATCAACGATCAAAAGTTCGCAGCTTGCAGGCGTAGTTCTGGTGCATTGTCACAGCACAACAAGTGCGAGGTTTGTAAACTGCAGTTGAAAGAATAGCAAAGAGAAGGGGCACTGAAATTCGTTGTCTACCGTATTGCCCCGCTGAGGCGATCGATCGATAACACAGGTTGTGATGGTTCTTGTCTTGTCCCAAAGTCGCTTTTTAGCTAACTTTCATTTGGTGTTGGCGCGGGGGCGTGCGGTTCGATTGTGCCATGAAGATCAAGGGATGCAAGGATATGACTAAATGGGGCTCGAATGTCCGTTCCTGTTCTCGCATAGACAGTGCAAAAGTGGCTGTTTCAGTTTCGGTTGAAGTATCGGTTTAGCATGAATCAATCGGTAGAGATGACTTCATTAGAAAGTGACGAAACCAGCAGCTCTGCGGATGACTTCAGAAAGCCTGAATTATTTGCTGTTGTGATCGCGATTGTGTTGTTGTTGGAAACCGTGCTGATCCTTGGTTGGGTTCTCAGGAAAGCTGATCACGGTTTTGATTTAAGCGACGAAGCTTTCTACATGGTTATGATCGAGCATCCACTGGAATACCCCATCTCGGTTTCACTGTTTGGAAGCGTGCTAGCGATTCCATTTGCATGGCTTGGCAGTGATCTCATTGCATTTCGGCAATTCAACATTTTGACGACTTACGGGCTGTCCCTTGTTGTTGCTTACCAATTGCTGGGGACATGGTTGCGAAATTTCGGGTGCACACTGCTCATCAGGTTGGCAATCGCTGCCGCATTTGCATTGCCGAGTCTCACGGTAATGACTTATTGGTTAATGACGCCAAGTTACAATTCACTGAACGCTGTTGCGTTTTTGCTGGTGTGCATTGCAGTGTTTAGCAATGCGAACACAGAACGCCACCAGTTGTGGGCAGCGGTCTTAATAGGTTTCGGTGGCTATTTGAGTTTTATGACTAAGCCGACGTCTGGTGCAGTGCTAGGTGTGATGGTGCTTGGATTTGTCTGGGGGATTCAGCGTTGGGGCTGGCGATCGTTGATCGTCGCTATTTGTACGGCAGGCGTTTTTGTGATTGCGACCATGTCTTTGCTGGCCGGTGATCCACTTGCTTATGTCAGAGAATTGCGTGAGACGATGGCTATAGGTGCGGATCCAACTCACTCATTCCGTAAACTGGTCCAATGGAATTCGCCGCACCTTGATACTCGTTGGCGAATAACGTTTGGTTTGGCGAGTTTACTGTTGTTCGCAGTTTTGCGGTTTGTAACTGGGAAGCGGGATGGCGAGTTCAGTGCCTGGCCTGTAAAGGTTTTCAGTTGCATGCTGCTTGGCTTGGGAGCGTTTGGTGTTGTTGCCACTTGGTTTGATTTTCAGACTGTCTCTGTTGGATTTCTTGAGCATCGAGACGATGAATATGGGAGGAAAGAGCGATATCTGTTCCTTTCTTTAGTCAGCGTAGCTGTTTTTGCTGCTTACTTTCGTGAAATGGATCGACGGAGATTAGCTGCGGCTTGCTTTCTCTTTTGGCTACCGTATGCATTCGCGTTTGGAACGAATATCAACTACTGGGACAAGGGAGCAACGATTGCGTTTTTCTGGGTAGTGAGCCTCGTTGTTGTCATCAGTGCATTTCCACCACGGAAAGCACAGTTTAATTACGTAGTCCTGATTGCGTCGTTCTTGCCGTTGTTTTGTGTTCTCGATCTGGAAAATGCATACACCCATCCCTATCGGCAGGCATCATTTTCCGAGAATGTCATGCAGCCTGTCACGATTGGGCGTGGGCAATCCGAGATTCTGATTGCAAAAGAGACTGCAGAACTCGTTGAGTTGCTGCGGCAGGAAGTGAACGCTGCAGGGTTCGAGGAAGGGATGCCTGTGTTGGATCTGTCGGGGCAGGGGATAGGCTTGATTTATTCAATCGGCGGAAGACATTTTCCCGCAGTTTGGTCCGCTGCAGGCACGCCGTGGCGGGAAAAGATGCTCAGGCAACGCTTGACGCGACGACGTGATGAAGGAATGGAAAATCTTTGGATCTTGAAGAAAGAAGGCTGGGCGGAATCCAATCCAGACACGGTGTTGGAAGAAGTTGGCTTGTCGATGGCAGATTTTGTTGAGGCTGTACGAATCCCAACAACTGCTGTGGTGGGAAATCAAGCACCGCGTCTGCTGCCCGCTGATCAGACGAATATTCGCTTGGTTCTGTACAAACGAAAGCGTAGTGATGAGGCTTCACGCGGCAGTGCAGAGTCGACACCGTGACTTTGGTCGCACAGAGGCGGATTCTAATTCTGAGGCAATTGATGTAACGGCGGTGCAGGTTGCCTTCGCAGGCAGTGCGACAGGAGTGCTGCGGAATTCAGGTTCTGCAGTACTCCAAAGCGGACCGCGGGAAAATTGTTCACATGGCGGGGCATCAGATTTCGTCGACTTCCCAGCCGGGACGGAAATCAGGCACGAGAAACTGTTCGATCTTGTCGTTGCCGGTCGCTTCGAACGCTTTGGCATCCCAGTCAAAGCCTGCTCCGGAGCGGAATGCTGCATTCGCAAGCAAGACAGATTCGGCCAGTGGCCCGGTGTACTCGACGAAATCACAGGTGGATCTTGGTCCGCCCTTGCAGGCTTGAATCCACTCTTTGTGGAAGCCAGGTGATTTTGGAATCGACTGCTCGGGCGGCGTTGGAGTGCTACCGTCCTTCATCGTGACCTTGTAGCCATCAAAGCCAGCCGAGATTGTTCCCTTGTCACCAACGAACAGTGTATTGCCGTTTGGCTTGGTGTTGTGCTTTTCAAATGCTTCCTTTAATGAGCCATGCCACCAATGCAGTGTGAGCGGACCGTGACCTTCTTCGGCGTTAAACTCCATTCGAGTTTTCATGGATTTTGGTGTGCGTAAAGGATCGATGTCTTCTGCGGATGGTACAACATCCAGATCAATTCGCTTGGGGTATTTCAATTGCAGCGCCCAGAATGGAATGTCGAGGATATGGCATCCCCAGTTTCCTGTTTCTCCGGTGCCGTAGTCCCACCAGAAACGCCATTTGTAGGGGCAGTACTCAGGAGAGTAAGGACGTTCTTTGACAGGACCTTGCCATAGTTCCCAATTCAAATTGCTGGGGACTGGTGGAAACTCTTTGGGCATGGACGGCATCCCGCGGCTTCCGCCAATCGCACAGTAAACCTCAGTGACATCACCGATCATCCCGGATCTGACAGCCTCAACGGTGCGAGCCATGCCAGAGTTAGCGTGTCTTTGGTTGCCCAGTTGCGTGGCCACATCCTGTTTCTCAGCCAGTTTGGTCAATTGGCGACATTCCCAAGCTGAGTGTGCGAGTGGTTTTTCACAGTACACGTGTTTGCCCATCAACATGGCTTGGCGTGCAGGGTGGAAGTGCATGTGGTCGGGTGTGCTGATGACAACGGCGTCAATCTGTTTGTCAAGTTTATCCAGCATGACCCGAAAGTCCTGGAATTTATTCGCCTTGTCGAATTGTTGGAATCGTTTTCCAGCTTTGGTTTCATCAACATCGCACATGGCAACGATGTTTTCGCCTGATACACCACCGACGTTTGCTGAACCTCGCCCTCCAACTCCAATGCACGCCACATTGAGCTTCTCATTGGGTGATGCGGCGGTGGCGTCTGAAGATGTGCCGAGCCAGTAACCCCCAGTCAGGGCAGCGGAGGTCTTCAGGAAGTTCCGGCGTGATTTTGCTGAATGGGGCATGATTGGGGAAATCCGTGAGGTGGGAGCTGGGAGGTGAGGAAAAGTGACCTTCGTATTCTAACCTCTGCATGCCAGCTTTGCCGCAGCAGGGGACAGATAATTGTTGGGGCGAACGTTGGGATTGCTTTATGACGGCGGGTCGTTGGGGATCGACTTCTATCCCCAGGATCTGTTGACTTCTATCCGCAGGATCTGTTGACTTCTATCCGCAGGATCTGTGGCGTGCTACGATGGAAAGCCAAGAATCAGGTCGCATTGCTACCCTGCAAGGTCGCTTTGCGGAGTACCAACGCCGCTAGTGGCTACCTGATTTCCCGCCTGACCGAGCTCGCGTTTTGGGCTCACTTTTGGGCTCACGCATGACCCCACGAATTCTTTCGCTGAACGCTTACCATCCACAGGGTTCCAGACCGATGGCACGATTTTATCAACCAATTCCTGTTCTCTTGATTGCTGCTGCCGCCATGATCGGCTGTAGCAAGCAAGATTCTTCCACCAGTAATGGCGGTGGCAGCACCGCTAAAAAGCAGTTCCTCAGCATGGGGACTGCACCCGTTGGAGGGGCTTTTCCTGTTGTGGGTGGGGCGATCGCCGAAGTGATGAACGAACACAAGGAAGCCTTCGATTGGAAGGTGCAAGCTAAAGGCACCAAGGGGTCGCAGGAAAATATCCGGCGTCTTCAGCAGGGGGAGCTCGAATTGGCACTCTCCAATGCTGCTATCTCGTACTTTGCAACGCGTGGTGAAGGCACTTGGACCAAGGAGTATGACATTCGTGCTATCGCGACGATGGCTCCCAATGTTGCCCTCTTCATTGCTCGTGCTGACAGCGGTATCCAGAGTATCGCTGACTTGAAAGGGAAACGTGTGATCACCGGACCAGCGGGAGCCGGTTTTCAAATGTTCATTGAGCCGATTCTTGCAGAGCATGGCGTTGCATGGGACGACATCACATCGATCAATGCTACTCAAAGTGGATCAGTTGACCAGTTGGGCGACGGGTCAGCTGACGCAGCATTTTTGGGAGGGGCGGTGCCCACAGGATCCATCACTCAGGCAACCAGTACCTTTGATGTGAAGTTTGTTCCGTTTGATGAAGACAAGCGACAAGCTTTGATCGAGAAGTACGCGTTCTTTCATCCAGCAACCATTCCTGCCGGTGTTTACAAAGGTCTTGATACCGACTTTCAAGGTCTCAATGTTGGTTCCATGCACGTGATCACAGCAGCTTCTCAACCAGATGATCTGATTTACGAAGTCACGAAAACAATCTGGAACAACCGCGCGGAAATCGCTGGAAAGCATCCCGCTGGTAAAGCCCTCAATGAAAAAAATATCACTCGCGATACGGGCATTGAATATCACCCCGGCGCGGTGCGGTTTTATCAAGAAGCAGGATTGTGGCCGATATCCGAAGCTGATGGGGAAACTGACGCGGCGGCTGGTGATGCTGAGTTGGATGCCCCAGATGCTGATAAGGCAGATGCTGATAAGGCAGATGCTGATAAGGCAGATGCTGATAAGGCAGATGCTGATAAGGCAGATGCTGATAAGGCAGATGCTGCGACGCCTGCCGATTCCTGAGCTTGTCGCAGTTGGGTTAGCCGATTCCCGTAGGCTGTTTGGCCAAGGCTAGGTTCATCTGCTGGTCATCGATTCGCAGGTGCGCTGAAATCGGGTTCGAAACATCCGGTCACTTTGGTGTGCTGCCTGACGTTTTTACTTTGTGTCTTTTTTTAAATGTGTCGTTGCTCTTCAGCGACGCTTCTGCTGGAACAAGGAAACACCTGTGAGTGAAGGCGCGGATAAGGTCGAGGCAGGCAGGACTGAGCCAAAGGCATACGCCTCTCCCCAACCAAGCTCTGCATCCAGACCAAGCTCTGCATCCAGTTCGGGGGCCAGCGTCTCTGGTGTTCCCGAAATGTCTGAGCGATTGGTCAAACCGGTGGTCACGGTGCTTGGGGTTTTGCTTTGCCTGTTTACGCTGTTCGAAGTTAATTACAACATTTTGCAGCCGCAGTCTGCTTTGGCCGTATTCGTCGGGATTGGGCTGGCCCTGTGTTACCTCACGTTTCCAGTCCACAAGCGGTTGGCTGGTGTCAAGTCATTGCGGTTCGTTGACATTGTTTTGGCGATCTTAGCCGCAGCCTGTTGTGGGTATGTGATCGTGCAGACACAGCCGCTATTCAGCGGTCTTTGGGGAGATGGGATCTCCCTGGGGGACCGTGCTGGCGGCGAGACTGGGATGGATTTTGCTGTTGGTCTTGTTGGTGTCATCTTGGTGCTCGAAGCGACTCGCCGCAGCATTGGGATCATTGTGCCGCTGCTGGCGTTGTCTTTTGTCGCGCACTCGTATTATTGCTACGCCAGTTTTCGCTACGATTGGCCAGTGTTGCCCGACTGGATGTTGCCGCATGCCGGGCAAAGTGTGAAGGATATTGTAAGTACTACATTTCTGCAGTCGCTGGGTGTGTTTGGTCCTGCTGCCTCGGTGATGTTTAAATATGTGTTTCTGTTTGTCGTCTTTGGATCATTTCTTGAAATGTCCGGAGCGACTCAGTTCATCATTGACTTTGCCACCAAGACGTTTGGTCGTATTCGCGGCGGCCCGGCGATGGTTTCGGTGATGGCTAGTGGTTTGATGGGGTCGTTATCTGGCAGTGCGGTTGCCAATGCTGTGACGACGGGAACGTTCACGATCCCGATGATGCGAAGTGCGAAATTTCCAAACCATATTGCCGGGGGTATCACTGCTGCGGCCGCTGCAGGAGGAGCGTTAGTGCCACCTGTGATGGGTGCAGGCGCTTATATGATGTTGGAGTTGGTGCAGCCGCAGGTCACTTTTTTGGAAATCATGAAGGCGGCAATCCTACCAGCAGTCCTTTACTACTTCTCAATTCTCGTTCTCGTGTTTCTTTACTCACGTCGATTAGGAACGGAAAAATTAAGTGCAGAGGAATTGAGTCGCAAAAAGCTGAAGGGCTTTGAAGCAACTGTTTTTTTTGCGGCTTTGGGAACCTTGGTCGGGCTTTTGATCTGCGGGTTCTCCCCGTTTCGTAGCGTTACCGGTGCGTTGGCGGTCATTCTTGTGTTTGCTATTTTTCGTCGCGAACTCAAAATTTCACAACGGGAACGGTGGCTTGCACTGATCGTATTCTGTGCCGTAGCCGTTGGCTCCCAGGCCTGTATCCTGATTCAAGATGTTTTTCCCTCTGCTCTTCAACGGTTTGTGCCCACAGGCTGGATCGATCCGCGCACAGAAGCGATGTCGATCTTATTGATTGTTAGTTCGTTTCTGGACTCAATGCTGTTGGGAATGTTTGGACTGCTGATCGTTGGCATGGGCATGCCCGGTTGGCGTCCGGAAATCATTTCGTCCATGACAAAGTCGGCAAAGAATGGTGTCGCTCTTGTTGCGGCCAGTGCTTGTGTCGGAATCATCATCGGTATCGTTCAGCAGACTGGAATCGCAACTGACTTCAGCGCGACAATCAAGGGCGTTGTTGAGACAAATCTATTCTTGGCGCTTCTAGGGATCATGGTTTGCTCTTTGATTTTGGGCATGGGAGTCCCGTCGGTGGTTTGTTACCTGCTGATGGCAACGTTGATGGGATCGTTGCTGGGAGAACTGGGTGTGTTGCCGCTGGTTGCACACCTGTTCATTTTCTACTTTGGCATGATGTCCATGGTGACACCGCCTGTGGCATTAGCTGGGTACGCTAGTGCGTCAATTGCGCAGGCGCCCATGATGAAAACATCCTTTGCCGCCTTCCGGTTTTCCTTGGTCGGATTCACGCTTCCCTTCATGTTTGTGTATCGACCGGCACTGTGCTTGCTGGCGCCGGTGGGAGGTGAATTGACTGCTGCTGCGGTGTTTCATGCCGTGCTGGCGGCGACGATTGGAATTTTGGCACTCGCAACAGGACTTGCTGGTTATTTCCGTCGCACCTTGGGGCTGCTCGAGCGTGGTGGCATGTTTGTTTCGGCAGGTCTGTTGTTGGCCCCGATCTCAAAAATTGGCGAGACGGAGGTTGGCCTCGCTGTCGACATTGGCGGTGCGCTCCTGTTCCTGGCCGTGGTCGCAGTTAACGTGTTGGTGGGAGACAAGGATACGCCAACCATCAAAGCTGCATGAGGGATGGCGTGTTCGTTACGAGCTTGTTTGCTACCCAATACGATCGCTTCAGTGCGTCATCGCGTAGACAGCTCAGTGCGTCATCGCGTAGACAGCTCAGTGC